>Ga0209137_1003334_pt1 | contig 13523 bp, 10 predicted proteins | sample SaaInl5LU_22_DNA_FD_184642 | JGI IMG/M metagenome (GOLD analysis project Ga0209137, IMG submission 184642) | Marine microbial communities from expanding oxygen minimum zones in the Saanich Inlet - ESP_105LU_22_DNA (SPAdes) (version 2) | ecosystem: Environmental > Aquatic > Marine > Intertidal... | reverse complement strand
TTGGCAGTACCATATTAATCGCGGTGGTGGCGAGTATTGTGCTGACCACCTTGTTGGATCGCGTCTCCAGTAACTCGCTGGAGGAGACCTACCGTAAAAACCTGTTGGCAGTCAGTCAGCGCAAGGTCAGTCGCTTAGAAGAATACGCCGCCGAATTAACGAAAAGTGTCTACGCCGCAGGTCGCTCTGCCGAGATGGCAAATTTGGTCGCTGATCTCGACCAATTGTCGAACTGGTCAAACTCAGACGACCGAAAAATCGACAAGATTAATAGTGAATTAAAGGCGCTATTACAGCGACTTTCGGCGCTCTACGGATTTGTTGACGCCACGGTATTATCCACCAATGGTCGTGTTCTGTTCTCGCTTAACAGCCAATTTGAGGCGATGACGCCGGGCCGGAATATATTAACTGGCCCGCTACAGGATACCGAGGTCGGTCATCTGTTTGAGCGAACGAAGACACTGCTGCAAGAAGGTATTTCTGATATCGCGCAGTTTGAGGGAATTGATGAGCCCGCGATCTTCTTAGCCGGTCCGGTGCTGCGCGGGCAAGAAACGGTTGGCATTTTGATGCTGCGAATCGATAACTCAGCGCTGCACAAGATCTTATTTGATTACTCTGGCCTTTATGGCACCGGAGAGGTGGTTGCTGCAAAACGCGACGGTGACGCGGCGTTGATCATTGCGCCCATGCGGTTTGATTCTACAGCGGCGTTTCATCCCGATTCGAGACTCCCTTTAAATGAAAAGCCAGGCCTGCCGGTGCGCCGCGCTGTCGTCGGTGATCGTTGGTTTGGCATATCGCGAGATTGGCGAGGTAAGGACGTCATCTCAATTGCTAATTATTCGCCATCGTTTCGCTGGGGGATTGTTGTCAAGCAAGATGTGGATGAGGCGTTGGCACTTGTTTCAACCCAGCGCTCTATTTCGGTGTACTTGCTGTTGTTTTTATTGTTGCCGATTAGCATCGCTGCCTTCTTCTTAGCCCGCAGTATCAGCTTACCTATCAGGCATGCGGCCGATGCTGCCGAGCAGCTGGTGGCGGGTGACTTGACCGTTGAGTTAACACCGACTGACAAAAGAGACGAGCCGGGCGTTTTGATTTTGTCGCTGTTGTCGTTGGTCAGTTACCTGCGCAGTCTTATTCGCACCTTTAAAGACGTGAATCATAAGATTGGTTCGGCCGCTGACCGTGTGGCAGTCATTACGCGCACACAGGAGGCGAGTGTCAACACGGTGAGTTCGTCTACTTCCGAAATCGCTGCGGCGGCACAACAGATCGCATCCACCGCTGAGGAACTGTTGGCGGCAATGCGCGTTGTCGCTGAAAAAGTGCAGGAGACGGCGGCTCGCGCGGATCAAGGTCGCGAAAAAATTGCCGGCATGGATGTCATGATCAATCAATTAGCGGCGGGTAGTGACACGATCAATGATCGCCTGCAAGTCATTGCGCAGCGCGCTGAGAAAATTAATGGCGTGGTCACCACCATTACTAAAGTTGCTGATCAAACCAATTTGTTGTCGTTAAATGCTGCCATTGAAGCCGAAGTGGCCGGTGAAGCGGGTCGCGGTTTTGCCGTGGTTGCACAAGAGATCCGCCGCTTGGCGGACCAAACCGCAGTGGGCACCCTCGATATCGAGAAAATGGTTCAAGAAATGCAGGCCGCTGTTGCCGTGGGCGTACGCGAAATGAACAGTTTCGGTGCGATGGTGCAAAGCGGGGTTGAAGCCTCGGCCTCAACCGGCGAGCAGTTAGGTTTGATTATTGAGCAGGTGCAAGACTTACAGCCGCGTTTTGAGTTGGTTAAAGAAGGTATGTTGTCTCAGTCGGTGGGCGCCAAGCAGATTGCGGGCTCAATGCATCAACTGACCGAAGTGACCTCAGGTACCAGTGAGTCGATTGTCGAACTGGTACGCGCAACCGAAGAAATGCACGCCGCGGTTAACCTGCTTAATAATTCAATTATGCGTTTTCATACTGGCGACACACTTTAGCTAGTCGCCGACATCGGCAATCCAGAGGTATTTGATGCAGTATTCTGAAGGTATTCACCTCACTATCGCCAACACCATTGTCGATTTAGTGCAGGGTGATATCAAAGAGCACTTGCCAGTCGCGCGGATCCCGCTTGAGGGCGATGTGTTAGGTATGGGTACAACGACCAGCACCGACAACGGTGAACTGGCGTTTATCTACGACGCGACTGCGGCAGCGACCTCGATTTACAAGTGTCATTCAAATAGTGGCGGCATTCATGAAATTTGTGCCGGCGATGGTAGTGATCACTTTCCCTATGCCTGTTATAGCTCTGATGCACGCGATCAGGGCCACACGGTTGATCTCACCGCATTGACCCCAAAAGCTGATTGGCTGCTCGCTGACTGGATTGCCGCAGGGATCGCGACTCTAGGACAGTCCGCGGAGATCTACGGTGTGCGCGTTCGCTGTCATTGGGAGCATCTAGTCATCACAGTGGCTTCGAAGCTGTGCATGGGGCAGCGCAATCGCAATAGCGCCGCTGAAGCTGAGGCCGGTGCGGGTGCGGCCATTTACGATGGGCTTCAGCACTATTTGTTGTCAGCCGCCAATGCACCTGCCGATATCGACAGTAAAATCCATTATCTTGGCGATGCGCTAGATTGGGACTGCTGTGGTTTTTACGACACTGACCCCGAAGCAGGGCGGGTCACCGTGGCGCAAGCGGGTGCGCATTTACATATTCACGGTGTCAGTGCCGACCATCGCTTTGGCGGCCACCTGCACCACGAGCACGGCAACACGCGTTTAGCACGCATTGATGAATTGGTGATTTATCCCATTGCCAGTATCCAGCAGCTGGGTTCTGATCTGTCGGTCCACGACCTTACATGGTCGAACGGGGTGCTGAGCTTTAAAGTCAGTAATCTCGGCGGTTTAGACGTGAGCGATATCGGCATCGATGTGGTGCCTAACGACTGTTACAGCCTGCGTGAATATCTGCGGTTGCCATGGTTGTCTGCCGGTGAAAGTGAGTCCTTTAGTTTGCCCCTCGCGCTACCGGCGGGCTCCCATCGCATTTTAGTCGCGGCTGATCCGGTCGGCGATATCATTGAGCCAGAGGCGGATCGCGCTAACAATCGGGCTTGGCTGGAATGCAGCGTCGCTTAGCTTGGGTGGCTTGTTGATACGGCAAGTATTTGCTTGCGCGACCCATTGAGCGCGAGCTGCGCGGCAAGCTACAGCAGCGAGTTACAACGCCTCAGCTGGCCCAATGAACAACGTGGGTACCTGCGCGGTACCGGTTTTCAAGGTGAAAACAGCGGTTTTGGGTTTGCGGCCTTTGCGGATGTTTGAAACCTCTAAGCCGCAACTGAGCAAGCGCTCCCGCGTTGCAGCGATGTCCGCGACGCGCCAAGTCAGCCCAAAAAAGCGGTCTTTATCGTTGGGCTTATCTGTCTCCAGCGCGCTGTAGATCTCAACAATAGCGTCGCCGCAGCGGAAAAACATGAGCCGCGCATTCCAGTTGGGGTTGCTCAAGTCCATGCGCAAGTCGAGGCCAAGTTGGGCGGCAAATAAGAAGGCGGTGTGTTCAGGGTGGTCGGTAGCGATCACGATATGGTCGAGCCCAAGTGCCGATGGGCTGTGCCCATCGCTGCTGCGGGTGCTGGTAGTGGCGACAGAGGCGATGCCAATACTCAGACCACGCGATTTTTCTATCGGCAGGTAGTCAATCTTGGATTCCACAACTTCGCCTGATTCAGGTGTGTTAGCTGCCGCCAAGCCCAGACGTGTCAGGCGCCTTCCCATTGCCGCTTTATCGCCACAGCGAAACACGAGCTCCGTTAACCCTTGCGTGCCATCACTCGCAACGAGCTTAACGCCGATATTTTCGCTTTGAAACAATGCACTGCTGAGCTGCCCGTCAAGGGTTTCCATGAAAGGTGTAGCCTCGAAAATCGCCGCATAAGATCCGCAGTCTGTCGCTAAATCGGTTGTGCTGATCACGACGTGGTCAATAGCGTTAATCATCTAGTTTGGTCTCTCATGATGTTGTCCGGTAGAGTTATCCAGGCATGCTAGCTTTTCGACCAGGCCTCGTCACTTTACATTTGGCTGGGTCAACCCTTTAAGAGGGTGACTAATTATTAGCGCTGCGTATTGGAAGAGCTAAACAGATCAGTAGCGCCACCTTAAATCGAACGGAGGCATCAATGCAGATTTTTAGAACCCCCGACAGCCAGTTCTCAGCATTACCCGATTTTCCATTCGAGCCACACTACACCACGTCACTCGCGAATTTTTCGGACATGCGGGTGCATTTTGTCGATGAAGGTCCGAGCGATGCGCAGCAGACTTTTTTATGTTTGCATGGGCAGCCGACTTGGAGCTATCTCTATCGCAAAATGATTCCTGTGTTTGTACAGGCGGGGCATCGGGTAGTCGCACCTGACTTGCTGGGTTTTGGGCGCTCGGATAAACCTGCAGATGAAAGTGTCTACACGTTTGATTTTCATCGGCAGATGCTGATTGATTTCGTTCTCGCACTAGACCTGCGCAATATCACCTTAGTGTGCCAAGACTGGGGCGGCATCTTAGGGTTGACGCTCCCAATGGCGTTTCCAGAGCGTTTCAAACGTCTGCTGGTGATGAATACCACCATTGCTGATGGTCGAGATTTGGGCGAGGGGTTTACGGCTTGGCGCGCGTATAACCGCACACAGCCTAATTTAGATATTGCAGGTTTGATGCGTCGTGGTCGTCCTCAGATGAGCGAGGCCGAGGCCTTGGCCTACGCGGCGCCCTATCCGGATGCGGCCTACAAGTCGGGTGTTAGGCGCTTTCCCGAGTTGGTGATGACCTCCCCAGATATGGATGGGGTTGCGGTGTCAAAGCGAGCGCGCCAGTGGTGGGCCGACGCATGGACCGGTCAGACATTTATGGCGGTGGGCGCAGCAGATCCCGTGCTCGGCGGTGCTGTCATGGAAGATCTCAGGGCTACGATAAAAAATTGCCCGCCGCCCTTTATCTTGGATGACCTCGGGCATTTTGTACAGGAGGCGGGTGATATCGTTGCTCGTGCTGCACTGGATGCCTTTGCGGTATCACCCTAACAAGACAATCGGCGCCTCCACATGTGGCGGCCGCCTATCATCGCTATTTGATCGAAAGGAGATTAAACATGGTGTTATTCCGATTATTCTTAATCGTCGCTTTATTGACCATCGGTATCTATACAGGTTTTACCGTTGCCGAGCATGGATTCGGCTTAATACCGGCCTTCTTTGGGCAGATAGCTGTTGTCGATTGGCAGGGTCAATTTAATACTGATTTCATGATGTTCTTATTGCTGTCGGGTTTGTGGATTGCCTGGCGACATAAGTTTAGCCCGCTCGGAATTTTTTTAGCTATAGCGGGCGGCGTATTCGGCGGCATGTTATTTTTATCGGCTTACTTGTTACTCGAAAGCTATCGTGTGAAGGGTGATATTCACGCGCTGCTTCTTGGCTGGCGTAATGACTAAGCGTTAGATCTTGGCATCGAGATTGAAAGGGTTATGCTGCACACCATGGCGCCATTTGGCGCCGCTTTTATTGATTTTAAAAAGGAACACATAACCCATGCTACGACGTAAAACAGTGATAAGTGCTGCGTTAATGCTGGCGCTAGTAGGTTGTGGCGCTGAGCAGTCTGATGAGCAAGCGGTAAATTCAAGCGGTACGTCTTTAGTATCTGGTATTGATGTTGCAGAGCTCGATACTAGCGTTCGCCCCGGTGATAACTTCTTTCGCTATGTGAATGGAAAATGGATTGATCGCCACGAAATCCCGGCGGATAAATCTAGCTACGGCACCTTCCAAATTTTGCGCGACGAGGCACAGGCTAACGTCCGTAAAATTATTGAAAGCGCGGCCAACGGTGATGTTGCGCCAGGTAGCGACGAGCAGCGCGTAGGTGGGCTTTATCTGGCATACCTCGATAAAGCAACACGCAATGAGCGCGGTGTGGCACCACTCATGCCGGAATTTGCGGCCATTGACGCGATTGAAGATACCGCGCAACTGACGCGCTATTTTGCTGCGGCGGGTCGGCGCGGTTATGAATCGCCCATTGGGTTGTTTCAGATGCCCGATCCAAAGAATCCCGCGGTTTACACCATGGCGCTTTACCAGTCGGGTTTGGGGTTGCCCGATCGCGACTATTACTTAAAAGACGACGAGGCGGCGCAGAAAATTCGCGCTGAATATGTCGCGCACATCGCCGCAATGTTTGAGTTGGCGGCTATGCCCGAGGCGGCTGCGCAGGCCGCTGATATTCTGGCTTTAGAAACCGGCCTTGCGCGAGAAAACATGCGCAAAGAAGATTTGCGTGACTGGTCCGCTAACTACAACAAAATCACCGCTGACGGGCTGCCCGAGTTAATGGCGCAGGTAGATTGGTCGGGCTTCTGGGCTGAAACCGGCTTTGAGGCGCCGCCGCCTTATGTCGTGGCGCTGACTGTAGATTACTTGAAAGCGCTGGATCAGCAGCTGGTCGAAACCGAGCTGAGTCGCTGGCAGGTGTATTTAAAGTGGATGGTACTCAATGGTGCTGCCACTCGCCTGAGTGATGCGATTGACGCACAAAACTTTGCTTTTTACGGCAGTGTGCTCTCGGGGACCGAAGCACAGGAAGAGCCCTGGAAGCGCGCGGTTAATTTAGTGAATGGCACCCTGGGTGAAATTGTCGGTAAGGTCTACGTGCGCGAGCACTTCCCGCCTGCGGCAAAAGCGCGCATGGTCGAGTTAGTCGACAATCTCAAAGCGGCCTACCGTCAGAGCATTGAGTCTCTCGATTGGATGAGCGAAGAAACTAAGGTTCAAGCCCTCGATAAACTGAGTAAGTTTCGCGCAAAAATTGGCTACCCCGATGAATGGCGTGACTACTCGGGCATTGAAATTGCGGCAGACGATTTGTTTGGCAACATGGCGCGCATCACCGAGTTCGATCATCAGCGTTATTTAGCGCGTCACAATGGTCCGGTCGATCGTGACGAATGGGGCATGACACCGCAAACAGTGAACGCCTATTACCGAAGCACACTGAATGAAATCGTTTTCCCTGCCGCTATTTTACAGCCACCGTTCTTCAATATGGCTGCCGATGATGCCGTTAATTACGGTGGTATTGGCGCGGTCATTGGCCATGAAATTGGCCACGGCTTTGACGATTCAGGCAGTCAGTTTGATGGCGACGGTGTGTTGCGCAATTGGTGGACCGACCAAGATCGAGCCGAATTCGAAACGCGCACCTCAGAGCTGGTAGCACAATACAACGGCTTCCAGCCTTTTGACGACCTGCACGTTAACGGTGAGTACACCTTAGGCGAGAACATTGGCGACTTGGGCGGTATTAGCATTGCCCTGCTCGCTTACGAGCTGTCTTTAGAAGGCAAGCCCGCGCCGGTGATTGATGATTTGACCGGTATGCAGCGTGTATTCCTAGGCTTTGCCCAAGTATGGCGTGGTCAGTATCGCGAGCAAGCGCTGCGTCGGCTGATCGCAACTAACCCCCACTCGCCGTCGGAGTATCGCGCCAATGGCCCAGTCCGAAATGTGGACGCGTTTTATAAGGCGTTTGATGTGCAGCCTACCGATGGCCTGTATTTAGCGCCCGAGCAGCGGGTTAAGATCTGGTAACGTGTTGTAAGCCGGTGAGGGTGAAGACTTTCTTTGCCCTCGCCGATGTTCCTATTCATCTTTTCATGCCAATACCCGCGCCTGTCAGAGTGCCCTGCTCCGAGGCGCTTCACCTGATACCGGCCTGTCAGCTGCTGCCTATTGCGCTGGGAGCCAATGCCGCATTCACAGTGATCTAGAGCTTGCTCGATCAACCGCCTAGAGGCTAGGCAGCCGCGCTCTGTGGGGATGCTTTCTCAGTGGCGGCCGGTGTTTGTTGCGCGCCATCAAACCACCAGCTTTCCGCGGCTTCTAACAAGTCTTTTACCGCATGGTTAATTTCGCGGTTCATGTTGAGTAAGGTCGATAGCTCTTCGCCAGTGATCTTGCGACTGGCAACGAGCGCGGGTACGCGTCGCGCGTTCTCTTTGTATTGTTTCTCATTGCGTAATTTAAGACTCTGGATCTTATCGGCGCGAACTTCAGCTGGCGTTGTTTCGTAGAGCTGATAAAGCTCGCTGAGTATCAGCCTTAGGAATTCGCGATGCCCGCTATAAATATCGACCACTTGCTGGTGCTGATGTTCACTGATGGCATGTAGGTCTAGATGGATGTCTTTAAGCACTTTGGCGCTGTAGGTCAGTGTTCGGGCCTGCCGGATCTGACTTTTAAGTAACTTGCGCTGCGTCTTAGTGAGCGGCTCCTCTTCAAGTTTGAGCCCGAAAGCAAAAATAGCCGATTCGGTGGACTTAATCTGCCGGTAGCGCTCATCCTCGGACGTATGCCCTTTGCGCGCCGCGAAGATCGCGGCCGCCATGCGCTTTGGTGGCGACGTGGCTTCGGGCGGCAGCTGTACATAATGCGTGATCAGCAGCGAAAAATCGGCGATCAGCGCTTCGAGTGCTTTGTCGATGGCAATGAGCGCAACCCCCGGTATGGCCGCAGGTTGGTGCATCAGCGCGACTGCGAGATTAGGTGTTTCCGCGAAACGTTTGGAGATCCAGTTAGCGAAGGGTTTGAGCAGTGGTAGAAAGATCAGAACGCCAATTAAATTAAAGAACGAATGAAATGCCACCAGTGTGACGAGCGGGTCCTGAATGCCGAGCTTGGCTACGGCGAATGGCAAGACAGGCAGTAGAATAAAAAAAGCGCCGATATCAACCACTATATTGAACACCAAGTGTGCCAGGGCTAGCTGTTTTTTGATGGCGCCGCCACCGATACTGGCGAGGACTGGCGTGCTGGTTGTGCCGAGATTCGCGCCAATCACGATAGCTGCTGCAGCTTCTAGTGAGATGATATTGCTGTGCAGTGCCGCGAGCGTGAGCATCATCGTTGCGGAGCTCGACTGGATGAGGGCGGCAATGACTGCGCCGACCGCAAAATAAATATAGCTGCTTTGGCCTTGTAGCGCGTTGATATCCCAGTAATTCGCCACTTCCGCCATCGTGTCCTTCATGGCCTCTAAGCCAAAGAGCAGCAGCCCCAAGCCGAACAAAATCCGCCCTGTTGCCGCCGCTTTAGGGTAGCGTTGCTGAAGTAGTTGTAGGGTGGCACCCAAGCCTAGAATCGGTAGTGTGATAGCCCCCATGGACAGTTTGAAGCCGATCGCTGTGACTATCCAGCCGGTTAGCGTGGTGCCTAGATTAGCGCCAAGCAAAATTCCAATCGCATTATATAAAGGGAGTATATCTGCGCTAGCGAAAGCAAGTACTAACAAACTGACGAGTGAGCTGCTTTGTAAAATGCCGGTGACTGCAATACCCGTGGCGACGCTCCCGATCGGCGACCCTGTTGACCAAGTTAGCCATTTCTGAAAAGTCTTGAGTCCGAGGGCTCTGATGCCGGCTTCTAGTTGCTGCATGCCAAACAAAAAGAGCGCGAGCCCTATCAGGACCATGAACAACATGTTTGCACTGAGACCCGCTTCAGCCATCATGATAGGCACTCACCTCGGGCGACTGCTCGCCACTCATCTGCTTATGCGGCCTAACCCAGAGAGCCGCGTCTCAGTAAATAGAATACGCTCCTTGTGCCGTGCGGGCGACAGACACTCGCATTAAATGGTTAGCGTGCCAGTAAGGCCTATTGCCTCTATGGGTAGCAACCTTGAGTCCTCGAGGGCGGCAACCCTATGCCCAATTATTTCTAGGTAGTCGGGGTTCGATGCGAACGCTAAGAAGTCGTTAAGAGAGCGCTGCTTGATCATCATGGCTAAGTCCCAGCGCTCATCCGCTGGGCCGATGAAAAATCTGTCGCATTGCCCTATCAACGTGATGTCTCCGCCAGACGCTCTCAGGAGTGGCAGCGTGGCTGCAACGTAGCGCATGTAAGCTTCTCGGCCTGAAATTGGCAGGGTTGGTGCCAATTGCGGATGCTGGCTGTAGTCGGCTTGGGTCTTAAACCGCAATAAATTGAGCATATGCACGTCATTTTTTAGCGGCTTGGTAAATAGATGAATGGCCGCTTCGTCGGTTGGGTCAAGGTAATACATAGGCATGAACAACATCATTGGTGAGTGGGATGCCGTAGTTTAAGCCCCGTTTTGATGATGTCTTTTCCAATCTTGCTATTGGTGAAAATTACTGAGATCGCAAGATTGGAAAAGATTCGATCGCCGCTAAAACGGGAAAATAGTTGTTTCCTGAGCGTTGCCCAAGTCAAGCGGATAGAGCGTCAATTCAATGACTAAACTATTTCATGTGTTTGTGGTGTTATTCCTCACCGTCAGTTTGGTCGTTTCTTTACGATGGCGGTCTTTGGGGACACAGCCGAGCGAGGCACCTATCATTGAGCTCTCTCTAAAAATTGCGCAGTGTTGTCAGTTTTCGCTTACGGTGTCTGATAGTAAGTTGGCGATAATTTCTTCGATAGGTCGTTATGGCGAACAGTAATTACATCCAAAAAATAGCACTCGCCATTGCCTTTATTGAAGACAATCTCGATAAGTCGATCGGCTTAGACGACATAGCTTCGCACTGTCATTTCTCTGCTTACCACTTCCATAGAATTTTCAGCGGGGTAATGCGCGAAACATTAAATCAATATGTGGCCCGCAGACGATTAGAGCGGGCGGTGAATTTACTGTTATTTCAGCGGGCGTTGAGTATCACTGATATCGCCTTAGGTTGCGGTTATTCGTCCAGCGCCAACTTTGCGAAAGCGGTGAAAAAACATTTTGGCTACGCCCCGTCTGCGATCCGCAAGCCAATGTTTGCCCAGGAGCCTGCCTTTAATGAGCTACAGCGCCGCTATGGTAAGACTTTTAATCTTGAAGCGTTGTATCCGGCCAACAACAAAACACATGGCGTTGCGCTAGAGGATCTCAATCTCAACATTGTTGATGCGCAAAGCCTGCGTTTATGCACGCTGGCTTCAAATAATGGCTACGACCCCGAATCGCTGTTTGAGACATGGGATGCGCTAGCGCAGTGGGGTGAGCTGCATGGGATTCCAGTAGCTGACCAATTCAGAGTCGCCTGGTGCTACGACAATCCTGCCATCACACCGATCAAAAAATGCCGCTATGAAGCGTCTATCGCGATTTCTAACGATGTCATTGTCGAAGCGCCATTTTCGATCAGTGAGTTTCCGCAAGGTAAGTATGCAGCGCTGCGCGTCAAAGGAACCCCGGAGGATGTACAACAAGCAAAGCTACGCTTATTCAGTGACTGGCTACCCAGTAGTAGTTACGAGCCTGATAATCTGCCTTTACTCGAACGCTATTGTAATGACGTACGCATTGACGGCTTCGTTGATATCGAAATATTGCTAAAGATTAAAGCGCTGGCGTGATAGCTGCGTCACCACGTGTCGAATAAAGCGCAAACTGCGTAGGGATCGACTAAAGGCAATGTTCTATAGACACTGTTAACCCCCGCGAGTACAAGCATACGTCTTGCGCCACCCGGTGTTGCACTAATGCGTAATTTGGGTCAGAAAGCTGCGTTTGAGATGCTCGTCACCGGCGGGTGTTCGAGCATTTATTGATAAACGCATACCTGATTGGTGAGTTATCTGATGCCCAATTTTTGGCGCTGCTAGCGAAAATAAAATATTTATTCATCGGCCGTGAGCACTATTTGCCCGTGTTTTTCTGCTAGCGCTATTAAGAGATTGCGATCTGGATTGCTCCAGGACACACCCCGCGCGAAGTCTGTAAACATTCTTGATGCGTTGCCTTTTGACGTCATAGAAAGCATCGAACCGCCACCTTTGCCAAAGTGAAACCAGTGAGTTGAGCCCGCCGGTACATGCATTAATGTGCCCGGTTGAGCGATGGTTTCTGTGTCGTCTACCCCACAGTGGAGCGTTCCTTGAAGGATAAAAAACGATTCATGCCAAGGGTGATAGTGTGGTCCAGGCCCCTTGCCTTCAGGCCCGGCAATATAAAATACCTCGTAGTCTCCAGTATCGTCTTCCGAGGCAAGCACTGTTATCTCAAAGCCACCCAGATCAAGTGGCGCCTCTCGTTGATTATCGGGAACAATTAGGGCTCGGCTCATAGTTCTTCGCTTCACGGTAGGGTTCGCATGATTATCAGGACTTTTGGCGGTGAGTAAAGAGGTTCTCTACACTTCGCGAGTGACAGACATTCTCGACAGAAAGCTGCCATATCCTGGAGATCTAGTGCTTTAAATCTTGAATGCTGGCTACGCCACGACCAATCACTTTTAGGTGATCCTAGCTCGATGCGAATTGTTTATAGTAGCGCTTTGCTAGCTATTCGTTATCGACTGACAGGAGATGCCAGATTGCGTCCATTACATACCTCTTCCGCGGGTGAGGCTTCGCTTGTCGTTGCTCAGGTGCCCGCTAAAGCCCGCAGTAACTTCATCACCCGCTTAGTCAGGCCAGCACTGACGGCGACGATTTTGCTCCTCGCAACGTTAGCTGCTGCCGCACCCGATCTAACGACCATCATGCAAGATCCTGACTGGATAGGTGCGCCAGTGGAGTCCGCTTGGTGGCAGTTCAACGAGGATAGCTATATTTATACAGTGAAGCGCGCGGGTAGCGGCTTGCGTGATCAGTATCGGGTGAGCGTTGCATCTGAGCATCCTGAAATATTGGCGCCAGAGGCACTATTGAGCATCGACGGTCCGAATCCGATTGTCAGCCGTGATGGTCGTCATGTTCTTTCTATTGTGGCAGGTAGCTTGCTTGTGCGCGAGCTCGACACCGGTGTGTTAAGGCGTTTGTACACCGGCAAGGCACCGGTAACGCAAGCGCAATTCAATAGCGATGGTGGTGCGATTCATTTTGAGACGCAATCACAGTGGTGGCGGGTAGGGCTGAATGGTGAGTCGGCATATCCTTTGACAGATCTTCGCTTTGCCGCCGATCCACTGGAAGTGACCGAGCCTTTAGCAGAGGAGCAGCTGCGCCTGTTTTCAACACTCGCCAAAGAGCGTGATCATCAGTTAGCTGCCCAGCAAAGTCTCGAGCAGCGCGAGCAGCTATTGCCGGCGCTAGGCGCTGCGCCCTGGTATTTTGGCGACGATGTGCAGCGGGTCGATAGCAGCTTGTCTGCGGACGGCCGCTGGTTGCTGTTGAGTGTTGAGCCTAGCGCGGATAACGGCGATGTGGCTGATGCAATGCCCCATTACGTGACGCAGTCGGGCTACGTTGAGATTGAGGACGTGCGCAATTTAGTTGGGCGCGCGTCTGCTAAGCCCAATGCATTGTGGTTGTTGGACTTGCACAATCGCAATCGCTATTCGTTGAGCCTAGAGGCACTGCGCGGTCGTGATAAAGATCCACTCGCTAAACTTAAAAAGCAGCAGGGGCTCGAGCCCTATGGGCCAGATAACCTAAGGCCGGTTTCTGTATCGGGTATGGTATGGCACCCTGATCAGGGCGAGGCCTTGGTCCAAGTATTCTCGA
>Ga0209137_1003333_pt1 | contig 13525 bp, 9 predicted proteins | sample SaaInl5LU_22_DNA_FD_184642 | JGI IMG/M metagenome (GOLD analysis project Ga0209137, IMG submission 184642) | Marine microbial communities from expanding oxygen minimum zones in the Saanich Inlet - ESP_105LU_22_DNA (SPAdes) (version 2) | ecosystem: Environmental > Aquatic > Marine > Intertidal... | reverse complement strand
CAACAGCATATGCAGGCGGACGCGCAGTGGCGATCGCTTTGCCCCCTGCAACACTGTCAGAAGTCTCAACCGCAAAGCCGCGCTTTTCCATGGCTTTCGCCAGACGTTTTAGAAACGGCTCATCGTCATCGACCAAAAGCAATGTCTTGTCTTCGCCAATTTCATACTTTGCTTCAGCCGACATGATGATCTCCCAAACTGGTCTATGAGTGATGATATGGAGTGAACTGTTATGCGGTCAATTTCTTAGACAGCGTCCATCATGCAAGCCATCTGCTCTGCCATGCGGTCTGGTCGAATTTGCCTACCAAAAGGTTGAACGATGCCTTGCTCAGGAAGCACAAAATAGCTCTGTGTTGAATGGTCTACCAAATAGTAGTCTGGGTCACCTTCTTGGCGCTGGTAGAAAGTTTTGTACGCTCTGGATGCTCCTTTTACCTGCTCAGGCGTACCCGTCAGTGCCGTCATATCTTCGCCAAAATTGAAGACGTAATCTGCCAAAACTTCAGGCGTATCACGCTCGGGATCAATGGAAATGAAAACAGGTTTCACGTCTTTTCCCTGATCGGCCAAGGCATCAATCGCATCAACGTTTCGCACAACATCAAGCGGGCAAATATCAGGACAAAACGTGTAGCCAAAATAAACCAGCGAAGGCTGTGTTAGAACATCCTCGTCAGTGACTGTCTCACCGTTATGATTTACCAAAGTGAACGGTCCACCAAGCTGACCACCGGCAACAGCCATAACGTTGCACTGCTCAAACCTGTTGGACGGCGCCAAAATAGTTGTCGCCAAAACGCCAGCAATAACCAGCGCTGTTGTCGAAACACCCGCAGCAATAGCAAAACCCTTAGCCATAATTGACGCCCTCTCACATTTCAAAAGTAGCCTTGCCCGCTAAGTAGCAGGATATGGTAGGCTTTGATAAGCGACTATGGGTCACATTAAGGACAAATCAACGTGCCAACAAAACACGCATCCGAGATTGCTCTTTTTGAGGAAAGTGCGCGCGCCAACTGGATCAGGATACGGACTCTGATCGGCTTAAGGTGGCTCGCCATTACCGGACAACTTGCTGCGATGGCGGTGGGGAAAATCTACTTCTCGCTCAGCCTTGATTTGGGGCTATGCCTGATGGTTGTTGGCGCAGGCATCATATTTAATCTTATCGCCACATTCGTACTCCCTGAAAACAAGAGGTTGGACGAGAACGAAGCGCTTTCCATGATCATGTTTGATCTTGGACAGTTGGCGCTTTTGCTCTTTTTGACTGGGGGTATGAACAACCCGTTTGCTGTTTTGCTGATCGCGCCAGTCACCATATCGGCCACTGCACTTAGCACCCGCTCAACAATTGCTGTTGGTGGACTGACGTTGCTGGCGATTACCGCTCTCACAACGTTTTACGTACCGCTGCGAACCGCACAGGGGTTCATCCATGAGATGCCATCTATTTTGCTCTTTGGTTTCTGGGTATCGATGGGCGTTGGCGTGATCTTTATCGGACTTTACGCACGCCGCGTCACAGTTGAAATGAACACAATGTCCAATGCGCTAGTCGCTACTCAAATGGCCCTCGCCCGTGAGCAGAAATTGACAGACTTGGGGGGTGTTGTTGCTGCAGCCGCACATGAGCTTGGAACACCGCTCGCCACCATTAAACTTGTCAGTGCCGAGTTGATGGAAGAGCTTTCCGAACAACCTGACCTTTATGATGATGCCAAACTAATCCGCGAGCAGTCGGAACGCTGTCGCGAGATTTTGCATTCGATGGGGCGCGCCGGAAAAGAAGATAAGCACCTGATGACAGCACCCATTTCAGCCGTTCTTCAGGAGGCCGCGGAGCCTCACATGAACCGCGGCAAGGCCGTTAATTTTGACGTTTCAGCAATTGATGACACGCACGACAGTCCACAACCTCACATCAATCGTCGGCCCGAAATTATTCACGGACTGCGGAACCTTATCCAAAACGCGGTGGACTTCGCCGACACGCAGGTTTGGATCGATGTGCAATGGAGCGATACCGAAATAACACTGCGGATCACTGATGATGGTGACGGGTTTTCACAGCAGGTGTTTAACCGGATTGGCGACCCGTTTGTGAAACGCCGCAACTCACAAACTGATCAGCAAAAAAGACCAGGTTATGAAGGAATGGGGCTCGGTCTATTTATTGCTAAAACACTACTCGAAAGATCGGGCGCGACCCTGCGTTTTTCAAACGGATCAGGTCCTACCATTGAGTCATCCACACCTCTCAACCGTAGCGGTGCAATCGTAGAGGTGTCATGGCTAGCCTCCAAAATAGTCAGCGACAAAACAATGTCACTTGGCGAAAATGAGCAATTTGACGTCTAAAATTTTGGCTTGTTAATATTTTCTTTAATTTCGTTTTCTAAATACTCTGTCAGTAGTTTGACGGAGTAACGATGGCGTCTTTTGTATTTTTTTCCGCCTGCCTTGTGTTTTTTACGGCAGCCAATTGGTGGATTAGTTCATCCACCCTAACAGCCCAAAAACCAACTTATTCACTCGGCACAAATGACGAAAGGCGAACGATTTTTCTTTTTGAGGACGGGTATCTGGTTGATGCAACAAACACAGCCAAGGCATTGTTAAAGGATATAAGCCAGCCCAGTAACCTTGATGATTGGGCCCACTTCAAATCAGCCGTTACGGATGATTTTGCTGATCTAGATGCGCATGCCAAAACTGCCGTATCTTTGGGTCACTCAACACTGAAATCACATAGGGACGAACGGCTGTTGCTTACCTTCGAGGCTATTCACACCCTCATTCGTGTCGAGCTTCAAGGCACAAGCGTCACACAGAAAACATCAGCAGATCGAACTTTGTCAGCACCTTTTCTCGTTTGGGAGGAAAATGAAGCAGGTGAGATCGTTTGGGCTAACGCGGCGTACTTGAAGCGTTGCGAACATATTGAAGCTTGGCCCCTACCGAAGTTGCTCGTTACCACCGGCTTGAAGCAAAAACCTTCGGGTGCTCAGCAGCGAATATCACAAGTTCACAGCCAAAAATTGGTAGACTGGTATGACGTTTCACATGAAGTCTTGGAAGCAGGATTTCGGTTCTATGCCACACCAGCAGATCAAGTTGTTGGAGCAGAAGCAAAGCTGGATCAATTTCGCCAATCTATGGCAAAAATATTTGCCGCGCTATCATGTGGGCTGGCTCTGTTTGATCGTGATGACAGGCTTATTGTCTTCAACCCAGCACTAGCCGATAAATATGCGCTTCCAATCGATTTTCTATTGCGACGCCCATCACTTGATATGTTCCTTCATAAGCTACGCGAACTTCGGCTCACCCCTGCGAACACCCGCTTTGAGGACTGGGCGACAGCCCTCACACCCAACGAAAAAAATGCGGTGGCGACTACCTCGTGGACCACAACAAAAGGTCGCAAATTAACAGCCGCGGTGATGCCTCACGCGGAAGGGTCGCGCGTGATCTCGATTGAAGAGACACCGGACATGAGCGAGATCATTCAAGCACTGCAGGCCGAAAACATAGCGCTGAAAGAAGCTCTTGATCTAATTCCTGAGCCAACTTGCATTATTGATCAGGGCAAAAAAGTATGCGCCGCCAACTCAGCCTTCCGCGTGCAATGGGAAGACAAATTAAACTACCCAATCAGTGCGGCCACAGGCATCGGCAAGCGTGCGAAACATACAGATAAATGGGACCAAGTGCGTGCAGCCCTCAACAAACCAATGTCCGTTCATCATTGGAAAAGCCAATTAGCTCTAGAAGGTAACAACTCAGTCGCGCTGAATATTGATCGAAAGGCAAGTGGGCACATGCTCGTGCAGTTCTCAGAGCGACCAAGCGACACATCCGCAGTAGAGAATACAAGCAGGGCCGCACTTTAACGCCTTGCTACTATAAGGTGACGGTTTAATGTGCGAGGTATGGCCTCAATCCTGTATCACACTGAGACAACCTCACCCGACCAGACGGCAGACTTAGCCGTCAGTATTGGTCAAGTTCTAAAGGCTGGGGACTGCCTGCTTTTGGTTGGGTCAGTCGGGGCCGGAAAATCACTTTTCGCCCGCGCGCTAATACAGTCTTTGCAAGACACGCCAGAAGATGTTCCAAGCCCAACATTCACAATTGTTCAGACCTATGAAACCAAACTGGGTGATCTTTGGCATTGTGATCTTTACCGTATTTCAAGTCCTCATGAAGTGATTGAGCTTGGCCTAGATGATGCGATGGCTACTGCCGTCACACTCATCGAGTGGCCCGAAAACTTGGCGGATCTAACACCGCCAGATGCACTTATAATCCGAATTAACGATCTTGGCGGTGATGTTCGAAAATTATCATTCGAAAGTACAGATGCGGATTGGGCGGCATCTCTTGAGAAAGTTTTCGAAAATGCGGTCTAAACTAGCATCTGAATTCATCGCCAAAACACAATGGTCAGATGCAGAAATGGCTATAATCGCAGGCGATGCTTCAAATAGAAAATACTACCGCCTCAAAAAAACCAGTAGTGCTGATACCGCCATTTTAATGGACGCACCACCTGATAAGGGGGAGAATGTTGTTCCCTTCGTTCTTATTGCCCAACATTTGGAGAGTATTGGACTGAAGCCACCGTCCATATACGCCAAGGATGAGGTAAACGGATTCCTTCTGCTCGAAGATTTAGGCGATGACTTACTGGCAAAACTTGCACCCAACGGGTCAGAGTTTGATCTATACAAAGCCGCCGTCGATGCGCTCCTTCACCTGCACCGATCACCGCTGCCAGAGACACCGCTAGAAAAGTATTCTGCAGCGGAGATGGCCTCGCTCGGCTGTCTTTCTATAGAGTGGTACGCTCAAAATGTCGGAGCAACGGGTAATGCCAAGGCCGAGCTAGAAACGGCTTTATTTGCTGCGATAAAAGCAACTGAAACTGCTACACCAGTTCTTGTTTTACGCGACTACCACGCTGAAAATCTACTCTGGACGCCGATGTTTGAGACCCCGAAAAACATCGGCCTTCTAGATTTTCAAGACGCTCGGGTTGGCCAGCCAACATATGATTTAGTCTCACTACTCGGCGATGCCCGCCGCGACGTATCAATACCAGTGCGTGATGACCTACTGCAATATTATCAATCCAAAAGCGGCATCGACCCTGATAAATTTAGCGCCAGCTGTGCGGTACAAAGTGCGCAACGAAACCTGCGCATTCTTGGTGTATTTGCGCGGCTTTGTATCCGTGACGAAAAACCATCCTACCTAGATTTTATTCCACGCGTTTGGGCCAACCTAAAACAGGATCTGCAACATCCGAACCTTTCTTCAGTGGCGCAGACGGTATTCCAAAATATCCCTGAACCAACGCCCGAAATCCTAAATCTATTGAGACGTAAATGCCCAACAAACCATCACTGATGTTATTCGGTGCGGGCTTTGGCACACGTATGGGCGATCTTACAAAGACAACGCCAAAGCCATTGATTTCCGTGGCGGGCAAGCCACTCGTGGATCACGCTATCGAAATTGCGCATGAAGCAAAAATCGAAAACATCGCCATAAACACTCACTATCTTGCTGAACAGATTCAAGATCACTTTCTCGGAACCGGCACCAAGGTCGTTCACGAAGTACCAACTATTCTTGAAACGGGCGGCGGGTTGAAAAATGCGTTAAGCATTCTAGGCAAAGACCCCGTTATCGCCATGAATACCGACGCTGTTTGGCGAGGAAACAACCCGATTAATGAACTGCTATCCCACTGGAAACCCAATGAAATGGATGCACTTCTACTTTTGTGTGACCCCAGTCGGACCCACGGGCATGAGGGTGGAGATTTCACCCTTGATGACCATGGCGCAATCTCTCGCGGCGGGCCTTTTGTCTACAGCGGGCTACAGATCATCAAGACAGATGCTCTATCCCAGATACAGCAAACCGTCTTTTCGATCAGCAAACTTTGGGACATATTTAAGCAGTCTGGTACCCTAAAGGGTCATGTATACTCGGGCAAATGGTGCGATGTTGGCCACCCCGAAGGCATAAATATTGCAGAACGAATGTTAGCCAAATGATGTTTCCCCAATCCCCGACGCCCAGAGTATTTCATCTGCCCCTTGGCTGTAACTTTCCAAAAACCATTGCACGCGGGCTTGAACAGCGACTGCATGGACATGATCCCATGTCATGGGCAAAGACCACGTTAATATTCAATACCCGTCGTTCGGAACAGCGTGTCACAGAATTCCTTGCCTCTGGCCCAGCGCGCCTTTTACCAAGGATCAAGCTTCTTTCAGGTCTTAATGATACACCAGAAACACGCGCCATACCCCAACCTGTATCACGCATTCGCAGACATCTGGAGCTTGCCCAACTGATTGATGCACTGCTCACGGCTTCGCCAGAGCTTGCGCCCCGCTCTGCCCTGTTTGACCTTGCAGATAGCCTTGCCCGTCTCATTGATGAGATACAAAGTGAGGCGGTTGATCCAGAAGCCATAAGAAACATCGATGTGTCGGATCACTCTGCACATTGGCAACGTACGCAGCAATTCTTGACTATTGCACAGCAATATCTGGCAGAAACGTCTCTACCCGATAAAGAAACCCGTCAAGGCATGGTCGTCGATGCGCTTATTGGCACTTGGCTCAAAAATCCGCCAGAGCATCCTATTATTCTTGCCGGCTCCACAGGGTCTCGCGGGACAACGGCAAGGTTGATGCGCGCCATCGCAAGCCTGCCACAAGGCGCTGTCATCCTGCCGGGTTTTGACACCTCAATGACCACTCGCGATTGGGCAAACCTATCATCAGATAAACACAAAGCTGAGGACCATCCGCAGTACCGCCTGAAGGCGTTTATGGATGAGGTCGATGTAAGTCCGGATCAAGTACAGCCGTGGGATGAAACAGTGTCAGCGGAGCCGTCCAAACGGACGCAACTTATATCACTGGCCCTGCGCCCCGCGCCGATCACGGATCAATGGCTTAGCGAAGGTCCAAAACTTGGCGATTTGGAAGAGTGCTGCGAAGATATCACGCTTCTCAACGCCCCATCACCACGGCTTGAGGCGCAAGCGATATCGATCGGTATTCGAGACGCCATTGAGCAAGGCAAAACGGTAGCGCTTATTTCGCCTGATCGCACCCTGACACGCCGCGTTAGCGCTGCGCTCGACAGGTGGCGCATTCGGGCTGACGACAGTGCTGGCATCCCGCTACACCTCACAGCACCGGGCCGACTGCTAGATCAAACAGCACGCCTTATGGGCGAACCTGTTACCGCCGATACGCTGTTAGCTTTGCTTAAAAACCCTCTGGTCTTTTCAGGCGGGAATCGCGGTAACCACCTTAGGTGGACGCGGAACCTTGAAATATACATCCGCAAATACGGCATGCCTTTTCCTACTGAAGAACTGCTTATGGCATGGGCAAATGGTGAAAAAGATGAAGGTGTTGGCACGTGGGCCAGTCTTATAGGGCGTGCAGTGTCTGTCCTCTCCGCAGTTAGCACACAACCTCTGCCCCATCTCATTAAGGTACACCTCAAGTACGCCGAGCTATTATCAACGGGCGACAGCTCTCAGGGCGATGGCGCGCTTTGGTTACGCGACGCAGGTGAGAAAGCGCTGCAAACTGTGACGCTTCTCCAGCAAGACGCGATCTATGGAAATGACCTATCCCCCCGCGATTATAAGGCCCTATTCCACCGCATTTTAGCAAACGAAGAAGTCCGCGACCGGGAACAACCACGACCAGACGTTTTTATTTGGGGTACCCTTGAAGCACGTGTTGGTGGCGCAGATATTGTTATCCTTGCTGGCCTCAACGAAGGAAGCTGGCCAGAAGCTGCGGCTCATGATCCATGGCTCAACCGCAAAATGCGAAACGAGGTTGGCCTGCTATCTCCTGATCGCAAACTTGGCTTATCTGCGCACGACTTCCAAATCGCAGCGGCAGGGCCAATAATATGGCTGTCGCGGTCAGCCCGCAGTAGCGATGCCGAGACAGTCCCATCCAGATGGTTGAACCGGATTACAAACCTTGTTCAGGGCCTACCAAAGCAAAACGGTGAGGCGGCTCATAAAGAAATGTTGGCGCGCGGCGATAAGTGGCTCCAACTCGCTATTGAATTGGAAAAACCACAACAGAAAGTTGAACCGGCCAAACGTCCTGCCCCGCGCCCACCTGTAAGCGCCCGACCCCGCCATTTGTCGGTCACTCGGTTCAAACACCTGATCCGGGATCCCTACAATGTTTATGCGCGCGACATCCTCAAACTAAAGCCGCTCCATTCTCTGCGACGATCCGCTGACGCATTGCTGCGTGGAACCATAGTTCACTCTGTGTTTGAGGAGTTCATCAAAAAGAACGGGATACAGACGCCAGATCCCGTCGACACACTTCTCAATATTGCCGAGGAGGTGTTGGCCAAAAAAGCGCCTTGGCCAACGGCTCAACGTCTGTGGCTGGGGCAACTAAGCCGCATTGCCCACGAGTTTGTTGAACAGGAAAAAGTCAGGCAGCAATACGGGACGCCAACCCTTCTAGAGCAAAAAGGAAAGCTTACGCTTGCCGACATATCGTTCGACCTCACGGCCCAAGCGGACCGGATCGACATGACCGAAACGGGTAGTGCGATTATCTACGATTACAAAACAGGTACCCCGCCACAGAAAAAACCACAGCTTCTGTTTGACCGTCAGCTTTTGCTTCAAATGCTGATGATAGAAGAAGGTGCGTTTTCTGAGTTAGGGCCTGTGCCCGCTGACAGCGGTGTGTTTCTAAAAGTCGGTTCATCACTACAAAGCACGCCAGCACCTATTGATGAGACCTCAATTACAGAGATCAAAACAGAACTACGCGCACTTATTTTAGCCTATGATAATCCGGATCAGGGATATCTTGCGCGCAGGCAAACTGAAAAAGACACCTATGCAAACGAGTACGATCACCTCTCGCGATTTGGGGAGTGGGACGTCACGGACGAACCGAACCCAGAGGTACTGAAATGAGTATCCCGAACGACGCAAGCCTTCGGCAAATTCAAGCCGCCCGCCCCGATATGTCAACGTGGCTCGCGGCTAATGCTGGCTCTGGCAAGACACGCGTTCTGACGGATCGCGTTGCACGCTTGCTTCTGTCTGGTATTCCGCCAGAGCGCATATTGTGCCTGACCTACACCAAAGCCGCCGCAAGTGAGATGCAGAACCGACTGTTCCAAAGGTTAGGGGATTGGGCAATGAAACCCGAACCCGATCTGCGTAAGGAATTAATCGGGCTTGGTGTTGATGACGCGTGGTCAGATCATGATCTCAATAACGCACGGCGCCTGTTCGCCCGTGCGATCGAAGCGCCTGGCGGGCTCAAAATTCAAACAATCCACTCGTTTTGCGCCACGCTTTTGCGGCGGTTCCCCCTTGAGGCCGATGTTTCGCCCCAATTCACCGAAATGGAAGACCGTGCAGGCGTGCTGCTACGCGAAGCTGTTTTGGACGATATTGCGACCGGCCCAAATCGGCACCTTCTTGATGCTTTGGCGATGCAAATTACCGATCAAGATTTTGAAAAACTCGCGCGCGATATCATCAAGAACAAAGCCTTGTATGCAGCTGATATATCGGTTGAATACGTATTGGACCTGCCTTCTGGAACGACCAAAAAGTCATTAGTTGATCAAGCTTTTGACGGGTCTGAAGGCGATCTCTTTACCACCCTAATTCCAATTTTACGCACATCTTCGGCCAACGATACCAAGCTTGCTGACGCGCTGGATGCCATAAAAACGTTCGATTACGCAGCTATTTCAGAGCTCGCAAAGCCACTTCTTTTTCATAGTGGCGCCAACAACCGGCGCGCCAAAATTGGACGCGCTCCTACAAAGGCGATCACGGAAAAGCATCCTGAACTCACCGCACAACTTCATGATCTGATGCTGCGTATTGAAGACGCGCAAGAGCTGAAATTAAAGCTCGATAACGCCCACAAAACCAAAGCCCTACATGCTTTTGCGCGCGTCTTTCTACCAAAATATGAGGCTGCCAAAACAATCCGTGGATGGCTTGATTTTGATGATCTAATTGAGAAAACAAACGATCTTCTGTCCAATCAAAGTATGGCATCGTGGGTTCTGTTTCGCCTCGATGGCGGCATTGACCACATCCTCGTGGACGAGGCGCAAGACACCAGCCCGACCCAATGGAGCGTCATTGAAAACCTTGCCTCAGAATTCACCAGCGGTCTTGGCGCACGGGATGATGTAGAGCGGACTATTTTTGTTGTCGGTGATCCCAAGCAGTCAATCTATTCGTTCCAAGGTGCCAAACCCGCAGGCTTTTCTGAAATGCGTGATAGCTTTCAAAGCAAGCTGGAAAGCATCCAAAAACCGTTTCAACCACTACAGCTTGAATACTCGTTTCGCTCATCGGCAGCAGTTTTGAGCAGCGTCGACAAGGTCTTTTCAAAAGGTGACACGACAAGCCTAGGCGGCACAGTTTTACACAAAGCGTTCAAAACTGAACTGGCTGGCCGCGTGGATATTTTTCCAGTGGTTGAGCCACAAAAGACCGAGGATGATCTGCCCTGGCACACGCCCCTCGACCGTAAATCACCACAAGACGCAACAGTGATCTTGGCCAAACGCATTGCAGCGCGAATTCGCCATATGATCGATACGAAAGTTGGTATTCCTGACGAGGAAACACCGAACGTATTCCGTCCCGTTCACGAGGGTGATTTTCTAATTCTCGTTCGCAAAAGGTCAGCGATTTTCCACGAACTGATCCGTGCCTGCAAAACAGAAGGCCTGAAAATTGCGGGCGCTGACAAACTGAAAATTGCAGGCGAGTTGGCAGTAAAAGACCTCACTGCGCTGCTTGCTTTCTTATCGACGCCCGAAGATGATCTCGCGCTTGCGGGGCTGCTGAAATCGCCCCTGTTTGGCTGGAGCGAGCAAGACTTGTTCGATCTGGCCCATCGCCGCGCTGCCAAAAAATATCTTTGGCAAGAAATGCGGGACAGGCGCACTGAGTTTCCTGAAACTATGGAAGTGCTGGATGATCTGCGAAATTCATCGGATTTTCTTCGCCCGTTTGATCTTCTGGAACGTGCCCTTACCCGTCACGATGGTCGGCGAAAGCTAATCGCCCGCTTGGGTGAAGAGGCCGTTGACGGAATTGATGCGCTGCTCGACCAAGCACAGTCATACGAGCAAAACGACGTACCAAACCTGACCGGCTTTTTGACGTGGCTCGAGGCAGAGGACGTTGAGATAAAACGACAAGCCGAAAGTGCAGGTGACCAAATCAGGGTTATGACCATCCATGGCGCTAAGGGGCTGGAAGCGCCGATTGTTATTCTTCCTGAAACAGGCTCGCAGAAAAGCCAGTTCCGCGACCCAACCATCAACAAAGACGACACCGCTGTTTGGAAGCCTGCCACTGCAGACATGCCCGAATGTCTTGAGGCATCCGTGGAGGAGGCAAAGCGCCTGTCTGCCGAAGAAAGTGACCGATTGCTGTACGTGGCAATGACCCGCGCTGAAAAGTGGCTCATGATTGACGGCGTGATGGACCCTGCGAAAGCGACGGATACGTGGTACGGGCGCATCGAAGACGCGGTAACTGAACTTGGTGCAAAGACCGCGCAGCTTGGCGATGAAACGCCTTTCCGTTTTGAGGTTGGCACTTGGGCTGCCACAGATGCGCCTACAACAGCTAAGCATGCCACATCCGTTTCTATACCACCCCACCTAACGCTCAATCCAACAGCACCTGATGCGAAACAACGCCCACTTTCGCCGTCCATGCTGGGTGGCGCAAAGGCTCTATATGGCGGATCAGACACTCATTTTGACGAAGAAGCCGCAATGCGCCGCGGCACACTTATACACTTGCTTCTCGAATATTTGCCCGACGTGCCTCGGCCTGCATGGCAAGAACAGGCGAAACAACTATTACTGACCAACGATGCCTTTGCTATCGGTCCGCTTGCTGACGAAATCATTCAAGAGGCCATAAACGTCTTAACCGCACCACACTTAGAATTCTTATTCTCTGATCACGCAATGGCAGAGGTTGGCATTACATCACTGCTTTCTCAGCTTGCGGGTAAGCAAGTGTTGGGAACGATTGACCGACTAATCGATCAGGGCGACCACATTCTTGCGGTCGATTTTAAATCAAACGCGATCATTCCCGAAAGACCCCAAGATACGCCCTTAGGCCTGCTGCGCCAAATGGGTGCCTATGCGGCAGCCCTAGAAGCGGTTTTCCCTAACAAACCGATCAAGACGGCTCTTCTATGGACCAAAACCGCTGAGTTGATGGAGCTTCCCCACGATATGGTGATGCAAGCACTGGAAACGACCCCCATATCTTGACGCTGTGCCCGCCCACTCTTAGGTTAACTGCAACGCAGATCTCAAGGAGAGACCCAATGGCTACCGTTGCAGCAACAGACGACACATTTGACGCAGAAGTCCGTAATTCCGACATCCCCGTTGTGGTAGATTTCTGGGCAGAATGGTGTGGCCCTTGCAAACAAATCGGCCCATCACTTGAAGAACTTTCCGCCGAAATGGACGGCAAAGTAAAAATCGTGAAGGTCGATGTAGACAGCAACCCAAATGCAGCCGCACAAATGGGTGTTCGCGGCATTCCTGCTCTGTTCGTTTTCAAAGACGGCGAAGTTGTTTCAAACCGCAACGGCGCAGCGCCGAAAGCGGCGCTGCAAAGCTGGATCGAAGAGTCTATCTAACAGACGCGGCCAGACGAAAAACAAAGGCGTGCCAAGCAAGGTGCGCCTTTTTTCGTACGCACATCGCCTTGTGAAACACTCGGCTGGCGACCATATTATTTCCACGCACAAAAGCGGGAGCGCAAACATGAGCAACTCAGATTTTCCAGGCTGGCACGGCACCACAATCATCGGAGTTCGCAAAGGCGGCAAGGTCGTCATTGCTGGCGATGGTCAAGTAAGCGTTGGCCAAACCGTGATGAAAGGGACCGCGCGCAAAGTCCGCCGCCTTTCTCCGGGTGGGTATGATGTGGTTGCAGGCTTTGCAGGCTCAACCGCTGATGCGTTTACGTTGCTTGAGCGACTAGAGGCGAAACTTGAAGCAACGCCAGGCCAGCTAGCCCGCGCATCAGTTGAGCTTGCGAAAGACTGGCGCACGGACAAATATCTCCAGAAACTTGAGGCGATGCTGATTGTCTCAGACGGAACCGACTTGTTTGTCATTACTGGCGCGGGTGACGTTCTTGAACCTGAGCACGATATCACTGCAATCGGATCCGGTGGTAACTACGCCCTATCCGCAGGCCGCGCGCTTATGGATAGTGATCATGACGCGGAAGAAATAGCAAAGCGCGCAATGGCAATTGCCGCAGATATCTGCGTCTACACCAACGGAAACCTCACGATCGAGACGATAAAATCATGACTGACTTAACGCCCCCACAGATTGTTGCAGAACTCGATCGTTTCATCATTGGCCAAGCAGACGCAAAACGCGCCGTTGCTGTTGC
>Ga0209137_1003331_pt1 | contig 13525 bp, 9 predicted proteins | sample SaaInl5LU_22_DNA_FD_184642 | JGI IMG/M metagenome (GOLD analysis project Ga0209137, IMG submission 184642) | Marine microbial communities from expanding oxygen minimum zones in the Saanich Inlet - ESP_105LU_22_DNA (SPAdes) (version 2) | ecosystem: Environmental > Aquatic > Marine > Intertidal... | reverse complement strand
TGGTCAGTGGGATATTGTCGCCAGATATAATCAGAGTAGTCACCGCTTGCTCAAAGATTGGGAATTGACGGCAGCAGTCCGAAACATTGGAGATCGCCAGCTCTTCGGTCAAGAGCATTTTCTGGGTCGTCGAGTGGTTCTGACACTGGAATTTAAGTGGCCTTAGTAAGTATCATTTGCAACACTGCGAGGATAAGGATTGCCCTCAAACAGTAGTGTTTATCCTGAGATTAACCCTCGGCGCTGATAGTTCATAATCTTTTTTTTCGAGGTAAATCATGCAGTCTTCTTTTTACACTGGCCCTAGAAGCCAAGGTACAGGGGCCTTTTTGGGCTCACTGTTGCTCTGTGCAGCGACTTTTCCATCGTATTCACTAGCGCAATCGCAAAGCGACAGTTTGCTCGCTTCCTATGAAGAGAGCGCTGTGGTCACAGAGCTAGATTTTAACCATCAGTTGCAGCCGATAAAGTCGGTGAGTTTTCTCACTCAGATGCGTTCTCAGGCGCCGGCATCGGTGACGGTGCTTGATCGCGCGTTCATAGATGCGGCACCGGCTACCTCGATTACTGATCTATTTCGGTTGGTGCCTGGCTTTCAAAGTTATTTTGTCAATGCTGGGGAGCCACGGGTAAACTACCATGTCCTCCCAGACAGTTATCCGCGCAGAATTGAAGTCAAAGTAGATGGCCGCTCCGTCTATGAGTCAATTTTTACAACCGTTATTTGGCCAAGCCTTGGGCTACAGTTACAAGATATAGAGCGCATTGAGATCGTTCGCGGTACCAATGCGGCTGTCGAGGGAAGCAATGCCTTCATTGGATCTATCAATATTGTCACCCGCTCGCCAATAAATATTAAGGGTCTGTCCGCTACTGCGCAGACTGGTTCAGATGGCATTGGTTTGTTAGCTGGCAGTCAAACGGGTGAGCTAGGTGCACTGAGCTACCGTATGGCAGTAAATTACCAGCGCGAAGATGGCTTTACGGATGCTCCAGGCACAGCAATGGACGACTCGATGGAGGCCAAAAGCTTTAATCTGAGGGGTGTCTGGATGTCCAATCTTATAGACACTTTCGACTTCCATATCGGATTTTCTGACGATCGCGTCGGTGTTGGCGGCGACGATGAATTCGCCACCTACCAGTACACCAGTAATTTCCAGAAGTTTAGCTGGCAGCGGGTACTTGAGCAGGGTGGTGAGTTTGAGCTGCAGTTTTACCACAATCGCCTAAAAACTAGCTCAGATCAGCCCTATAGAAACTTCTCCGAGCTATTGGGAGAGGCCTTTGAACTTGGTGGGCCACTGCCTGAGCCTTTCCCCGCCCCTTTCACTGGTTTAGCTGATATACCGTTGCAGGTCGATTTTGCGACGACTCAGTCAGACCGATGGGAAATAAGCCTGCGCCAATCCTCACAGATCAACTCCCAGCTGCGCTCGGTGATCGGTGCTGCGGCGCGGATCGATACTGCAGTGAGTCCGATGTTGTTTAGCAGTAGTGAACGATTAAAGCGTAGCTCAGGCAGGTTTTTTGGGCATCTGGAATGGCAGCCTATTAGGCCGATGACGGTAAATTTGGGCGCCAGTACTGAGTTCTACAGTGATGTGGATACCATCAAATCGGGCCGTATTGGTATCAATTGGCTCGCGCAAGACGGAGCCACTTGGCGTATCACAGCAAACCACGGTGAGCGAGTAGGATCACTGCTCGAGACCAATCAAGAGGTACTATTGCAATATAATGATGACATTGTTCTAGATGGGATTATTACATCCCTGGAAAATCTTGATTCTGAGAAACTGACAGCGTACGAGATTGGCTATAGCAACAGCTGGTGGTCGCAGCAGTTACAGCTCGATTTGCGAGCTTTCCGTGAAGATTATCGAGACTTTATCGGCAATCGTCGCGAGCCTTACGCGCTTGAACTTGAACCTCGTCAGCGCATTGGTGTGCGCCGTAACAATACGCAGATGTTGTTAAAGGGTTATGAGTTAGAGCTTGGCTTGCGCTTAACTCGTCGCTGGCTGGCGGTTGCCACTATTACTGATTTTGAGTTGTCCGGTTACACCCACAAGTGGCTGATCCCTTTTCAAAATTATCAGCCACTCTACCGTCGCGCACCAAGCATTAGTCGCAGCGGTCTTGTCAGTTATCGCAGCGATAAAGGGTGGCAGTTTTCGCTCTCTTGCGCTTACCAATCGGCAATGAAGTGGGTCGACGGCAATGAAGCTGAGAGTCGTGTCCGCACGGATTTAAAATTCACAAAGAGCTGGTCTCTCTCTCGAGGAGAGGTGAGGTTGGGATTAACAGCACAGAATATTGGCGAGAACTACACAGAATTTTACGCGACTAATCAGTTTCAGACGCGTTATGTGTTATCTGTTGAATTGCGAGATTTCTAGTCTTTCACGTACCCAGCAAACAAAATTTGCAACTACAATAGGACGAGTTAGGTGAGGTCAGGATGACCGTTGGAGCACGAGTGGTGGAAAGTAATGGACGACAGCTCCGCGATATAGCGCGGTCTTTTTGTGCCATCTGCGGATTTTGTTTGATCGGCGGATTGGTGCGTTGTTGTCGTTTAGGAATCCTAATATCGTTGATCTTCTTTTCCTTTGCTGCAAACTCTGCCGAGGAGCGAGAGTTGGCAGTTAAAGCGCTCGACCGTGTGCTTTTCGTGGTGAGCAGAGATACCGCCAGCTACCGTCAAATTGTGACTGCCGGCCGCTATGTGCTCCCTGAGGGCGCAGATGTCACCACTATCGATATTTCAGCCGAGCCGCAAAAACTTCATGAGCAACTGCAGGGCATCTCTGCACAGCTTGTCGTCACCGTGGGTACGGCAGCGGCAGAGCGGCTCTACAAAGAGCTCTACGCCAGCAAAACAGTCGATCAATACCCGCATACCGTACTTTCCACACTGTTAACCCGCAGTGCTTTCGAATCATTTTCTGAACGTTATCCGTCTATACGATCAAAGGGTGGACCTGCAGTTATTGCCCAGTTCATTGATCAGCCGCTGAGTATGCAGCTACATTTAGCTCAACTGCTGCAGCCCTCGGTAAAAAATATAGGGGTGATGCTTGGCCCCACTAGCGCTGTTAGTCAGTCCCAGTTAATGCAATTAGAAAACCAGCTCAAGGTAAATATTGCTCAGGTGACTGTCGCAGTCAAAGATAACCCCATTCGGCAGCTCGAGCCTGCGCTGCAGGCCAACGAAATATTTGTACCGACAGCCGATAGCCGACAATTTAACTTAGCGACATCGCGTTGGGTATTACAGCTCAGCTATCGTTACCGTCGTCCAGTTGTGGCATACAGTGCCTCGTACGTCGATGCTGGGGCTGTCGCCGGAGTCTATACCAGTGCTGGCGATGTGGCGTCTCAGGTGGCAAATACTTTAAAGTCTTGGATTGAAAATGGCTTCCCTGTGCTCGGTTACCAAGCCCCGCCTGAACAATTTTCTCTCAAGTTTAATTCTGCCGCCGCTGCTGCATTGGGTATCAATCTGGCCGATGAGAACTACTATCGCAGAGAATTAACTCGACGCGCAGGGGGCAGCAATGAAGATCGTTGATAAGTTACTGCCATCATTGCAGGCGCGTTTGATGACGGCATTAATTCTGCCTTTGCTTATTTTATGTGTTGTTCTGACAAGTTACATGGCGGTTGTTCGCCATCACGATCTGACCGATCGGCTGATCTCTATTGCCGAGAAATCCAGCTTATATTTAGCCGATAGCGCTGGATTTGCGCTTTTTTCTGGGGACATGGAGCAGTTGCGTTCGCTCGCCATCAGTGCGATGAAAGCTGAAGAGATTTCAGCGGTGACCTTTTTTGACCGCAATCAAGCGGTCGTGCTCACCGTAGGACGTTCAAACTGGTCCTCAACGGACTTTGCAGCACTGAAACCTGGGGGTATAACTCGACTGCATGGCGATTGGTGGATGGTTTATCGAGCAGTTGAGGCAGCTGGAGTGTCAGCGGATGATTTTGCCGAAGTGGAGGCTCCTCGGCTCTACTTTGGCAACGTCCTTGTCGAGTTGGACAATCGTGTTCTATTACAGCGCCAATCGGAGAGTTTGTTCGATATCCTAATCGTCGCGGTGCTGGTATTAGTGTTAGCGATTTTGGGCGCAATACAGATCAGTTACAGCATATCCAGACCGCTTAAAAAGCTCACTGAAGCGGTCTCGCAGGTAGAGAAGGGCAATTACGATGCCGTTATTCCCAATCAGGGCCCGAGAGAGCTGGCGTTACTGGCCGAGGTTCTCAGTCGCCAAATTGCCAATACACGCAATTACAGCTCGAGACTCGAGCGCGATGTAGAAAAAGCGACAGAGCAATTGCTTGCCGCTATGAATCATTTAGAGGAGGCAATGATCGCCAAAGATCAGTTCATGGCCAAGATGAGCCACGAGTTGCGCACTCCATTGACGGCAGTTATCGGCTTTACCGCAGCTCTTGCCGATGAGAGTCAACGCAGCAAACGCGAAGAGTATCAAAGAATTATTGCCAGTTCGTCGCGTTTGTTGCTAAAAACTATCGATGATGTGCTCGAATTTGCACGATCGAGTTCAAGTGAGCTGAGTCTGGCCGATGGTGCAGTCTATTTGCGAGAAACCCTTAGTGATGTTGTAGCAATCTACAGCGCAAGTGCTCAAGTGAAAGATATCCAGCTGAAAACTGTTGTCGACGAGGAGCTCCCTGAGCAGCTTTGGGGGGACTCGGTGCGGGTTGCACAAATATTTAATAACTTAATTGGCAATGCTCTCAAGTTTACCCATCGTGGAGAGATCACCGTTTCAATGGCGCGAGGGCAGCAATCACTGCCAGGTTTTCAGCAAGTGGTCTGCAGCGTAAAAGATACTGGCAAAGGCATTGCACCAGCTCGCATTCGACACCTATTCAGCCCGTTTGCTCAGGAAGATGACTCAATTAGTCGTCAATTTGGCGGAAGTGGCTTGGGCCTTGCCATCTGTCGATCATTGGTTGAGCTGATGAAAGGCGAAATTCACATTGAGAGTGCTGAGGGCGAAGGGACCACAGTCAGTTTTACTCTACAGTTGGCGCTCGCTAACAGTAGTAGCGCCATTATTCACTGCCACGAGGCTTTGATGTTCGTTGGCAAGCGTCTATTAGTGGCTGAGGACCACCCATACAACCAACAGCTCCTGCAGCGCATGTTGGCTGAGACTGGTGCTGAGATAGTCACTGTAGAGAACGGTGCCATGGTGCTTGATCAATTAGAACAGAGTGACTTTGATCTGCTTCTAATGGATATACATATGCCGATTATGGACGGTGTAAAAACGGCACAAGCAATATCAAACCGGCCAGTAGATAGCCCAATAATTGTCGGATTGACCGCAGATGTTAACAGCAGTGAACACCTCGCCATGAAGGCAGCAGGAGCAACACAAGTGCTGGTTAAACCGATTGAGCGCGGCTTGTTACTCAATACCTTAGCCGGCCTGCTAGGCAAGACAGAGCGTGTCGAGCCAGGGCAGGGGTTGTTGGCTGCAGGGGGAGTTCCCAGCGAGCTGATTGACACGTTATTGGAGACACTTGCGACCTTGCGTGTGGCGCTACACATCAAAGATCATGCCGCTTTGCGCTCTGCACTGCACGATCTGATGGGGCTATCAGGTCTTTATGGTATGAAAGAGCTGCGTCAGCAAGTGCTTTTACTGCGACAAAATCTGACAGATCTTGACAGTGAAGAGATCGAAGCATGCATTGAAAAGATGTCTTTGGTGATCATTTCGGCATCGAGTTCACCTCAGGATCGATCGCATTGATTGCGATCAAGACGCCGTGGTTTGGCGCGTTTGGCGGAGTGAGGTGTTACACTACAAGCACTTTGTCAGCTCCGCTATATTAATTAAAAGCTGACATTCCTTTTGTTATCACTATGGGCAGACGCCCTCCGAGTTATTCATGGTAAAAAAAACTGCTAGTCCTAGCGTTAAACTCCCCGCTAAGGATCTTCATGCTGCCCGCGAGGCACAAAATTATGAAAACCCTGTGCCGAGTCGAGAATACCTTCTCGATCTACTGCGCAACAGCAATGGGCCGCTAGACGCCGATGAAATCTGCCAACTGCTTGAGCTCGACAGCGGCGATCAAGTCGATGCCATTCACCGTCGCCTGCGCGCTATGGAGCGCGATGGCCAAGTGGCGCGCAACCGCCGCGGTGGTTACGGGACTCTCGAAGAGCTGAGCTTGGTGAAAGGGCGCGTTATTGGCCACCCCGAAGGCTTTGGTTTTGTCACCTCGCCAGAGCGTCGCGGTGATGATATCTATCTCTCCAGTCGTCAGATGAAACGGGTTTTTGATGGCGATACCGTGCTGGTGCGTTTAGCTGGTTACGATCGCCGCGGCCGCGCCGAAGGGGTGATTGTTGACGTGGTCGAACGCGGTGTGCAGCAAATAGTCGGTCGCTTTTTTGCTGAGAGCGGCATCTACTTTGTGCGCCCAGATAACCCGCGTATCTCGCAAGATATCATGGTCGCACCCAGTGCTATCGGCAGTGCCGAGCCGGGGCAGATCGTCGTGGTGGATATCATTGCCCCACCCTCGCGCAATCAGCTGCCCACCGGGGCAGTGATAGAAATTCTAGGCAATCCGCTCGATCCAGGTATAGAGATCGAAATAGCCATTCGCAACTTTCAAATTCCGCACCAATGGAACCGCGAGCTCGAAGCTCAAACTGCTGCTATCTCCGACCATGTTGAGGAAGCGGATAAAGTTGAACGCGTTGATCTGCGCGATCTGCCACTGGTCACTATTGACGGTGAGGACGCGCGCGATTTTGATGATGCGGTCTACTGCGAGCCGAAAAAACGCGGTGGCTGGCGCTTAATTGTCGCTATTGCCGATGTCTCGCACTATGTGCTACCCAACTCGCCGCTCGATGTTGAAGCCTATGAACGGGGTAACTCGGTCTATTTCCCCAATCACGTGGTACCGATGTTACCGGAGAAACTTTCCAACGGTTTGTGCTCGCTAAACCCCCATCAAGATCGCTTGTGTATGGTCTGCGAAATGCAGGTTGGCAAAGACGGCGAGATAGGTAAGTTTCAATTTTACGAAGGGGTGATGCACAGCCACGCTCGGCTCACTTATACCCAAGTGGCGCGTGTTATTGCAGAGCGCCACGCCGAGCAAGAGGAGGGCGAAGAAGCTACCAGTAGCCGCCATCAATTTGCCAATGTGCTCCCTCAGATAGATGCTTTGCACGATCTCTATCAAGTCCTGCATGCGCGCCGCAATGACCGTGGCGCCATTGATTTTGACAGCCAAGAGACACGTATTTTATTTGATGCGCAGCGCAAGATTTCGCAGATTATTCCCGTCGCACGGACCGATGCGCACCGTTTAATTGAAGAGTGTATGTTGGCCGCCAACGTGTGTGCCGCCGAGTTTTTGAGCAAGTCTAAACTGCCTGCGCTATACCGTGTGCATTTGGGTCCCAGCGAAGAAAAGCTGACGGCGCTGCGCGAATTTTTGGGAGAGTTAGGGTTGGCGCTCAGTGGTGGCGATGATCCGCAACCGGAAGACTATCAGCGCCTGCTTAGAAGTGTTGCCAACCGCACCGATGCCGCCGTGATACAGACGGTATTGCTGCGCTCTATGCGCCAAGCGATGTACCAGCGTGACAACGACGGTCACTTTGGCCTCGCCTTTGATGCCTACACCCATTTCACCTCGCCGATTCGTCGCTACGCCGATTTAATGGTGCACAGAGCTATCCGCGGGCTGCTGCGCAGCAAGCGCAAAGTGGCGCACCTGCTCAAGCTCAGCAGTAAGCAGTATGTCGATCTGGCGGTGAGCTACCCGTATGGCGATGGGCCCATAGATCAAATTGGCGAACATATTTCGCTGACCGAGCGGCGGGCAGATGAGGCCACTCGAGATGTCTCAAATTGGCTGAAATGTGAGTACTTAGTAGAGCATGTGGGCGATGAGTTCGACGGTGTTGTCAGTGCTGTCACGGGCTTCGGCTTGTTTGTGATGCTCAACGATCTCTATGTAGAAGGGTTGATCCACGTCACCGGCTTACCCAAAGATTACTATTACCACGAGCAGGCACAACACCGTATGGTCGGTGAGCGCAGCGGTCGAGTGTTCAGGCTCGGTGATACTTTGCGAGTTAAAGTGGTACGAGTCGATTTAGATGAGCGCAAAGTCGACTTCGAACTAGTCGATAGCGGCGAGCCGATGCCGGCCGGCAAAGCCAAGCCACACAAGCCCCGCAACGAACAGGGCCGCAGCAAGCGCGGCGGCGGACGCGGTGGCGATACTAAAAAGGCGGGCAAACCGGCCAAGAAGCGCAGCGCTACAAGCGGCGGCCGCGGCAAGTCTGGGGAGAGTCCGAAAAGCGCTAAAAAACGCGCTCCCCGCCGCGCCAAGTGAGCTAGCTGGGCAGGACGGTTAGTCGCTGCCAGTCAGCTCTGGCAGTAGGCGCTCGAGCATATCGCTAATATGGGCAATAAATAGGGTGCCCATATCGCTCTGGTAGTAATTGATATCGCTATCGCCGACCGCCAATATCGCTCGCGGCTTGTCTCTGCCTATGGCCAATACTGCGGCGGAACCGACTTGTTCGCCAGAAGCCCCAAATAGCAGCCCCATCTCATCTGCGCGCAGAGGGCCGATCACAGGCTGGCCAGAGTCGACCGCTCGCGCCACCTGGCCGTGAAGCTGCTCGCGAGCAATATGGTTGGCCAGTGTGCCTTCGCTACTGGCGGCATCGTCGAGGAAAGTGAGGCTGTAAAATTCCAACCTAAAATCCATACCGAGGCTGTCGTAGAGCTTCTCGATCAGATTCGCCAAGGACGTCGCGGAGAGTAACTCCAACGTCAGGCGACGGGTCTTGGTAAAAAGCCGATCGTTCTCACCAGCAATTGTCATTAGCTCGTTGAGTGAGCCGCGCATCTCTTGATTGCGCTCGCGCAACACCCCTACTTGGCGCTCCACCAGTGAGATTGCTCCACCTGATTGATGGGGCAGTGCCAAGCGTTCGAGCAGATCAAAGTTTTCGTTAAAAAAATCTGGGTGTTCGATCAAGTAGGCGCGAACCTGTGCCAGGTTTACTTCGCTTGTAGAGTTCTCAGAGTAGTCGCTCACAGACGGATTCTCCCTTGGTAGACGTTCTCTGCGGGCCCCGTCATTAAGAGTGGGTGGCCCGATCCACGCCAGTTTATAGTCAGTTCGCCGCGGTGCAATTTTACCGTCACGCGCTCATCTAATAGCCCCCAAGCAATACCCACCGCCACGGCAGCGCACGCGCCTGAGCCACAGGCTTCAGTCTCACCGACGCCGCGTTCGTAAACTCGCAGTGCGATCTCGTTGCGGCTGAGAATTTGCATAAAACCGGCGTTAACTTTTTCTGGGAAACTTTCATGTGCCTCGATGCGCGGTCCCCACTCAGCGACAGGGGTGTTAGCAACGTCCTCACAAAGAGTGACCGAATGAGGATTGCCCATCGATACTGCGCCAATCTCGATAGTGCCAAGATCAGTTTGCAGTGAATAGCGCTGCGCCGTTTGTGCAGTGAAGGGCAGGCTCTCAGGGGCAAATTGTGGCTCCCCCATATCAACCGTAACTAATCCAGTTTTCTCTAATGTTAGGGTTAGGATGCGGTTGACGGTTTTGACTCGCAATGTGTTCTTGCCAGTTAACTGTCGGTCGTGCACATAGCGAGCAAAGCAGCGCGCGCCATTGCCGCACTGCTGCACCTCGCTGCCATCGGCGTTGAAAATTCGGTAGTTAAAATCGATGTCGGGTTCGGTGGGCGGCTCGATAACCAATACTTGGTCGCACCCCACTCCGCGTTTGCGATCAGCCAACTGAGCAATCAAGTGAGTAGAAAGACGCACATGCTGAGTTAGCGTATCAAACACCACGAAATCGTTCCCCAGTCCATGCATTTTATTAAAGCGCAGCTGCATCAGTTACTCCGGATTAAGGAGGTGTTCGCCTCGAGTTAAATCGGCGAGGGTCTCGCGCTCGCGGATGAGGTGACATTGATCACCATCGACCAATAGCTCTGCGGCTCGGGTGCGGCTGTTATAGTTTGAGGCCATAGTAAACCCGTAGGCACCGGCTGAGAACAGTGCCAGGCGGTCTCCAGTGGCCAGCCGAAGAGGCCGCCCTTTGGCCAGCCAATCGCCTGTTTCGCAGACCGGGCCGACCACGTCGTAGGTTTTCTCTGGGGCAGTGCTAGCAGAGCAGTTTTCCACGGCCATCCAGGCTTGGTAAAGCGATGGGCGCAACATATCGTTCATAGCCGCATCGACAATAGCAAAGTGTTTTTCACCGCTCTGCTTGAGATAAATGGTCTCGGTGAGAAGCACGGCGCTATTGGCAACAATCGAGCGTCCGGGTTCTAGGACCAGACACTGTGTACGGTCGCCCAATCGCTGTAAAACTTGGCTTAAGTAGTCGTCGGCGGTAGGTGGCTGTTCATCGAAGTAGCGCACGCCCAAGCCACCACCTAAATCGATATGACTGAGAGTGATAGCCTGCTCTTCAAGTTGGTCTACCAGCGCCAATAATCGGTCTAAGGCATCGAGAAGCGGCGCCGCGTCGGTGAGTTGGCTACCGATATGACAGTCGACCCCTTTGATCGCTATTGAGGGTAATTGCGCCGCGCGCTGGTAAAAATCTAAAGCGTGCTCAATCGCTATGCCAAATTTGTTCTCTTTCAGACCCGTTGAAATATACGGGTGGGTTCCTGCATCGACATCGGGATTTACGCGCAGTGAAATGGGCGCGCGGATACCCATGGATGAAGCGACATCAGCCAAGACTTCAAGCTCAGCGGCAGACTCGACATTAAAACAGTGAATGCCGACCTCCAGCGCTCTGCGCATTTCACTAGCGGTTTTAGCCACCCCGGAGAAGACAATTTTTTCAGGCTGGCCACCGGCCAACAAAACTCGCTCTAACTCGCCGACCGAGACGATATCAAAGCCTGCTCCGCGGCGCGCCAACAGCTGTAAAATAGCAATATTGGAGCACGCTTTAACCGCGAAACAGACCAAGTGTTCGCGGCCTTGTAGCGCTTGGCTATAGGCATCAAAATTCTCTTTTAGTACAGCGCTGCTGTAGACATAGCAAGGCGTACCATATTGATCTGCGATCTGGTTGAGATTGCGCTGCTCAATAAACAACTCACCCTGCTGGCGGCTGAAATGGGCGAAACTGTCCACCCCGCTCATTGTCCGCGCTCCTGCTCGGTGGGAGTTGGCGTAGTGTCAGGCAGGTAGAGGGGGCCTTTGTTGCCACAGCCAGTGCTTGCGAAGATAAAAAAGCTCAACAGCAGCACCGTTAAAGTGGTAGAAATCGGTTGGATCATGGAGAAAGTTCACTGCTAATAATAGTTGTTACGCAGTATAGCGGCAGTGGCAGAGCGGACTCAAACACTTATACTGGCACTCTTTAACCGGTGGAATAAAACCCCATGAGCGAAAAGCAATTTCACGCCGAAGTCGATGCCCTGATGTTGGCCATTGAAGAGGCGATTGATGACAGTGGTGCTGACATCGATTACGAAAACAGCGGCGGCATGTTGACTCTAACTGTAGAGGCCAACGGCAGCCAAATTATTCTCTCGCGGCAAGCGGCGGTAGCAGAGGTCTGGCTGGCGATACGCGCCGGCGGTTTGCACTTCACTCTGCGCGAGGGGGTGTGGTGCAATACTGTTGATGGTGAGCCGCTGCTGGAGCGACTCAACCGAGCACTCCAGGAGCAGGGCGGAGAGGCACTACCGCTATAGCGGTTAAGCGCGCAGTTGCAGTTTTTCCAGAGCGCGCTGGGCCGCACTGCGCACTTGTTTAGGTGCCGTGCCACCTATGTGATCGCGTGCTGCAACCGAGCCCTCTAAGGTCAACACGTCAAAGACATCCTGCTCTATGGCGTCGCTAAACTGCTGTAGCTCTGCCAAGGTGAACTCGGAGAGATCGCGCTGCTGCTCAACACCAAACGCGACGGCGCGACCGACCACTTCATGTGAGTCGCGAAAGGCGAGCCCGCGACGCACTAGGTAATCAGCCAAGTCTGTTGCGGTGGAAAACCCGCGGCGAGCTGCTTCATACATGTGATCTTTTTTAGGAGCCACATTGGGAATCATGTCGGCAAACGCACGCAGACAGTCGCGCACTGTATCTACGCTGTCAAATAATGGCTCTTTGTCTTCTTGGTTGTCTTTGTTGTAAGCCAGCGGTTGCGATTTCATTAAGGTCAGCAGGCTGATCAAATGGCCATTCACGCGCCCGGTTTTGCCGCGCACCAGCTCAGGAACATCGGGGTTCTTTTTCTGCGGCATGATCGAGGAGCCAGTGCAGAAGCGATCGGGTAGGTCGATAAATTGAAACTGCGCCGAGGCCCATAAAATAAGTTCTTCTGACATGCGCGACATATGCGTCAACAGCAAACTGGCAAAAGAGCAGAACTCAATCGCAAAGTCGCGGTCACTGACCGAATCAAGCGAGTTCTCTGTCGGCGCATCAAAGCCCAGCGCGCTGGCGGTGGCATGACGATCAATTGGATAGGTCGTCCCGGCTAATGCGGCGGCGCCTAACGGGCTTAAATTGAGGCGTTTGCGGCAATCTTGCAAGCGGCTGTAATCGCGCTCCAGCATTTCGTTCCACGCCAATAAGTGGTGGCCAAACGTCACTGGCTGAGCGGTCTGCAAGTGAGTAAAGCCCGGCATAATAGTGTCGGCTTGGCCCTCTGCCAATTTGATAATACCGGCTTGTAAGAGAGTGATGAGCCCAGCAATTTGATCGATTTCGTCGCGCAGCCAGAGTTTGATGTCGGTGGCGACTTGATCATTGCGCGAACGCCCGGTGTGCAGTTTTTTGCCGACGCTGCCAATCGCATCGGTCAGGCGTGCCTCGATGTTCATATGAACGTCTTCAAGTGTCTCAGACCATTCAAAGTCGCCGGCGGCGATTTTTTGTTCAATCTCTTTCAGACCCGAGGTGATTTGCTCGCACTCCGCAGCGGTCAGTACCCCGACTTCTGCCAGCATTTGTGCGTGGGCTAACGAGCCGCGAATATCTTGGCGATAGAGACGCTGATCAAAGTTTACAGAAGCGGTAAAGCGCGCCACAAAAGCATCGACAGCTTCACTGAAGCGGCCGCCCCAAGCACTGTTGGTTTTTGAAGCGGTTGAGTTGGAAGTTGAGTCGTTCATGTCGAGCCTATGTCTTGGCAGCCGGGCTGCACTGTAATTTTAGTGATCAGCAATTATAGCCAATTGTTGCAACGATCCCCACTTTTGCTGTGAGACGGTCTGACAGCGCCACAGAATTGCGCGATAATAACTGCTTGAAACTAAGACCCCATCCAATTTGGCCGAGATACACAGCATGAGCGCAAACCCTGCAGCTGAAAAACAACATTTGACCATTGCCACGCGCAAAAGCGCGCTCGCTCTATGGCAGGCTCATTACGTTCGCGATGCGCTGCTCGCTGCACATCCGGGATTGACTGTCGAGCTGCTGCCAATGAG
>Ga0209137_1003329_pt1 | contig 13530 bp, 10 predicted proteins | sample SaaInl5LU_22_DNA_FD_184642 | JGI IMG/M metagenome (GOLD analysis project Ga0209137, IMG submission 184642) | Marine microbial communities from expanding oxygen minimum zones in the Saanich Inlet - ESP_105LU_22_DNA (SPAdes) (version 2) | ecosystem: Environmental > Aquatic > Marine > Intertidal... | reverse complement strand
GGCGGGTCGGGTGTGCCGCGCCATCGGCGAGGGTGTCGAAGGCGAGCCCTCGGTAATGGTCGTTCATGATAACCTCTCACTATGCGGTTGCGGGTGCAACTGTGTGAAGAAGTCTGCCTGCAACGCCTCCAAGGTCCGATCGCCGGCCAGCACGCGTTGTACCTGCGCGCGGCCGCGGTCGCTGGCCCAGTACGCCTGCAACCGCGCTTCAATGTCGCGCTGTATCGTGCGGAGCAATAAGCGTTGTCTGCGTGACGCCAACTTTTTGACGATTAGTCCAATCTCAGATGCAGTCTTCAAATACGCTTCAATGCCAAGCCATAGGGTTTCAAGCCCTTCTTTTGTGACAGCAACGGTCTCGAAAATATCAATGGGCACGGGCGATTGGAGCAATGACAGTGAGTCCTGCAGGTCAGCGCGTGTTTGCTCTGCACCAGGTTTATCGGCTTTGTTGATCACAAAGATATCGCCCGCTTCGGTGAGTCCTGCCTTATTGGCCTGAAAGGTGTCACCCCAACCGGGGTTTAGCACCACGGTAACGACTGTGGCGAGGTCCATAACATCCAGTTCGACCTGTCCAATGCCTAAGGTCTCCAACAAAATGAGCGGCCAGCCGCAGGCGTCGAGCACTTGAATGGCGGTTGCAGTGGTACGCGCCAGGCCGCCATTTTCCCCTTTAGAGGCCATTGAGCGAATGAAAACGGCGTCACCCAGGCCGTGGTTTTGCATACGTACCCGGTCGCCCAAGAGCGCGCCACCCGAGAACGGCGAGGAGGGGTCTACCGCTAACACTGCGGTTTTACCAAAGCTCGCTGTGCTAAGGCTCAATAGCGCACTAATCAACGTCGATTTACCGGCGCCGGGAGGGCCCGTCACACCAATGACCACGGCTTGTGGTGCGTGACTTGCCAGTGCTTGGCGTACGTCGGCTTCCACCTGTGGCTGGCGCTCGATAAGACTCAACAAGCGTGCAAGACATGGACGCTCTCCAGCCATGGCCCCAGTCAGTAACGCTTGCGTCGTTGACTCGCGCATGGTGGCTACGTGCGCCCGGTCAGGCGCTCAGCAGCATCCACAATGTCGGTCAGTTGAGACCCCGGTGGATAAACCTCTACCCCCAACGCCTCAAGTTGTTTAGCGGCGTAGGGCGGAATGGTACCACCGGCAAAAATAGGGAGATCGGGGCGCGCCTTTTGCACGTTTTCAATAGCTCTGATAGCCACGTCAATGTGGCCACCGACATTGAGGCCCACGAGATCCACATCTTCATCGATGGCTGAGCGGACAATGTCATCGGTTTTGGCCATGCCAATCATAATGACTTCAAAGCCGGCGTCCCTCAGCGCCCGAGCCACAATGGTAGGCCCACGCCAATGGCCGTCGAGGCCAGTTTTAGCCATTAAAATACGTTTCTGAGCGTTATCCATAGTGCCCTCTTAGGTTTGTATAGGCGTGTTCCAGTTGCCGAAAACGTCGCGGTATACATCGCCAATCTCGCCGAGTGTCACTTCAGCGGCGAGTGCATCCATCATGGCAGGCATTATGTTCTTATCCGTTCGGCAATCGGCTTCCAGCTGTTTTAATGCCCGAGCAGCACCGTGTTCGTGGCGCGTGCGCAGCACGTCGTTTAAGCGTTCGGTAGCCACATCAAAGGCATCGTCGGTACCCATGAAGCCGTCTACGTTGAAGGGCGATTCATCGTCTTTAAAGCAATTCACACCAATAACTTTTTGCTCGCCCGACTCGGTCTTCATGAATTCTTGGTATTGGTTTTCTCCCGCTTGCGCATGAAGCCAGCCAGAATCTAACGTAGCGAGGTAACCGCCCTGTTGTTGAATGGCGTCAAAAAATGCCCATGCCTTCTCAATAAGCTGTGCGGTCAGGGTCTCTACATAGAACGACCCACCTAGTGGGTCGGTAACATCGGCTATTCCCGTCTCTTCCTGTAGGATTTGCTGAATGCGTAACGACATTTGGTGGGCGTGCTCCGAGGGAATCGACAAGGCCTCGTCGTATCCCGAAACACCGAGTGATTGCACGCCACCTAAAATAGCGCCCAGCGCCATGACTGTACCTCGGACAATATTGTTGAGGGGTTGCTGATAAGTCATTTTTGACCCGGCGGTCACACAGTGAATGCGCAGGTTGCCTACTTTGGGGTCTGTGATGTTGTAGCGCTCGCGCAATAGCTGATTCCACATCAGCCGCGCCGCGCGCATTTTGCAGGCTTCTTCAATAATGTGGATGGATGCGCGAAAACTCACACCACCACAGCCGCGTGCGGCCTCTACCAGCGACATGTTGCCGCGACGTTGAATTTCGTCGAGATACTCCACCGCATTGGCAAACAAGACTCCAAGTTCTTGGTCGGGAGTTAGGCCGGTATCGGCGGCGTTGTAGCCGGCAATCGACACGGGTACCCAGCGCGGTAGGTGCTGATGACAGAACTCCATGATGTCGGCGTTGAAGCGCAGACCCGCCTGAGTGGGAATCTGCTCTTTGGTGACACATCCCAAATAGGTCAGATTAAAGTCACTTTGACCAGTTCCGCTAATGGTGCTGAGATCGAAACCACGCTGCTTGGCAACCGTCCAGTAGGCCGCCAAGGCAAACGGCGCGTGTTGCACCACTGCACCGCCCGCGTGCCCAAAGCTGGTGTCGACTGGCAAACCGTCCATACAGATGGCGGTGTCGCGCACGCTTTGCATTACCGCACCGCTCAGCCCCACGTCCTCGCGACGAGCAACTACATCCGGATGGTTAACGTTGTAGCAGTGATCGGCGGTGTTTCGGTCGTGCTCCATGATAAAGCCGGTTTCACCGTTTTTGAGCAGGAACTTAATCCGCTCGTTTTCATCCTCAGGCTTGCCGAAGCCGCTCAGCTGAAAAATGCGCCAAGGTTTGGAGCGATAACCCGACGGATGAAAGCCTCTGTGATACGGGGCTTCGCCAGGTGCCACATTAACATGGGGCCGGTGTTGCTCGGGAATATCGGCCGCCGTGTAGAAGGGCTTGAGCTCAATGCCTGAGGTGCAGGTAACGGGTTTGTCAGTTGGATTCTGGGTCATGATGGGCACACGTTTTTAGTGATCATTATTACGAGATACTGCAGGGTATAACAGTTTACTTGTTGGTAGGCAATTGATACGCTCAGTTTAAACCATGCGTTTTCAATAAAAACAAGCAGGGGAACGGGTTATGTTTTCTACAGATGCGGCAACGCTGGGTCTCACCGCTACCGAGCGAGTTCACATAGGGCGTCGCGCGGCAGATGCCTTGGCCGAAGAGGCCTCTGTGCTCAATGCGCGGCGTGTTTTTCTGCTGGTTAGTTCCACCATGCGGTCCACGACCAATGAAATCGCGTTAATCGAAGAAGCCTTGGGTAATCGCGTTGCCGAGGTCTTTGATGGTATTGGTCCTCACGGTCCGCGAACTGACGTACTTAGAGCCATCCATGCCGCCCGCGAGGTCAACGCCGACCTCATCATCACCGTGGGAGGGGGTTCGGTGACCGATGCGGGTAAGGTGATAGCGCTGGGCTTAAAGCACAATATTCAAACCTTCGAGGACTTTGAGGGTTACTATGTTCACGTCAACGAGGCGGGTGATACGGTAGTGCCCCAGTTTGATGCGCCGGACATTCGCATTATTTGTTGTCCTACTACTCTATCGGGTGGCGAGTTCAATACCATGGGTGGTGTGACCGACGATCGAGAAAATAAAAAGCAAGGCTACACACACCGCATGATGGCGCCCATAGCCATTGTTCTTGACCCCGCACTCACCGTGTATACCCCTGAATGGCTTTGGACCTCGACCGGTGTACGTGCCGTCGACCACGCCCTGGAGGCGCTGGGTTCCAAGCACTCCAATCACTTTTGCGATGGCGTTGCGGCAAGTGCCCTGCGGCTACTCAGCAAGGCGTTACCCGACGTGCAGGCCAACCCCGATGATCTCGATGCGCGATTACGCTGCCAGGTGGGCGCGTGGCAATCCATGATCCCCATTATTGGTGGAGTTCCCATGGGCGCAAGCCACGCCATTGGCCATGTCCTGGGCGGTACGGCCGATGTACCCCACGGCTATTGCTCCTGTGTAATGGCGCCGGCCGTTTTGGCATACAACAAACCCGTCAATGGCGATAAGCAGGCGCAAATTAGCGAATGTTTTGGCCGCCCGGGAGAGGATGCCAGCGAGGTCGTCGACGCCTTTATCCGCGGCTTGGGTATGCCGCGCTCGCTAGCCGAGGTGAACGTTGGCGAAGATCAATTAGAGCGAATTGCCGAGTTCACTATGCTCGACTTCTGGTCGCGAACCAATCCACGGCCGATTGAGGGGCCTCATGACGTTATGACCATCCTCGAGATGGTGAAGGCTTAGTGGCAGCGCAGGGCGCAAATAGGATGACGTCGACCGCGGGCAATCTAAAGCTAGAGGTCTCGGACTTTAAACGCAGGCGTATTCGAGAAGAGGCCTGCGCCTTATTTTTTACCCGCGGCTACGAGAGCACCACACTCGATGCGGTAGCCCATCAGTTAGACGTCACCAAACCGTTTATCTATTCTTACTACGCAACAAAAAGCGACCTGCTCTACGATGTCTGTCGGGTGGGAATATCCATGTCGCTCGAGGCGCTGCAGCATGCTGCATCGCTGCAGCGGTCGCCCAGCGAGCGGCTGCAGATCATTGTTGAGTCGGTGCTGGTAATTATTTTTGAATACCGAAAGTTCATTGTTGTGTATGAGCGCGAGGAGAAAAATCTGGAGATTGCCAAGGCTCGCGAGATTCGCGAGCTGCGCAAGCTGTTTGACCACCAGCTGGCTGACATACTGGTCGACGGTAACCGCCGTGGCGAGTTCAACATTATCGACCCGGTGCTCACGGCCACCACCATTGGCGGTATGATTACCTGGGTTGCCCAGTGGTACTCACCGGATGGCAAGCGCACCCAACTAGAGGTGGTGAACCACACGTTGCTTATGGTAGGTGCAGTTGTGCATGCGCGTGACGATCATCATGCGGGTGCTATCGATTTCAAGAAGTTGGCTGTGCTCAAACAGCCACCGCTTAAACCGTCTAAGAAGGAGAGCTAGCAGCCATGCAACCCCTGTCTTCAACTACGGACCCGCGTATTCCCAATCGCGATGTGTGTGTCACACGCTACGTGCTGGAGCGCTGTGCGCGCGAAACCCCCGATAAGGTGTTTGCGGTTTTTCAGGATGGCGAAGAGTGGACCTACACCGCACTGCTCGAGCGCGTGCGAGTGCTTGCAGGCGGCTTAGCGAGTGAGGGCATTGCACGCGGTGACCACGTGGCAGTGTGGATGTTTGACAGTAAGGAGGCCATTCTCACGTTTATGGCCGTCAATTATTTAGGTGCCGTTTTCGTGCCGTTGAATACCGCGTTTAAGGGCGGCGTGTTAGAACACGTACTGGCCGTATCGGGCGCGCGCCACTTGGTTGCTCACGGTCAGCTTATCGACAGACTCGAGGGCATTAATGTTGCGAAGGTAGCTCGCATTATTCATGTAGGATCCAGTAACAACTCGCAGGTTCTCGAGCAGCTGGAATTTGACGAGTTGACCGCGGCGCGTGCCGAGCCTCCCGAGCTCGATACGCCGATTGAGCCCTGGGATACCCAGTCCATTATTTTTACCTCGGGGACAACTGGGCCCTCAAAAGGCGTGTTGTCGTCGTACCTGCACATTTTTACGAATGCCGGTCCAGAAACCTGGCACTTTGTGACGGGTGAAGACCGTTTTCTAATTAATATGCCCATCTTCCATATTGGCGGTATGGGTGTGATTTTTGTCATGCTCTGTCGCGGCGGTTCCATTGCCATGATGGATGGTTTTGATACTGAGAAGTTTTGGCCCTTCGTGCGTGAGAGTCAGACGACGGCGTTTTTTTTGCTGGGTGTGATGACCACGTTCTTACTCAAGCAGCCGCCGGCACCCAACGACAAAGAGCACAACGTGCGCGTGGCGTTTATGGTGCCGCTCACCGAAACCTGCATCGAGTTCCACGCGCGCTTCGATATCGACGTTTACACTATCTTCAATATGACCGAGATTTCCTCACCCATTGTCTCCGAGCCCAACCCAGTGAAACGTGGCACCTGCGGTAAAAAGCGCAACGGTGTTGACGTGCGCCTGGTGGATAAAAACGACTGTGAGGTAGCGCTGGGCGAGATCGGTGAAATGGTTGTACGCACCGACAGACCTTGGGGCATGAACAGCGGCTATTACAAAAACCCCGAGGCCACGGCCGAGGCATGGCGCAATGGCTGGTTCCACACGGGCGACTGTTTTCGACAAGACGAAGAGGGCTATTTTTACTTCGTCGATCGTATGAAGGATGCCATGCGCCGGCGCGGCGAGAACATTTCATCCTTCGAGGTTGAAGCCGAGGTCGTGGCTTTCTCCGCGGTACGTGAGGCAGCCGCCTATGCGGTGCCCAGTGAGTTGGGTGAAGACGACGTCATGATTGCCGTGGCGCCTGTGGCAGGCCACAACATCGATCACAAAGAGCTCATGCTGTTTTTGGGTGAGCGCATGCCTTATTTCATGGTGCCGCGCTATATCCGAATACTCGACGAATTACCCAAGACGCCCTCGTCTAAAGTAATGAAGCACATATTGCGAGGCGAGGGTGTCACCCCCGATACCTGGGATAGAGAAGCGCATAACATTACCTTTAAGCGCGAAAAGCTTGGCTAGAACCACTCAATTAAACAACTGGAAACAGGCTGGAGAATAAGATGCAAAAGAAGCTCATTAAACAAAGCATAGGCGCCGGGTTCAGTGCGAGCCTACTGGCATTATCTGTAGCCGCGGTCGGTCAAGACACGGTGCTCGAAGAGGTTGTGGTTACCGCGTCGAAACGAGCACTGGCACTGGAAGATCTAGCAGGATCAGCCAATGTACTGGGCACCGACAAGCTGGGTCCTGGTGGCATTCAGGAAGTGCGCGACATGCAAGTTGATGTGCCCAACTTATCGCTGGGTGATCAGTTTGGTTTTGCCCGCGTGTTTATGCGCGGTGTGGGCATGACCAGTATTGATATTGGTGGCGAAGGTGCTGTGGCTTTTCTGCAAGACGGTGCCATCGTGCCCCGGCCGGCGGCTCAGCTAATGGGTATGTTTGACCTTGCGCAGGTAGAGGTACTGCGGGGCCCGCAGGGCACGTTGTACGGACGCGGTGCAACGGCGGGCGCAATCAACATGGTGACCCAGAAGCCCAGCGACGAGCCCGGCGGCTATGTCAATTTAACGGCGGGTAATTATGGTCTCACGCAGGTAAAAGGCGCTGTTGATGCACGCTTGAGTGATAGCGTGCTGGTGCGATTAGCCGGCAGTATGGACAAGCGTGAGGGCTACGGCGAAAACCTGTTCAATGGACAAGACATCAATGACCGTAACTCCAAGGCATTGCGCGCTACTTTTGCATATGACGCAGGCGGTAAATTGACTGGCCTCTTGTCAGCGCAGGTATACAGCGAAGATGACCAGAACTACGCCTTTAACTACTTGGGTCCATCGGAAGGTACTACCTTACCGGTGCCGCTGGCCGTTCCCATATTGGGTGGGCAGACTGTTGGTATGGTGGGTGGTGGTTTCCAAGATATCAACTCCGACCAAGAAGCCATTAATGATCGAGATGGTTCAATGATCAACTTAACGCTAGATTACGCGGTCAATGAAGATATCAGCGCAAAGTCGATTACATCGGTACAAACGCTTAACCGCTTCCTGCGGGACGATCTCGATTCCACCGACGTCAATTTGTTTGGTCAAAATAATTACACCGAGGAAAGCGACTCACTCAGCCAGGAGTTTATCCTTAACTACAGTGGCTCCAATATCGATCTGGTTGCTGGTTTGATGTACTTTAAAGAAGATCTCTTTGGTGAGGTACGCGTGCCTCTTACCAATCTTTGCGCGCTGCTCGCCCCCGCTGCCTGCGGTACCCCCGTAGGCGATTTCTTGAACAGTGGTAATTACTTACAAGATGGCGACGTGGATATTGAAGCCTGGGGTGCCTATGCAGAGGCCACCTATGCCCTAAATGACCAGTGGCGGTTAATTGCCGGCCTGCGCTACAACTATGAAGAGCGTACGGGGACCGGCTCGTTCATCTTTGATGCCATTGGCTTGGATGTACCAACTAATCAAACTGAAAGCTGGAACGACGTGACTCCACGCATTACGGTGCAGTACCAGCCGTCCGATAACATGATGCTGTACGCTACTTACACCGAGGCCTTTAAGTCGGGCGTGATTAACACTGGTAGCGTGAGCCCACCGCTAGACCCCGAAACAGTCGATGCCTTTGAGGTAGGTCTGAAGGGCAGCAATGCCGACAATACTGTGCGTTACTCGCTTGCGGGTTTCTTCTATGACTATCAAGACCTGCAAATCTCCTTTGTCGACGAAACCTCAACGGTATCTACTATCAACGCCGCCGAAGCCGAGAACTATGGTCTCGAGCTTGAGCTGGACGCCGCCTTGGGCAATGGTTTTGCACTGGATATGTACGTTACCTATTTAAGCGCCGAATATAAGGAGTTTTTTAACGGTGACTACGCCAATGGTTTTGCTATTGCTGACCTAAGTGGCAACACATTGCCCAATGCCCCTGAATTCACCGCTAAGCTGGGTGTCAGCTGGACCGGCGAGATGGCAGGTGGCGTGGTGCGCGCGCGCGGTGAGGCTTATCATCAGGACGATGTGTACTTTACTGAGTGGAATCGCTCCGATGCCTTCCAAGAGGCCTACCAGCAGTACAATGCCTCTATTGAATATGTCCGCGATGATTGGTCGATAACTTTGTGGGGCCGCAACCTCAGCGATGAGGATGTTGTCTCCAATAACATCATTACCGCGCCCTTATACGACTCATTACGGGTTGGCTCCCTGCTGCCACCACGTACTTTTGGTGCCACCATAGGGTTGCAGTTCTAAACCTTCGGTTGATCCATGGTTTCCGTTTCCGGCAACTATACGTTTAATCCTATGGATCCCGCGCTCTTGCGGGATCCATACCCCTTCTTCGACTACCTGCGAATGCATGACCCGTTACACCGATCCCCGTTGGGGTTTTGGGTGGCTACACGCTTTGACGACAACCGCGCTATTTTGGTCAACAAAGCCTTTGGTCAGGGTGATTTTGTTAAAAATATTCAACTGTTTTACGGCCCCGACTTCAACGTGATGGCACACCCGTCTTACGCCTGGCTGTCGAGGGTGTTTGTTATGCAAGACCCTCCAGGCCATACACGAGTGCGCAACCTCATTGCCGGTGCTTTATCGCTTAAGCGCATACGTGCTATGGAGCCGCGTATCCGCGAGCTCGCCCGACGCCAGCTAGAAGCTTTTGCCCACAACGCTGAGTCAGATAATTTTATTACGGGCTTTGCTTACTTGTTCCCCACTATGGTCATGTGCGACATGTTGGGGATTCGAGAGGGCGAATTCTCCAATGAGCTTCTTCAGCAGCTCAATACCGCTATTGCCGATACGTTTCCGGTTTTCGAGACCCGTGCCCTAGGCGCCGACGAGCTCGCACAGGCCGACCGGCAAATGGAATTTTTGACCGGCTTCTTCGACGATATGTTTGCCGATCGACGCAGAAACCCGCGCGACGATCTCACCACAGCCATGGTGAATGGGCAGGAGGGTAATGACTCGCTCACCCCTGAAGAGTTGAGTACATCGGTGATTGGTCTCTTTGGAGCGGGCTTTGAAACCACCGCGCACATGATTGGCAACGGGATGTATTTATTGGCTGCTAATCCTGCGCAGCGCGACCGCTTGCTAGCCGATGCAAGCCTTGCCGAGGCAGCCACCGAGGAAGTATTACGCTACGAGTCATCACTGCAGGCGACCTACCGAACGGCACTAGAAGATCAGGTGGTAAACGGTACGGTGATTGCGGCGGGGGATCGTGTGTTAACCATTGTGGCAGCCGCTAACCGAGATCCAGCGGTATTCGCTCATCCCAATGACTTTGATATTTCACCCCGCGAAGAGAAACCGCTGACCTTTGGTGGCGGCATTCACTACTGTATTGGTGCGGCGTTAGCGCGTCTTGAGGGCAAGATATTTTTTGAAGAATTGGCTGCTAGCTATCCGCAGTTTACCGTCGATTTAGAGTCGGCGCGTCTTCGCAACGCTTTCCTTTTTAGGGGGTTTGAGTATTTGGGTGTGGCATTAAACTGAGGTACGCACTTCATGACTGAACGCAAATTGAGTTTGGGTTTGTTCATGCCCAATTGTTCCAATATGCCTTCTATTTCCACGACAAACGTCGTACCCGACCAGTGGACATTTGAACACAATAAACAGCTGGCGCTAGCAGCCGAGTCTGCGGGTTTTGAGTATTTATTCCCGGTATCGCGATGGCGCGGTTTTGGCGGAGAAACTAACTTTTTGGGCACATCGCTGGAAACCATGACATGGGCCACGGCGATTTTGCAGAGTACTCAACACATAAAGGTTTTCTCGACCGTACACGTGCCCCTGTTCCACCCGTTTGTGGTCGCCAAAATGGGCGCTACGCTCGCGCATATTAGTGGCGATCGTTGGGGGCTTAACGTAGTCAGTGGCTGGAGTGAGCGTGAGTTCAGCATGATGGGCGTAACGCTTGAAGAACATCAGCGGCGCTACGAAAAGACTGCGGCGTTTATCGAAATTCTGCAGGGCTTGTGGTCAGCCGAGAAACAGCCCGTCAATCACACCAGTGACTGGTATCAGATTACCAATGGCGAGGCCTCGCCCACACCCGACACCATGCCCGCCATCGCGAATGCGGGCGCGTCTATTGACGGTCGTAACTTAACGGCGCGGCTGTGCGATTGGGCGTTTGTCTCGACGCCCAGTATCGATGCAGTTGGCGAGGTGGTCAGTGACATTAAGTCACGTGCCGCTACCCATGGCCGTACGGTGAAAACGGCTATATTTCCTTTTGTTGTCATGGCTGATTTTCAAGACGATGCCGAGGCGATATTGGCCGACATTATTGCTGGCAAAGATGCAGTGGCCACCCGCAATTGGTTGCATGACCTGACGGCGGGGAGCGGCTCGTTTGATACCTTTACTGAAAACATGCTCGCTTCATCGGGGGGCGGTGTGCACGTGCTTGGGACCCCTGACCAGGTCGCAGCCCAGCTAGAGCAGGCTTTTCGATCTGGCGTGGACGCTGTCATGCTCACTTTCCCTCGCTACGCAGAGGGTTTGGCTGCATTTAATGCTCAGGTATTACCGATGCTGCAAGCAAAAGGCATTGTTTAGTGTTGCGTTGAGTTTTCTCAGCTAGCTGGAGTGTGTTGCGTACCCCTTCGATGGCGTTTTCACGCAAGGAGTGCGTTGCCTTGCGCACTCTCACCCCTTCGGGGCGCCGCCGCTTCACTTTGGCGACCAAAATGCTCCTGCGGTCGCATTTTGTCGAACCGCCGACCTCTACCCTATCAAGGCCGATAGGCCGCACCTAGACACGCGTAGACGTACTAAAACTAATGGATGAATTTGGTTGTGGCAACTGATAAAGAGCGGTGTTGCCTCTTATCTGCAACTTCGATTGCCGTCAGTAATCTGTTCAATCTGGGCAGGCACCTGATCAGGCTTCGTTGCTGGCCTGCTGTTTTACAGCCTGCTGGATAAAATTGGCCGTTGAAAGAAAGAATACCCACTCGAATTAAAGTCGGCATCATAATCAATGTTAATCAGTGGTCGCCCTTGCCTTTAATTACCCGAAATTGTGATTTCGCCATGCCTAGAAGCAGGAGTGCTGCCAGCCAAAGTTGCCAGTCGGGCATTGAGGGAACGGCTATGATGGTGGTCGGGCTAGCGGGGTTGGCAAAACAACCTTCGACCCCTAAAAGATCAAACGTTTCAACGGTGCACTGAGTCATCACAGGATAGTAGATCCCCATCACTTGCTTGGCCAGGACGGGGTTTCCATATTGGGAAATGTTCGTTACCGATTGCTGAAACGAAGCGCTAGGCAGCATATTCCTAATTGCAACCACCTCTTTAACCGCTGGATAGCTTGGCGACGTCGGCAGCCAGGCTAATGTAGATCCGCTTACTAAAGTCGATGCCGGACGGTCTTCAAACGAAGAGAGGACCAAAGTGGCTAGATCTCCCACCATGTGTGTTTGGTAGTCTGCAACGCAGCCTGAGGTGCCTTCAGCTCCAATGACTGGGAATGGAAATTGATACAGATAATTACAGAATGACCAATATCGCAGGTCCGTTCCATCCTCAGGCCATGGCGCAGGTCCATCTGCATAGGCGCGTGAGCTTGATGGCATACGCGCCTCAACCACACCAATATAACCCGGGGCAGGCTGGTAAAGAGCAGCAACATACCCTGCGATCCCATTTGGAAATGGCGTGGTCAACCCTCCAGCAGCAGCAAAACTTAACAGCTCAGGGCATGAACCATCTTGCTCACAGGGACCTCCTTGGCCAGCCACCAATTGCTCTTTTATCAGCAGGCCAATGGCTCCATTTGAGCCAAACTGACCACCATCGCTTTGCGAGGAATCACAGGGCACTAGCTCATGAACAACATTGGTATCGGTAAGCTTTATCGTCACCGTGGGCAATCTGACATAAGCAGTATCATTTGAATCCCCCTCCCTCGGCAGATATACCCTCAGCATCAGGTAGCCCGTGTTATCAGGAAGCCCTGGTATTAACGAGACTGGCAACGGAGTGGGTGAAAGCGGCAAGACATTGGGCTGACCAGCCGCAACATTATTATTTACATTGATAGTGTAGCTACCTGACCCGATGCCATTGCTTGTCTGCCATGGATTAACACCACCAGGATCTGCGCCAATTTGATAATCTGCGAGGGTACTGCCCACACCATTCATGGCAAAACTAAGAGAGTCACTTCCATAGACATCTATGCCGAAATAACGACTATTGGGGAAGTCTCCTTTGATAGTAATCTCAAGATCGGACTGAGCAAAAAACGGCATTGTCCAGTAGGTTGCATTGGCATCAGGATAAAAGATATTGGCTTTGTCGGGGGTTGTCTGAATCGGCCAGGCGCAAAGTAAATCGTCATTACCTACGCTCGCGCTCGCTAGTGTGGGCTGCCAAAGAGTAAGCCCTATACTCAGCAATATCGAATGCGTGATCCACACACCCATCCTTACTAACGCTGACGGCGGTGAATTGACAGTATTAGCATCGGCCTTGATGACGCCACGCTGTTGCGACAGGGTTTCGAACATTGCGGAAATTCCTCTTTGGTAGGACCAGGCGGATTGTTTCGAGCGCGCTTGCCTCGCGCGTTCTCACCCCTTCGGGGCGCCGCCGTTGCGCCTTCGCGACAAAAATACTCTTGTCGTCGAATTTTGTCGAGCCGCTGTCGTCGGTCTCACCGAACCCGAACCCGAACCCGAACCTGAACCCGAACCCCCAAAAACCAAAAAGCCCCGCTATCGCGAGGCTCTTTTAGTTTTGGTAGGACCAGGCGGATTCGAACCGCCGACCTCTACCATGTCAAGGTAGCGC
>Ga0209137_1003325_pt1 | contig 13537 bp, 9 predicted proteins | sample SaaInl5LU_22_DNA_FD_184642 | JGI IMG/M metagenome (GOLD analysis project Ga0209137, IMG submission 184642) | Marine microbial communities from expanding oxygen minimum zones in the Saanich Inlet - ESP_105LU_22_DNA (SPAdes) (version 2) | ecosystem: Environmental > Aquatic > Marine > Intertidal... | reverse complement strand
CACGAGTAGGATCTCGTACATCTCCGTCGTGTTGGACAAGTCTGCCTTGATCTTCTCGAATTCCTGTACAGCGTTGTCTGTGGTAATATATCCGAAAAGTATGTCGTTCTTTATCATGACAATCCGTTTCTTCAATTCGGCCATTTCGTCCTGACTTTCTTGTAAATCGTCCGCAATCGTCCTGATCTTTCCTAAATTTATTTCAATGTTAAGTGGACACGGGTCCAGACGATCACCACACAACGCTTTGGCGACCCTTCCGTCTGCCTTTTCATCGTATTTCACTTCAAATATACTTCCAACGCGACGGTTACAGTTGACACATGATGGGCGCGCCTTCTTGAATTCGTCCCGTTTTTCTTTCATAGAGAGACCCTTCCTTTTGGATATTTTCCTCCGCAGGTCTTGGATCCGGTCGTCGTATTCCCCTTTTAACATATAAAAGGTGTTCATCGCATTTTGAAATTCAACAGTTCTATCTATTTCGGCACTTATCTCAGCATCAGACGCTATGGTCGCTGTATCAAGTAGGGTATTATTCATGTCTATATTGTATGCTTATATTATTTTACCCAATTTACCTATATCCCCTGATATTGCGTCATACTCGTTGTCCCAGTGCGGCAACCCTGTAATGAGTTGTTGTTGCGATAGTCGCTTCGCGTCCTGGAAATTTTTTATTTTCGATAATATGTACTGTTTCTTCTCTCTGTCTTTCGCTGCCATCTCATGATCAGTGAGTCGCCCCTTGTATTTGTATAACAATATCAGAGCGACAACTACACCAAACGCCACCAACATACCTACATTGAACATATGATTCTTGTATTTCTCCCTGTATATGTTGCAGTTTTTTAGGGTCTCGCGTAAAAAATATTTCGCCCCAGGTTCAACAAGAGACGGTGTGGATGGTTCAACAGTATTCATATATATTGAATTTATACATTTATAGAACTAAAATAATTTATAGGCAGTATCTATACTAGACAAATGGAATCCGACTCGTCCGACTATACCGCAATTAATATCCTTGTGTTTGTCATCATTACTATTTTGTACTACTCGTTCATGAAACCTAAATTCACACTCGATCATGTAAAGACCGCAGACAGTTTTATAGATGTAGTGAAAAACCAGAAGTATATGGCAGGCATCTACTTCATTGTTGTGATATTTTTTCAATTCGTCATCAACGCCACTTCCATGACAAACAAATGCGGAGGCTCCGTGTCGTCGAACATTGCCGCCGCCGCTGGCATGACGGTAGTTCCGTGGATTTTTATATTTGGAGTGATGATGGTAGTCATCATGGCCTTTCCAGGTATGAAATCCGCGTTCTCTGACGTCATTGGTTATTTTGCTGTGTCTTATTCAGCCAATCGTCTGCTCGCGGATCTGTTATTGGACACTGAGATAGACGCAAAATTAAGAATAGCAAACGCAGATGACAAAACAAGATCTGCTGTTCAGGATGCGGCCCAGGCCATTGTGAAACTGATGGGCAACGTCTCCATACTGATAAACCAAGTTGTTCCGGCCAACTTCTCACAGTACTGGAGTACTCTTGTCCCCCTCATGAAACCAAAATACGCTGACAATCCAGACAGTTCGGAGACGCTTGACAAAAAGCAGAACTTTTTAAGTCTTGCGACGTTTAGAGATAATATAGGCGAGGGCTGTTGGTATCTATACACGGGTATATTCTTAATTATGGTCATTCAGAACAACATTTCTACATACAAATGTGATACCGATCCTCGACTGATGAACGCGAAATATGATGACTACATGAAAGAACAGAAGAAGAAGGAAGAAGAAAAGAAGAGAGAAAACGCAGTGAAATACAAAATGTAAGAATTCCGCTCACATAGATCGTATCATATAAAAGGAATATGATACTATCGAGTATACTAAATATACTGTTGAAACTCAAGGTAATATAGAACCGCTAAATAACAAACAACCCCCATTATGAATGCGAGGAGCCACATCGGGAGGATCGTTTTGTTTTTGTAGCCAATGCCAAATTGGCGCAGAGTATTGTCAGATTTATATAAGAACGAAGGCCTGACCATGATGATCAAGCCATACGCAACAATGTACAGAATAATAGCCACCATGACGACATTTGTTTGTAAAAAGTTACGATTCATACTAATATACAAGTATATAAAAATATGAGAACCGCCACGAATAATGACCGTTGTTCACCCACTAACGTCTACTCGTAAGTTTCGTAGTCTTCTATTTCATCGCCACCATAATTTCCATCATCATAATCATCTGTCATGTGTGACATATCATATGCGTCATCGTCAATGTCTTGATCGACCCGTTGTTGTTCCATGTAATCGTCCATGTACTGGTTCACGTTCCTATCTGTTACATCTTGCTGGTTTCGTATGACCTGGCGTTCGGCCTCGAGTACCTGTTCCATCATGGCCTTTTCTTCGTCATACATCTCAGGGTCGTATCTAATGATACCGCTCTTCAACCCTTTTCCCCAGTCACCGAGTTTGTTTATCTTCATGGTCGTATCCACATTGCGCTGTTCATCTGTCATCTTTGCCAGTTTGTCGGTGAACATTCTCTTCTCTCCCTCTTTCAATTTAAATACGGTGTCCATGATGTCGGTATAAGAAATAGAGACAACATCGATCGACTTGTGTAAAAGTTCAAGGTATACCACCAGAAGATCTGCTACGTTCGTTTTCAGCGTTTTCTTGTTTCCCTCGAGAAGAAGCTCGGATTGGTCCACTTGTATAGCGACGGTGGTGTGTGCGGTCTCTTCATCCAGGCTTTCAACAGTGAACACATCGTCAAACGTCTCTGTCACGTTCTCTTCGACATATATCATTTCTCTATCATCGGTCATTTCCATGTAGGTTTTGAGTATTTCCAACATGTAGTATTCTGCCAACAGGACAGAAAGTCTCTGGTCGAACACCGACTCCTTGACGTCACCTAAATACTCTATCTTGCTGAAATAGGGCGTGGTTTTCATAAGATCGTACAATTTGTCACATTTCTCGCCTATGGTACGCAACACGGTATAGATTGGTTTCCGCGAATAAAAGGACCGCAGTGTTTCTAGGTCATCCTTGATAATAGCTCGAAGGTCGTTCACGTGAATCTGCGAAAGTCCCCAATAAGAGGGAATGTTGTTGTGGTTGTAATCAACCTCGTTGGTGATAATGTGTGGGTATACACGGACAAAATTGTCCACAAAGGTCTTGATTGTGTGGATGAAGTTGTACCCGTACGCATCGGTGATATTTGGCGGCGCGGTACCTCGTCCTTCGTCGAATGTAAATATGGCATCAAACCGTTTCGCCATCCTGGTCCGATTCATTTGGGTATTTGTCGTATGCGTGGAAACAAAATCAATCAGGCGTTCACGTGTCTCCTTGTTACGGCGCGCCAGGAAATTTTTGAACTCTCGTGTCTCTCCCTCTGACTGATCTTGAACCATACTGAATGTCTCGACATTTGCCTCCATGAGGTCTCTGAATTCTTCATCTAGTTTCAAGCGATCTGACACAACATCATCCTTTTCCTCGCTCATATCGTTTTTGAGTATGTCGCGGATACCTTGAACATACTCTGTTGTAGGCATCGCCAGCGGAATGTGAATGATGTATTCACGAGATACGATCTGGAAGAGTTGTACCAGGGAAAGCGTATCGTAGTTTCTCCCGTCATTTTTCAACTTGACGATCATCTCGCGAAGAGACTCGTTTGGCTGGATATTTTCGACCTTTTCGTTACAGAACCTCAGAAGACTGTCGGGGACGGGTAGTATGGAATTGAATCGGCAGTAAACTATGAACGCAGTGTAGATGGTGTCCTCGCTGAAATCGTTCTTCAGAGGAGGATATACGTTTTTGGTATTAATTGGGCTGTAAAATAACCCTGCTGTACTAAGAACACGACAATCTTCCATCATCAGGGTCATCTGTCGCACCATATTGTTATAGACTTCGATTTCTTTGTCTTTCTTCATGAAATAACCGATTGTGCTCAGGTGATCGTTCTTGGTATCACAACACGCGTTTTCGAGAAACGGATCGTTTGCCATGTTCTTCAGAATAGGTGTTTGTTTCTCAACGATGGCTTGTATTCTCTCTTGTAGACCTAGAGAGTAATGTATAATTTTAGACTCCACCACCAACAGGTCTTCGCATTGTCCGCTGTAGCCCGACTTCAGGTCGTTCAACATTTTGGCTTTGAACTCGGTGGTAAGAGGCGACAGTTTCTTCACTTTGAACGGAATAAGCGGTGGAAGAAAATGTTTCCAGTTTGACACAACATCGACGTCTGTGGGTATTAACACCGGCGGGGAGGTGACAAGATAGTCTTCTTTTCGCTGGAACCGCTGTTTCACTTCTGGCTGCTCAACGAACTTGTCCTGGATAGTTCGTTTCAGTGCCTCCGCAATGCTGACTTGTTTCTTTTTCTTCAACACCACCCACGGCTCGTTTGAATTTCTGATGTGGTAGGCAATACAAGAAATATAATTTATTGCACCATCGTCACCTATTCCTTCAAATGGGTATCCTTTGAACGACGTCACGCAGCCTGGGAATGTGCGACGGGTAGTAATAGACGGAATGCTTGACTGAACGCTAATAATAAACGAGGCCATAGTGTAGTACAGAATGCGTGCGTTGTAGTATTCGTTGTATGTAGGCAAGGTTTTCCCGTCTTTCGATGCTTTCATAATACGTTTTTTATACTTCTCTTCGTCTTCCAACTTGGTATGGAACGTTCGAATGGTGAGGTCGATAATGAATTCGCGCTGATCTTCCATGTTTATGCCCATATTCGTCGCAAACACGTCTATGATGTTGTTGCATAGTTTCATTTCATGGGTTTGTTTATTGCTGTCTTTCACACCCTTCAACATACCAATGACTTCTTGAGCGGCATCTTTTTCCATCACAGACCTGCTCACATCTTTGAATCCATCTACATACGTATCTTCAAATTCGAAATTGTCCACTTGAATCACCTGTCCACTATGTTCGTCTACCCACGCGTTTCCGTCGTCGCTGATTTTTCCAATGGTAGCCTTCAGTTGTTCAACCACAAGCAAATAGCTGTTTGGATCATTCACAAACGCGGCCGCAAGAGTGTATCGAAACTCTGGCATGAGAGGAGTGTTCGTCTTGATACAATAACGCCAATATGGGCTTTCGTCCGAGTCTACATGGGCTTTCCGTGTGAACTGCATAGTAAAACGAATGATATCGTTTTGCTTTTTGACGAAATCTCCCTGTCCGATGATCTTGTTCAACCCAGCATAGTAAGGAGATACTACCACGCTCGTAGGATCGGTGGTTTTTAACCCCAGGCGTACATGCTCATTATTGTAACGAAACAGATCCTTCATATGAACCTCGTTGAGCTTGGAAACGATGCTCTCTGAATACTCAAACTGTTCGCGGATTTTGAACTCCATGTCCTCTTTGGAGACAGCATATTTCTGATCGAATTCGCTCAACATGCTCTTGAGATCTCTCTGTTCCAGCTGTGTCTTGTTCATGGATGTCGATTCGCATTTGTCATTGACCCGCACACAGTTCGACTGTATGTTACACAACACGTCCTCGTCGTTGACAAACATCGATTTGTCCACCGTGTCGTCCTGTTTCCACGCATTATTCAATCGTTTGTAATAGGTGATGCTGGTTTCTTCGTCGCCGCTATGAATATCAAATATGAACGCATAGTCGCCATCTCTCACACTTTTCATGCCGCTGATAAGCGTCTCGGCAAGATAGAGTGCGTCGTCTGTAGATAGCTTTTTCGTTTTCTCCAACTTTTTCACCAGAAAATCGATGAATTCATCGGGGTCTTTGGTGGACATGTCCTTTTCGTAGTTGTCCAGAATTGAGTACATCGTCTTGTCGAATTTTTTATCGTAATAAATATCCCGATTGTTATCCTGTTCAAGTTGTTCTGCGCTTGCGTACTGTTTCGCGATGTGGTAGGTCTCACAATCATTCTTCTTGGTATACTCAGCCAGCAACTCCTTGTTTGTCGCGTCGACATCCTCAAACAGTTTGGATATGTCGCTTGGATACATGAGAGAAAGATTCTCGAAAGAGATAGCACTGTTGTACAGTCTTCCGGCATCCCAGGATATAACTTTCGTAAGAAGTTCAGAGTTGGTCATCTTGTTTGCCCCCTTGTAGTCGTATCCATCGCCGAAGACGGTTCCGCTTAGTTTATTTGGTGCGTTATAAATGGCTTCTGTGGATGGACTCAGGGGAACAGAGGGCTTCATCGAAGCCAACTTAAAAAATGCGTGACTTCGTTCAACATATAGTTTAATACGCCGAGATATTTCAGCGAAGACAAAATCAACCATGTCTGTATACTGGGTGTAGGTAAGGTCGTCAGTGTATACCATAAAGGGTTCAAGGTATCTGACGACTTCAACAAGGGAAACCTTGTTCTGTATATATTTCTTGGTTATTTCAAACAGCGCCCGCGTCTTGGGAACAAGCTTGTTGAGGAAAGACCTATATTGCTCATTTTTGTCAGCAGGAGTCTCGCCGTCTGGTCTCAGCGTAAAATTCTTTATACGCGTAAGAAAGTCGCGATCATCGAACGCATTGTGTATATCGTCTATATGCAGTGTGTGTACTCGCGTAGTAGCATGTAACAGTTGCCAGTATTGAATAAACGCGTTGTTTAAATTGGTTCTCTCGAGGATGTTTGTCAGAGGAAGGTTAATGGTAGAAAACCGGACAACCGGTTCAGGAAGCGTCATGATAGACCGGAGTGACAATGTATCGTTTGGTGTAAGATCGGTCAGGGTATACGTCATACTTGATTTATCTATCTTCGACGCAACAATAGTCTTTGTGCCCAGGTTGTATTTCTGAATAAGGAACCGTCTGGAGTTAATATTATTGTGGTCGACTACACTCGAATAGAGGGAGCCCAGGTTATCAACAATTACGTTGAGATTGGCGTTAACGAGATTTGTATGGATGACGTCGGACGCCTGTTCTGGATTAATATCCTGCGTCGGCTCGAGGTCAGCGGTGACGGTTTTGATCATATGAATATATTTGTTCTGGCCGTCGGGAAACGTGTTCGACTTGTACATATCCATTTCTTTTTCAATGGCAGATACATCTTCTAAGGTGTTTAACGGAACGACGTCGTTCGGTAGATCCTCGATCTCTCCAGTCACATTGAACACCTTCTTTACATTTTTCGCAACAGGAAGTATCCAATAGAGAGTTTTATTGAAATTATATAGTTCTTCCACAAGGGGTTTCCAGTCTGCTTCCTTTATCAAGGGAGCCAACACGTTCCCATGTTGGTCCAATGATGAAAACTGTGTCCGAAGCTGCTTGAACCGTTCAATCATAGTGTGAATGTTCCTCAAGACATTGCGGGTTCTCTCTGAGTTGGGTATGGTGGACAACATCTCATCCAACAAATCGTTACATTGTGCCTCGATACTATATCTCACATTAGCAGTATTTTTCTCTACATACCGTTCAAGTGGGGCAAACTCTTCTCCCATACCGAAAATAACGTCGTCGGCTTGAAGAATGATCTTTTGTATATGATCCCGCACATTCTCTACTGGGATGACATCGATCTCGTCGTCGTCATATGCCTCTTTATCGGAAGCGACAATAGCATCCATATCATTGACATCGAGATCGAGATCGAGATCACCATTCGCACGAGTCATATGTTTCTGTGTTTTCTCGCCAACGTCATCGTCGACGTCACTATCAACAGCTTCCCCGGTGATTTTCCTTACGGAATCTGGAGCCTTGCGTATTTCAATGAGATCGATGGGAATATCTTCAGGCATACCAGCATAATCAAAATTGATATACAGAATATCTCCTTCGGGATGCGTTTTTAATTCAATCATGTCCTCTTCGAGGTCTGTAATCTGGGCCGTGATAATGGAAGGGATATCTCCTCCAAAATACAAATTTATCCATGTTCCAGGTAATAGTTTATGTTGTCTAGCGTACCCCGTCTCCTTGTTTCTATACAAGAGAGAAATATCGGTAATGGTTCCGTCACCTAATACACCGTCCTCCTGAATTCGAATCGTGACTGGATCAAGAGTCGAGGTATTAATCATTGTAAGTCTCACATTGTTGATGAAATCGATAATAAACGTCTGGTCGTTAAGTACTTCGTTCGACGGGCTTGTGACATGGATCACGTCGCCTAACATCAACGGTATGGACGTTTTCTCATTTTCACTACTTTTTGAACGTTTGGTACGTATATTTTCGTCATCTGTGTTGACCATGTTACTTCTATATTTAGATTAGAAATTTTTATATCACAACAGAGCAAATGAATAAGGTTAAATAATACAAAAATACATTGTATTTGTGTATTATACATAATTATGATAGTGCGGATGGACTAAATAGACTTTTTTATTTTTTCGTACACCTGGATGAGTTCTTGGAGACAAGTCTTTACATGTCCTTTGATGCTCGACTTGTCAATCACGTCGTTATATGCCAGACGAATGATGCTATCGGAATCGTGAGGATGTACTTTTTTAAATCCACAAAACGACAATATTTCGGCTCCCTCGTAAAACTTGGTATACAACATGTACTCCAGCGTCTTGCCTATTGTGTAGTCTTCGTTCTTTATAGTGATGTCAAACGAGTTTTTCATGGTGGTATTGGACTCGACAATCTCCAGGTTATCGTCGTCGATCTGGACATCGACCGCATTCATTTTGGCAATGATAACGTCGCATCCCTTATGACATATTTCCTGGTTTGTGAACACACCAACACTCTCTACGAGAAAGTCGTAGCTATCTTTCTTTGTGATACGCAACCCATCAAGGAGTCGCCAGTTCTCGCTCTCGTATTTGATATCGGCTGGACTGAGTCCCTGGTCTTTCCATTCCTTTTTCTTCTTGTTTAGCTCGATTTCCTGTTTCACATCATCCACCGTATTTCCATAAGCACACGCCGACACCACGTTGAACATTCCATTCTCTTTAGCATTTCCAATAGAGAATTCACATGTTAAATTAATGGCTTCACCGGGGATAGTGTCGCTAAGCTTAGGTTTCAGTCTCACGAAGTCAATATAGTAACCAGTTTGGTCGCATGGTGGGAATATGTTTTGTCTATCGTTCTCAGATAAGTAGGTATCTGTAGTTGTATTTCTCACCTTGAAATCTTTAGTGGTTACATACTGAATGGTATCCGTGTTGTTTTCCACGTCTACTTCTACCACATAGTTCTGTAAAGGCATTTCGAGGTCCGAAATATAGACAGGAATACACCCGAGACGCTGTTTGATAATCTCATTATTGAAAGCCGTGGTGTTTGTGGTAATAGTACATTTGTTTACTTCTTCGTTGTATGTTTTAAAAACAACAGTATCGATATCGGACAGAATAACACGTCGAAGAGAGTTCGCAATGCTTACATTCAGTCCACTGAGCGTAAACCTAAGCTGGTTGTTTTCTTCGGAAACGGATTGAGGGAGTATTTTAGGGTCCATGGTGATTTTGTATATATACTACAGCTTACATTATTATATTCTAATTCATTTATTTTTAATAAGTGAATTAGGATAAAATGAGTTAAAACATTTACGATATAACCTAACAACATACAAATGAGCGCAATTTTGTATTATAGTAATTTCTGCCAATACTCAAAGGCGTTGTTACAGAACATTGGACGAAGTCCCGAGATAACAAAAGACGTACATTTCATATGTATAGACAAACGTGTGAAAAAGAATGACGGAAAAACCTACATTGTTTTAGAGAACGGACAGCAAATTGTCATGCCAGACAATGTTTCAAAGGTCCCTGCTCTTCTCTTATTGAACGACAATTATCGCGTGGTATATGGTGAGGAGATAACAAATCATTTCAAACCAAAACAAGAGGCTGTTACACGAATCGCAACTCAAAACAATATGGAGCCTGAGGCGTTTGCTATCGGTGGGGGAGCGGGCGGATATGGAGCCATGTCAGATGCGTATAGTTTCTTGGACATGGGACCCGAAGAGCTTGCGGCCAAGGGGGAAGGAGGTACTCGACAAATGCACAATTTTGTCTCTCTCAATTATGCTGACAAAATAAATACACCTCAAGACGACACCGATTACAAGGCAGCGAAAATCCCCGAATCGGTCACCATTGACCAGTTAATGCAGCAGAGGGAACAGGAGATCGCCCAAAGTACTCAAGGACAACAACAGTACTAGCATGAGGTATTGACATGAACATGTACAGGGATCATCATATATGAATAATTATATACATATATGGTATTAATTTAGTTATTATCAATCAAATCCGTCGCTGTCACTATCATGTGGTTCAGACGGACCATCATCCTGGTCACCAATTGCCTTGGAAAATTTGTTGGTAAGTGCGAATTGTAACTGGTCCTGTAGACTGAGACGACGTTGTGGTGGTGGTTTTACCGGTTCGGGGTCCTTCACAGCGATCGTCTGTCTACGACGGGGGGTAGGTGGTTGCTGTTGCTGTTGCGGTTGCGGTTGTGGAGGAGGAGGAGGAGGTTCAGGATTAGGCGGGGGTACAGACTCCGCGCGTTGAGGAATAGGTGATGTTTGCTGTAGAGTATTCATTGCTATGTTTGTGTCTGGCGATGGAACTGGTGGAGGTGGGGGCGTTTGTGAGTGATTGGGTGGTGGAGGACTCTGGTGGGGTGAATAATCGTCATGTCGCGCATAATGATCATTGTGGGGGGATGACCCATACGGAAATCCTTGTTGAACAGGGCGCGGTTTTCGTGTCCGCGAACCATCTTGTGGTTGATGTTCTCGTTTCACCGTTCCAAGCTCATGTTTGTAATGAACTTCATACGGTAAAAACCCAGAAAAATCCAAATACGAGAACTTGTCACCCAGCTTGTGAATGCGTGCGTGTTGGTCGCACATCTGTTCGAGATATTTAACCTCAAGTTCTTGCTTTTTTGCTAGTATGTCTAAATAGCTCTCCATCTTGCTGTTTTCCAATCCAAGAAGCTCAAGCTCGCTTGCCGTTTTCTTTTTTTTGCTTTCGATCAGTTCCTTATTTTTCTTGTCAGCCATTTTTTTCTCCTCCTCGGCAATAGAGTGAACAAGAGATTCGGATAGTTTATTTAAAAGATGTATATTTTGGAACACATCCTCCTTTTTTTGTTGAAACTCGCTGAGTTCTGATTGTAGTTTTGGGTCCATTATATAATTATCACACAAATATATTTATATGTAGGTATAATCAAAAATACAAATTCTAACATATTACACACTATAAAGTTGAAGATTTACACCCACACTATATTACAGTCCACAACCAACCACTTGAGATAAAATAAATAGCGGACAACATATTTAAAAAAATTATGGTATAATATATCAATGAGTTCAGTTGTATCTGCTTTCAATGATCATTTCATGGAACTCGTGAACGATATTTCAAGCGTGTTTCCTGATGATCTAGACGTACTCAGTGCCAAGAATTCCCTTATTGCTATTCGTAAGATGAATCCTAAGATCCTGATTAAGAGTTGGGACATCTTTGTCGTCTCCAAGTACAGAAAAGAGATCGATGATGGTGATATTTCGTACTTTTTGGACAAGGATTATTCCCAGGACGTTGCCGCAAACCCGAACTCTAAACGCATCATCGAGGCGATCGACAGACTGCGCGGACCTATCCGGTCAATGACCACAGATAACCAGGCAAAGATATTGAAGTATTTACAAAATCTGTCAAAGCTTACCATAATATACAATCTCGAAGGTGGGTAAAATCGCAATATATTTATTTAATTTAGGTTACACTGATTTAAATAAATACTTAGCATACTTATAAATGAGTAATCCAGTCAACATAGATGTTGTTCCTGAAGAGTTTAGTAAGGTCATTGGAGATTTTGTAACGGATATTAACCGGTCTTTCCCCGAATACACCCCGCTTATCTCTAAATGGTGGAAGACAGATGACCAGTTTTCACATATTGAAAACGAAGAGGAACGTGAAAAACAGATCACCCAACACAAAGAGGCTCGCGTGACGTTTCTCTACAAGTTTTCCATGAAGAAATATCCACCCAGGTTCTTCGAGATACTGAACCAAGATGTTGCGATCTTCTCCGACGAATCCGAGGTTGATACGGAGTTTCTCCCATTTATCCATTTTAAAAATATTTGGCAGGATGACATTAGTGCTGGTACACGTGAAACAATATGGAAGTATCTCCAACTCATTCTCTTCTCTGTGGTCAATTCTGTAAGAGACCGGGAAGCGTTTGGCGACACCGCAAAGCTTTTCGAAAACATGGACGAAGAAGATTTCAAGAGTAAACTGGACAACGCTCTTGACGAGATCAAGGGCATTTTTGAGAACAAACAAGGAGATGACGCGTCTATACCACAGCCGAATGTTGACAATATACATAGCCATTTGTCTGGTATGTTTACGGGGAAATTAGGGGACCTAGCACGCGAGATCGCAGAAGAAACCGCGGGAGACTTGAACATCGAGGAGAACGGGGAGACTGATGTGAAAGAAGTGTTCAACAATATGTTCAAGAATCCAGGAAAGCTCATGGGTCTTGTTCAGAATGTTGGCAGCAAACTTGAAGACAAGATGAAATCCGGAGACATTAGCGAAGCAGAGTTAATGCGGGAAGCGAGTGAAATGCTCACAAAGATGAAAAATGTGCCTGGAATGGGAGACATACAGTCCATGATGAGCAATCTTGGCATGAATCTTGGTGGAGCCAAAATGGATATGAAAGGTATGGAGGCGCGAATGAAACAGGAGATGAAAAAAGAACAGACACGAGAACATGTCAGAAAGCAAGGAGAGAAGATGCGCATGGAACGCGAAATGGAAGCACGGATGCGTGAACAGACACAGCGGAATACGACACCCAAGTATACAGACGAGGAGTTGGTGGCTATGTTTGGATCGTCTGGTAACACTGGATCCGATACAAAGAAAAAGAGTGGTAAAAACAAAAACAACAAGAACAAGAACAAGAAAAATAAAAAGGAAAAGGAAACGATAATCGAGCATTCCAGTCCACAGATGGAATCAATGAGCGCGTGATAAGTGTCTATTGTTTAGGAGAAGTATTATAAGTGTATATCAAATACACTTATAATAGAAACTTTATAAAAAATAACTAGGTTTATATATATAATGTCATTGCCAATCTGGTTCAAAGATCCATCAATATTATTACATAGAGACTACATCTTTGAGATATGGCCTCAGAAGTCAATGGATGACTACAATCAAAAACTAAACGCCATTTCTAGACTTGTCATATTGCTTAGCGTGGTAGGGCTTTTAGTGACAAAGTCGGTGAAATTTTTCATCATTGGATTGATAACGCTTGGTGGTATTTTCATTATATCCAAGCAAAGAAATCCATCGGTAGGTGAAGAGGGATTGAAAGTTATGCTGAAGGAAACCAACAAGGATACAACAGCAGATGTAGCAAAAAAAGAAGAGATCGTAGACCCTACATCTCTC
>Ga0209137_1003319_pt1 | contig 13555 bp, 7 predicted proteins | sample SaaInl5LU_22_DNA_FD_184642 | JGI IMG/M metagenome (GOLD analysis project Ga0209137, IMG submission 184642) | Marine microbial communities from expanding oxygen minimum zones in the Saanich Inlet - ESP_105LU_22_DNA (SPAdes) (version 2) | ecosystem: Environmental > Aquatic > Marine > Intertidal... | reverse complement strand
ACCTTGTCGGGAAGTTCCTAGACTCTGATGGTAATGTTAGTGACACGAAAGGTTATCACAAAGCTATTTATGCCGCTGACAATGTGGATAAGATTGCCTCTCATTTCTATGAGCAAGGAAAAGCAGACGCAGTTAAAGAAGTTTTAAACAAATCAAAAAACCTAAGTGATACCAAAGCTAGGTCTACTCAAGGTGATGTGTTTATAAACGGATTTAAAGTTAAAGCTATTTCAGGTACTGATTCCTCGAAATTAAGAATAAAAACAAAAAAATTTAACTAAAAAAAACAAACAATTATGAGTTTAACTCCTCAATTTGGGTCTATCGTCCCATCTCAAGTACAAGCTTTGTTGCCATCTAACTACTTACAGTTTAATAATGGTGCAAATGACTTCGCACAACAGTACTTACCTGAAATCTACGAACAAGAAGTAGAGCGTTACGGAAACAGAACTTTATCTGGATTCTTACGTATGGTTGGAGCTGAAATGCCAATGACTTCTGATCAAGTAATTTGGTCTGAACAAAATAGATTACACATCTCTTACGCAGGCGTTGGTCGTGGAGCAGATGGTGGTGGACCAGGTGCTACTGACAACATTTTAACTGTTGGAGGTGCTGACACTAATGTAATTTCTATCTCTGATACAATCGTTGTATTGGATCCTGCTACTGGATTAGAAGATAAAGGATATATTACTGGATCAACTACAGGTGTAGGTGGAACTGTAACTTATCAATCTTACACAAACGTTGGACTTGTTGCTCAAGGATTTACTCAAACAGGTCTTAAGATCTTTGTGTACGGTTCTGATTATGCAAAAGGTTCTAACTTATCTGGTGTAGCTGCAGGAGCTGGTGCTCAAAACGCTAACACAAGAGTAAGTGTTGATCCTTCTTTCACACAATATTCTAACTCTCCAATCATTATCCGTAACCAATACACAGTATCTGGTTCTGATATGGCACAAATCGGATGGGTTGAAGTTGCAACTGAAGACGGAACATCTGGTTACCTATGGTATTTAAAAGCTGAATCTGAAACTCGTTTACGTTTTGAAGATTACTTAGAAATGTCAATGGTAGAAGGTGAATACAACCAAGTTGGTGCAACTGCTGGAACAAACCCTGGAACACAAGGTTTATTCTCTGCTATCCAAACTCGTGGTAACGTAGAAGTAGGATTTACTGCTGCTGCTGGACTTGATGAATTTGATGCTATCCTTAAGAATTTAGATACTCAAGGAGCGATTGAAGAAAACATGTTATTCTTACAAAGACAAACATCTCTTGATTTTGATGATATGCTAGCTAGCATCTCTGGTGGTTTCGCTGGCGGTACTGCTTTTGGTTTATTTGAAAACTCAGAAGAAATGGCTTTGAATTTAGGATTTAGTGGATTCCGTAGAGGATCTTACGATTTCTATAAGACTGACTGGAAATACTTAAATGACGCTTCTACTCGTGGAGGTATTGTAGGTATCAATTCTGTTGAAGGTGTATTAGTACCTGCTGGAACTTCTACTGTTTACGATCAAATCTTAGGAACTAACATCCGTCGACCATTCTTACACGTACGATACAGAGCTTCACAAGCTGACGATCGTAGAATGAAGTCTTGGTTAACTGGTTCTGCTGGTGGAGCGTTTACTTCAACTCTTGATGCTATGGAAGTAAACTTCCTATCTGAAAGATGTTTAGTAACTCAAGCTGCTAACAACTTTGTACTTTTCAAAGGAATCTAGTAACACAACAATAACAATCCCTGCCTTCGGGCGGGGGTTTTTTATATGACATTAGCCCCTTACTAGTTATATACTATGGCTATTGTCACAATTTTAAACTATTTAATTATATTATATTATGGCTAAAAAAGCTACAGCAGAAACAATTGAGGTTGCACCTCAGCAAAAAGTTGTAACACAAGTTACTACTCCAGTAAAACCCACAAAACCATCGTGGGAGATTAAAGATAGAATATATTATTTAAAAGGTAATAAAAACCCTTTAACATTAACAATTCCAAGTAGGCATACTAAAAAACATGCTTTACTTTATTTTGACGCTACAACTGGGAAACAAAGGGAAATAAGATATGCAACAAACCAAGAATCTCCACTTGTAGATGAACAAAAAGGAGAATGCACTATGGGTCATATTAGATTCATGGATGGAGATTTAAAAGTTGGTAAAGAACAACAAAATCTACAAAAACTATTATCTATATATCATCCTTTAAAAGGTAGAATATACGAAGAATTTAGCGCAGTTGAAGAGGCTGAAGATGAACTAGATGTATTAGACCTTCAGATCGATGCTTTAAACGCTGCTAGAACTATGGACGTAGATCAAGCTGAGGCAATATTAAGAGTTGAAAAAGGATCTGTAGTAAACTCAATGAGTTCTAAAGAGCTTAGAAGAGATTTATTGTTATTTGCTAGAAACAATCCAGTGTTGTTTATTAACTTAGCTAATGATGAAAATGTTATGCTAAGAAACTTTGCTATTAGAGCATCTGAAGCTGGCATAATTAAACTATCTCAAGATCAAAGAACCTTTACATGGGGGTCAAACGATAGAAAATTAATGAACGTACCATTTGACGAAAATCCTTTCTCAGCTTTTGCTGCTTTCTTAAAAACAGACGAAGGTGTTGAAATCTATAAGTCTATAGATAAAAAACTATAAAAACAAGTAATACTATAGTAGCTAGGTCACTTTAAAAGTGGCCTAATTACTATAATTAAAAAAATAACAAATGGCGGTAAATGTAAACACTGTATATCAAACAGTCTTGTATATATTAAACAAAGAACAAAGAGGTTATATAACTCCAGCTGAATTTAATAGTTTAGCTGAACAGGTTCAAGACGAAATATTTCAATCTTACTTTCCAGATGGTAATCAATTAAACCGTAAAAATCAAACGAACTCTCAGAACGATACTGAGTTTTTTGATATGTTTAAGGATATATCTTACAAATTATATCCTTTTGAAAAAGAAGTCTCATTTGTTTACGATACAAATAATAGTGGTTGGGTTTACAGCAACTCTGGTGTATTATACAAGATAGGTGAAATAACAGCTTCTTACAGCGACAACAATCCTACAGTGTCTTCTATTGTTCAGCTAACAAGTAAACATGACTACTCTAAAATAACAAGATCAAAATTAACTTCTCCAAGTAAAGAACATCCACTTTGCTTAAGCACTTCAACATCTACTCCGATTTTTCCTCAGACAGTAAATCAGTTACTATTAAAGGTAAGTCCTAAGCCAAATAGTTTAAGTATAAACTCTCTTTTTAAACCTTCCGCTCCAAGCTGGGGTTTTACAATTGGTCCTTTAGGTCAATACTTATTTGCTCCATCTGGAACATCTGGGTCTTCCACCGTAAACTTTGAGTTAGATATATCTGAGAAAAACAATATAATAACAAATCTATTAAAATATTGTGGAATAATAATAAATGACCCTACAATAATACAAGCAGCTGAGCAAGAAGCTCAAAAAGTTGAAATAAACGAAAAATCATAATAAATGAGTTTAATAACTGAAACAAACCAGCAGTACTATCAAGGCGCTCAAGGCTTTAGAGGAGACGGTGTTAAGCTATCTTTTGAAACAACATTTGACACGGATTTAATTTTAGGTAGCTTTGACCCTAACAACGTTAACTACGCTTTAAATAATTTTAAATTATACACTAGCTCTACTGGATTGCCAGGTGATTACGTTGAGTACACTACGTTGTTTACAGTGGTAAATAATGCCATAACATTTGAAGCAGGTTCTGAACCAGCGATTGGCTTATACATAGTCGTGCAGTTGAAAACGTTAGATGGTGGTAAGTACGGCGCTACAGATGCAGAAAAAGCATATGGACAAGTGGTTGAAGACAATTATGGTAGCTACGCATATATAACTTTGAATGATGCTATAGATAACTTTATGGTTGGTTACGTGGGTGATGGCAAACTTGTACAAACAGCTAAGAAATCAGATATACTATTCTTTGCTAAAAGAGGTTTACAAGAGTTTAGCTATGATACATTGAAGAGTATTAAATCAGCTGAACTAACAATACCAGCTAGTCTAACTTTAGCTCTACCGCAAGATTACGTAAACTATGTTAAATGCTCTTGGGTAGATCAAACCGGTGTTTTACATCCTATATATCCAACAAACAACTTAACTACAAGCCCTTACTATACTCAAATACAAGATAGTGCTGGAGTTCCTACTCAAGATAACTTTGGATCGGACATTGAAGGTACATCTATCACTCAAGAGAGATGGCATAGTAATAGTAATGGCGATTTACTAAATAACAACTTAACAGGTGTAAATGATTTTTCCTTAAATTGGAATCAAAACGGTGAGTGGATTAATTACCAAAACTTTGGCCAACTATACGGTTTAGAACCCCAGTACGCTAATATGAACGGTTATTTTAATCTAAACGAGCGAGAAGGCAAAATGTCTTTTTCTAGTCATCTAGTTAATCGTCTAATCGTGCTAGAGTACATCTCTGACGGCTTAGCGTATGACACAGATACTAGAATACCTAAAATGGCAGAAGAGGCTTTATATGCGCATATATTACACGCGGTTATATCTACACGCGCTAATCAACCAGAGTATGTAGTTCAAAGACTTAAGAAAGAAAGATCCGCTAAATTAAGAAACGCAAAGATAAGATTATCTAATATAAAGACTGAGGAAATTACTCAAGTTATGAGAGGTAAATCTAAATGGATAAAACACTAGAATTTAATGGCTAAAATAAGTAATACTTTTTTAAAGTCTAAGATGAACAAAGACTTAGACGCTCGTATAATACCAAGTGGAGAATATAGAAACGCTATAAATGTGCAGGTTAATAAATCTGAAGGAGATCAAGTAGGTTCTTTAGAAAACGTTTTAGGTAATACTAAAGTCGCTGACATTGGGGTTCATACGGGCTACGCTGGAACACTATATTGTATAGGTCAAGTTGTAGACGACTCAAACGGCATTGCTTATTTATTCTACACGAGTGGAAGTTTAAATATTAACTTTTATTCACCAAGCAATAAAAACTATATAATAAGTTTTGACTCTAAGTCTAATTCGCTAGTTACTTTGGTTGAAGGAGCTTTCTTAAATTTTTCTAGCCAAAACCCTATATATGGCGTAAACATTTTAGAAAACCTACTTTTCTGGACAGACAACAGAAATCAACCAAGAAAAATAAATATAAAATTAGCAAATCCATCTGAGGTCCCAAACCCAAGTTATTATACTTCAGAAGATCAAATATCAGTAGCTAAATATAATCCTTATGCTCCTATAGAAATGTACGCTGAAAGCGTTTTGTCGCCGGGCAATTATGAATCAACTATGAAAGATGTTTCTAGTTTTTACATGCCTAACGGAGGACAAGGAATTATTAAAGATGATGTTGTAGCTGGAAGCACACAGGTTAATTTATCAACCCTGAAAGGTGATATAGTTGAAGCTGGAGGAGAATACGGAGCGACTGGAGCTACTATCTCGTACACAACTGAATCTAATCCTCCTGAAATAATAAAGGTTACTGGTGTTACGGTAGACACTTTTACATATAATGATGCTACTGATGCATGGGAAATAACAGTAACGGGTGGTACTTTGCCAGAGCTAGATGCTACAGTGCAAGACATAGTGTTAAATGCAAACCCATATTATGACAAAGACTATGCTGGTGATCCTACTTATTTAGAAGACAAGTTCGTTAGGTTTGGCTATAGGTTTAAGTTTGAAGACGACGAGTATTCTTTGTTTTCTACGTTTACTCAAGCCGCGTTCATTCCTAAACAAGATGGGTACTTCATGTATGTTAAAAAACCAGAGACTGATAACATAGAAAACGTAAACGATCAAGACGCTGCTTTTAGAAGCACTACGGTTTCTTTTGTTGAAAACAAAGTTGATAATATAAAACTTAGAATACCGCTACCATTTAACAATTACGAATTAGAAAGTTCTTTAAAGATAAAATCTATAGATTTACTATATAAAGAATCAGATGGTATACCTGTAAAAGTTATAGATACTATAAATATATCTAAAGTTTTTAGTTCAGCAGCTGTTTGCGATGTAGCAGCTGACAACTCAACCCCGTTTACATCTGTAGCGGTGAACAATATAAGAGGTGGAGTAAACGTTGGAGACTTGGTCACTGGGTCTGGAATATCTACAACTGTAACTGTTGTTTCTTATACACCTGATGATGCTAATCAAAACCCAAGCACTTCTGGAATTATAGAACTAAGTTCTGCTCAAACATTGACAGAAGACACTGTCTTAACTGTTGGTGAGCCTGAGTATTATACTTACGATTACCAAGCTAAAAAACCATTTAAGACTCTTCCAGAAAAAGACTTGATAAGAGTTTATGATAAGATACCAGTAAGATCCTTTGCTCAAGAAGTATCTGGAAATAGAGTCATATATGGTAATTTTCAAAACAAACACACAGCTCCTGATAGCTTAAATTACAATGTCGGTATCACAGAGAAGTCGTTATTTAATAAAAATGAATCAACACTAGATTACACTGGTGGCGGTGGCTTAATACCGCCAGGCACGCCTATAGACGTGGACTTTTCAGGTGAATTATACGCTGGAAGAGTTATAACATCAACAGATCCAAATGTTATTATACCAGACGGAACAGTGATATCCTCAACAAATAACAATGGTAAAGGAGTTTCTGTCTCTGGTAATTCTACGTTATCTGGCACTACTTCAACTCTTTTACTAAATAATGTAAATGGATTTATACCGGTTGGCGCTACTGTTACAAGTAGTACAGGAATACCAGCTGGCGTTACTGTTGTCTCTATTCAATCACAAACTCAATCCGATTTAACAGCTTCTGTAACTGTTAGTCAAGCAATTACTTTTCCAACAGGAGATGTTTTTACTTTTACATCAAGCTCTAAAACAGAAGCGGTAATTTCATTAAGTAAACAAGTAACTTTTCCAGCTGGACCGGTCGCTTTATATCTCAATCCAGGTTCAGATATTCAAGAAACGACTAGTATAATAGAATATCCAAACCATAGCTTAAAAACAAATAGAAACTATCAAGTTGGCGTGGTTCTTTCGGATAGATTCGGTAGACAATCAGGCGTTATACTTTCTAACAATAAAGAATTAAAAACCATAAATGGCCAAAAGTTTATAGGTTCTACAGTTTATTCACCTTATATTACTGAAAACATAGACACTGATGAATGGCGTGGTAATTCATTAAAAGTTTCGTTTAACGAAACTATAGGTACTAGCTTAGATAGAGCTATGGGAATTCCAGGTGTTTACAATGGTGACACAACATCTAGTGATTATAATCCACTAGGCTGGTATACGTTTAAAATCGTAGTCAAGCAGACTGAACAAGAGTATTACAACGTATATCTACCAGGTATAATGGCTTCTTACCCAGAAAACACAACTTTAGAGGTGGGTAAAACATCACATGCGGTTCTTATAAGTGACAATATAAATAAAGTACCTAGAGATTTATCAGAAGTTGGACCAGTTCAGGATCAATTTAGAAGCTCTGTAAAGTTGTATGGTAGAGTTGAAAACTCTAGTACAGAAGTGACAGAGGCTAGTACAAACATGGGTCTTAGTAATTTACAATACTATCCAGGAAGAACATTTGACACTGCTTCTACAGTGTCTACCGTTGCTGATCTTTTTGATTTTAACCCACAAGATCCTCCAAACCCAAACTTGTTTCCACAATTTTATTCTTTAGAATCAAACCCATATATAGCTAGAATAAATACAGCTAATAAAATAGGGCAAATAGCTAACGTTAACTTTAATGCGGTAAGCGCAATAGTAGCTGTTACTGCAACTACAGACACGTTACAAATAACTTCAATATCAGGTGTTGGCGCTGAAATAGAAATTGGTGACAGTGTTGTTGGCGCTGGTTTTCCTACAGATTTAGTTGTTTTTGGAAGTGGATTTCAGCAAGGAAATGTTGCAGGTCAAAACTGGGAGGTCGCTGGTACAGGTTTCACAGGGTCTACGGTGGAGTTTGTTTCACCTTCAGGATCTTTACCTATAGTCGCCGGCCAAACAATGAATACTCAAACTGGTATACCAGAAGGTACAGTTGTTTTAAGTGTTGACCTACAAGGTGGCGCTCCAAACAACGTTATAGTAGAAGTTAATAACGTAGTTCAATTAAGTGGTGGTGATTTAGTTGATTTCACTGAACCATCAACGCTTCAAGTTTCTACGCCTGTGTCAGTAACATTAGGAGAAGAAATAAATATTTATAGCTCTGAGTCGCCAGGTATACAATTTTTAGCAGTTTACGAAACAGAACCTGTTACGAGTTTATTAGATATATTTTGGGAAACATCAACTACTGGTAGAATTCAAGATTTAAACGATATTATAACTAATGAAAACCCTACAGGAACAGGAGGTGACATAAGCAGTTGGAACGATAATACTTTTATAGAATCTTTAAGAACTGGAGAAAATGTCTTGCAATCACCTATATATTTAGTTGATAGTTTTGGAGCTACAATATCTTCAAACGACATAGACACTCCTTTGTCTTTAGACTCTGCGATCGATGACAATGGTTTAAACGTTCAAACGGTTAATGGAGAGTTAAATCCAGCTTTTTATCTTGAAGAAACAGCAGCTGGTAGTTTCGAATACAACTTAAAAATAGGTGCTGGTTTCTCTACAATATATTACGGTTTAGACGAAGGAGCTAGAAACTTTACATTAACTTTTTCGGCTGAAGTAAATGGACTACCAACTGGACCAATGACTAGAAGTTTAAGTTTAGGTAACGTTTCACCGCACATACCAACAACTGGTGGAAACTCTTATGGTTTTAGATCTTTAAAACCTCAAACAGGTGTTACAGATATACAGCTATACAGTGGACCAGAGTCTGTACCGTCTGGATTAGACGTTACTAGTGCTGGTTTTCCAGCTGGAACTACAGTTGTTAGTTATTCTCCAGTAGGTCCAATAGGTATACAGTGGGGTATAAAAGACACTGTGGTAGATAGCTTCACCTATGTAACGTACGCTATGTTTGGTAATTTAGGTGATATATTATACTTAAATTCCCCAACCTACATTGGTGATGTTTCAGATGGGACTTATGTAACCAATATTCAAGAAGACACACCTGTAGCTGGCCAAATAACTGTGACTTTAAACAAGGAGGTTACGCTTCCAGCATATCAAGGTTCTGGAACTAAAATAGGTTTTAGAACACCAGGTAACCTAGAAGTGAATGTACCAGTAGACGTTGTTGAATATCAATCTATAACAGCAACTAACACTTCGGAGTTATGGGACGACTGTCCTCTTCCACCATTCTATCCAGGTGGAACTAATGTGCGCTACATAGGCGAACTTAAAGCAGTTAACGGAAAAGAATGGAGAGTAGATGACACATTACCGCTTTTTGGCCCTAAGACAAAAGACTTAACGTTTAATATAATACAAGAGAGGAGAGGTGTTGGGACACCAGGCGAAGAAGTTGTTAGCCCAGGTTATTTTGCTTTAGAAAACCCTGGTGTGGCATTTTTTGGAACCGCGGCTAAAATAGACTTAGTAAATACTGGTTATCAAAACACAAGTATGCCAAACGACGTGTACACCATAGACTTTGAGGTCTCTGATCCTGGTGATACAAGAGCATGTCAAGTCACTGTTAACACTGGTATAGTTATATGTGCAGTTCAAGAGTGGACAGTTAATGGTTTTTATTCAACCTCATGCTCGTCTAATCAATCAAATGGAACACCTTACGAAGGTAAGTTTATATTTGTTCAAGTATGCGATCCAAATGGAGGATTAATAGGTGGCGATGATTTCAACGGGTGGTATGCTTATTTAAGTGGGTCTAATACAGCTAATTTTACAGGTGATTTCCCTAGTTGGAACAACTTAATATCAAGTAACGGTAGTAGCAATTTAACAATATCTCCTAGCGGAGGATCAGGTACCGCCAATTTTGCGACATCTGGTTGGACGGCTAGGGCTTATAGTTTAGAAGCTCTTAGAGAAGGAATTGATAGTAGCGCAGAAATTACAAACGGTTGTTTAGTTTATGATAACCCAAGACCAGTTTGGACATTAACAGCAGGAGATGGAACAAATACACCTCTAGTTCCATCGCGTAATAACTATTTATTTACTATAGACTAACTAACTGTAATTTAATATTAAAATAAGTGATAATTAACATATGGCATCAGCAGTAGTAGAAGTAAAATACTTTAACACTTTTATTCTTAAAAAGACAAACGCAACAGACGAACCGATATGGAACGGGTCTTTTGGTATACCAGAGGATGTAGGTGGTTATCCAGTAGTTTCGTCAACTAGTCCAGCTAACTGGGCTATAGAAGAGTCTAGGATTAGAGGTGGTTACAATAACACAACAGTGGATTTTGGCGTCAAAGCATATATAGTAGAAGATAATAACAAAGCAGATTTTAGGACTAGTTCTTTAATATACTCAGGTATTTTTAACTCAAGAACAGGTATAAATCAAACTAATGTATTCTCTGTAGGTGAAGACATAACTAAATCAGCAGATCCATCTAACGCATCTATACAAAGGTTATACGCAGAAGACACTAACTTAGTTATATTTCAAGAGCACAAAGTATCAAGAGCTCTAATAGATAAAGACGCTATATACAACGCCGAGGGAGGTGGTGCTGTTACTTCATCTAACTTGGTTATTGGAACAATACAACCTTACTCAGGCGAGTACGGTATAAGTAAAAACCCAGAAAGCTTTGCAGTTTATGGTTATCAAAAGTATTTTTCTGATAGAAACAATAATTGTATATTAAGATTAAGTGGTAATGGTATAGTTGAAATATCTTCCTACGGTATGAAAGATTACTTCAGAGACGAAGTCAATAGAATATATACTAATTCAAGTAACGGTAAAATAATTGGCGGTTATGATATTCATAACAATCAATATGTTGTGTCTACTCAAGTAACTAAAGGTTCAAGCGGATATAACACATTATCTTTTGATGAAACTAATACTGGTTGGGTTAGTTTTTTTACATACGATCCAGATCAATCTTTTAGTGTAATAAATAATTTTTATACAGCTAAAGACAAAGGTATATGGAAGCATTATTCTAATAATAGTAGAGGTAATTTTTACAGTGTAGATAACAAGAGTAAGGTCACGGTTTCTTTCAATCCTAACCCGTCAAATTCTAAAAGCTTTAATACGGTTTATTACGAAGGAAGTAATGGTTGGGCGTTAGAATCAATGAAGTCAGACTCTACTGGAGCCGATACGCAGCCAGCTATAAATTGGATTTCTAATTTTGACAAAACAAGTGGAGTTTATAGTTACTATGAGGGAGAATACGTTACCGCAGAGTCATCAGCTACAGTAGGTGAGTCTACTGTTGGTTTAACAGTTGCGGTAAAAACAAATGTCAGTCCAGTTTTAAATTCTATAGTATCTGGAGTAGGAGTTCCTGTAAACACGGTTGTTTTAGCTGTGAATTCAATAAGTGGTGGTGTTTTAGCTCCATCGACAGGTACAACTGTATCAGCTGTTTCTACCTACGCTTACGTAGCTCCGGGATCTTCTGTTTCTGGCCCTGGAATAGTTTCAGGAACTATAGTCGTTTCTTTTAACAACGCTACAAACACTTTAATATTAAACAACCCAGCAACAGTTGCTGCTGGTGATTCAATATTTTTCGGTGGAACAGCTATAATAACTGTTGACTCTTCATGTAATTTTACTGAAAACACAGTTTTAGATTTTACCAGCATAACTAATAGAGCTGATTACGTTAGCGTTTTTGGAACAGGAAATCCCACGTTCCCAGTGCATCATGCTGGTTTTGAAAGAAAAGAAAATAAATACGTAGCTAACTTAATAAACAATAGTACAGCTAGTGATAGTGAGGTTCTATGGGGATCTTCAGTTAGTGGTATAAAAGGTTTTTACACTTTAGCGACTTTTTCAACAGACTCAACAACTGATCCAGGTGGGGAAAAGCAATTGTTTTCTGTCGGAAGTAACTTCACATTAAATAATGGATATTAATAATAAAAAAATAAAGATATGCCAATAGGAGCAGGAGCAGTTATAGGTCTAGGAGCATCTGTATTAGGTGGAATTTTTGGAGCTTCGTCTGCAAAAAAAGCAGCGCAAGCAGCAGCTAGAGAGAAAGCTCGTCTACAAAACAAGCTTAATAACTTAGAAAAAAATAGACAAGAAGTTGTTAATCCTTACGAGGACTATGCTAACTTAAGTGGAATGATAACAAATCCTTTCGCTAACTTAGGTGTTGCAACAGGAGCTGCTGAAATGAAAATTGAAGAAGCTGATATTTCACTAGCGAACACGTTAGATACTATGAGAGCAACTGGAGCTAGCGCTGGTGGCGCTACTGCTTTAGCTCAGGCAGCTTTAAGATCTAAAAAAGGAGTTGCAGCTAGTATAGAGCAGCAGGAAAAATCTAATCAAGACAAAGCAGCGGCTGGAGAGCAGAGAGCTCAACAACAGAGAATGGCTGAAGAGCAGAGAATGCAACAAGCTGGAGCCATGGGCAAACAATTTGTTTTTGGAGCAACAGAGCAAAGACAGGTTAAAGAAATGGATAGAACTTACGCAGAAATGATGGGTGCTGAGCAAGACAGAGCTAAAGCAAAAGCGGATCAAACAGGTGCTGTAACAGGTGCAATTGGATCTATAGCTTCGATTGGTGGAGGAATGTTAGGATAATTAAAAAAACAAAATGGAAAACAACTTAAATAGAAACCTTTTTTTACAGCAGTTCAACGAGAGTGATGCTATAGCTTACAGTCAAGGTTTTACATCAAGCACCAGTGACTATAATTTTCAGCTTTTAGAAAACGCTTATAGAAACACTGGTAGAGTTTACGCAAAACTAAAGCTAGCTATAGACTCTAATAAATGTCAAGATGAAACTTGTGCTCTTGAACTAGCTGAGATAAAGCATCTACAGGAGGCGCCACAGTTATCTTTAGACTTTTTATCTTCACTTTTAGCTGAGCTGAGTACAACTGATGATCCAAACTTTGATCCTAATAATAATTTTAAGTACACAGCTGCAAACAGCGTAATGACGGCTAAACCAGGTTTCTCTAAGTCTGACGGTTATAACGTTTATTTAGATTTACTACCAAACGGAGCTCAGCAAATAGTTTTCATAGGACCTGCTTTTGAAGAGCCGTTGGTTATAAACAATACAGCTTTAAACGCTTTAAACGAATCTAACACTTCGCTTGTAGCGCCTACGCCAGACATAAATAAAGACATGTTAAGACTATTGACTGAAGTCGGTGTATTTTCTGCTGATATGGTTGGTGAAAATGGACAGCTTACAGCTGGAGCTAAAATAACTGAAGAATATGTGATTATGAATCCTGATGGTTCTTTTGATTACGAGATCATAGACATCGGTAATGGAAAAGGTAGGAATATGCTTAAATACGATTTAGATAAAATCGAAAAGA
>Ga0209137_1003317_pt1 | contig 13556 bp, 11 predicted proteins | sample SaaInl5LU_22_DNA_FD_184642 | JGI IMG/M metagenome (GOLD analysis project Ga0209137, IMG submission 184642) | Marine microbial communities from expanding oxygen minimum zones in the Saanich Inlet - ESP_105LU_22_DNA (SPAdes) (version 2) | ecosystem: Environmental > Aquatic > Marine > Intertidal... | reverse complement strand
AGGTCGCGGCTTGCCTGCGGCAATGCGCTCCTACAGTTGTAACCTGGGTTTGTATTAAATGCTCGTGCTGGATTGTAGGAGCGCATTAACACGAAGTGTTAAGCCGCGATTAGCCAGGGATTGTTATGCATTTTTACGTCAGACCCGGTCGCTGTCGATCGCATACTGGTGTCTACAATACTAGGGCCTTGCCAGTCTGCCCCTTTGGGTCTGACACCAATCTACCAACTTCCAAAGGTAGCGGCTTGCCTGCGGCAATGCGCTCCTACAGTTGAAAAGGCTGGTTATTAAACAACCAAACAAATGATTGATTCATCTGGTTTGAGTGTAAAAAAACAAGCGAAATGCATCAATATCTGGTACTATTTCGCGCTGTTTTTTGATTGATTTTTGAGTAGGGCTTTTATGGGTATCAAAGCGGATAGCTGGATTCGTCGTATGTCGCAAGAGAAGGGCATGATTGAGCCGTTTGAATCGGGTCAAGTACGTTCAGTTGACGGTACACCCATCGTCTCATATGGGACATCTAGCTACGGCTACGATGTCCGTTGCGCCGATGAGTTTAAAGTGTTCACCAACATCAACTCTGCTGTTGTTGATCCCAAAGCCTTTTCTGAGGCAAGCTTTGTCGATATTAAATCGGATGTATGCATCATCCCCCCAAACTCATTTGCGCTGGCGCGAACAGTAGAATACTTCCGTATCCCGCGTGATGTTCTGACCATCTGCTTGGGTAAGAGCACCTACGCGCGTTGTGGTATTATTGTGAATGTCACGCCACTTGAGCCTGAGTGGGAAGGGCATGTGACACTAGAGTTCTCCAACACAACCCCGCTACCTGCCAAAATCTACGCAAACGAAGGCGTTGCGCAGATGCTGTTTATTGGCGGCGATGAGGTGTGTGAAGTCTCTTACGCTGACCGCGGTGGTAAGTACCAAGGTCAGACAGGCGTTACTGTACCGCGCACATAATCAGTGCTCGTTTTAGCGGTACTAGTGAATAATTTTTATAGTTTGTGTCGGGTCGTTACTGAATGAATATGACAACTAAGCTCCTGCAAGAGTTTTGGAATCAGCTTGAGCAAACGGTTGAACAGCTTAAATCGACCGAGCCACACGAGCTACCAGAGCATGGAGAGCGACTGTTAAGCCCTTACCGTAAGCGCCTGCAAGAAATTGATAACAATTTGACGCTCAATATCGAACGTCAATCAGATGATAGTGAAGTTGATCTTGTGTTTGGTTGTGATGGCTACCCTGAATCAATTCATACGGTGCTCTCATTGGTTGACTCTGCGCCAAAGATTGCCGGTGTTCAAGTTAAGGCATTTAACGAGCGTTACGATCCAGTTCCTCAGATGGTTAATCTCGGTGGTGAGTTCGTCTGTATCGATGAGTTCTGGTGCTCGCTCAGAAATATTAACGGCCGTCTTGAACTCGCTATCTATCTTGAAGATGCACCGCAAATGTTAGACATGGATCCGCGTATTGAAGCCGCAATGATATTGCTTGATGCGCTGTTGGGTGAATATGAAATTATGACGCGGATCTGGGCGTTGGATTGGTATGACTTACCAGCAGAACCGCTTGATTATGGTTTGATTCCTTTGGCTCATCTTCGTGCTGATTTTGACGAAATGAAGTCTCAGGTGAAGCCACTCGGTATTCAGCTTCACTAACGAGTACAACCTGTGCCTAAACCAGGTTTATGTGCACTGGCCCTCTTTGCGGGCCTGCCTTTGCTCTTGGCTAGTTGCTAGAGAGAACGTAAGGGATGTTCTCGTCCTGATCGCTTTGATCTATAGAAAGATCCATGTCACACCTCCCCCGATTTAGTGACAGTCTTCAAATATTGCGACCTTTTTATGAAGGCTATGCAATATCGCGACCCTTTACAAACGGACGGTTATAGAGCCCGAATGGCTAGTCGCGTGTGCCCACCAACGCTAAAATTAGCAATGGGTTGACAGCTTAAGGATGCGTTAAGCTTAATGCATCTACAGGAATAATAGAATATGAGCGATAAATTAGCCAAGCTTCTTGAAAATGTGCGCCTTGAGTATATTCATGAGATGGATGCAAACGGCCATACCTACCCGTATTTAACGGCGCATCGTGTTGCCAATAAGCTCCTCGCGCTGCCAGGAAAAGAGCTTGCTGAACTTATCGCCTCTGATCCCAAATTACTTGCCGCCCGTGCCAGTGAACTCATTGAAGATCCCAAAGAGGTTGCGAACCCAAGTGTGGGCGCAATTGTATGTGCAAACCTTATTGTGGCGGGTATTGAGGGGCTGATGGTTGTGGCGATAAATCGCCAGTGGCTTGATACAGACGAGGAGGGCGCTGCATTAATAGAGGCGCACGAACTTGATCTGGTGCGCCCCTTTAGTGGTCAAGACTACTCGGCAACCTCGACTGAGTTTGTAGCCCAGCGCGGTCGCTCGAAGCTGAGCGAGTTGTTTGCAACGGCCGAGGCCGCTTTTGAAGAGGCGCTACAAACGGAAACACATGATGCGTATCACTTGGCGCTAAATACAGCGGCCGATCACGCTATATTTGCACCGGACGATCTAGCCCCTTTCATTTTAGAAAACCCGCTGTTGCTCGGTTTACGAGATGATGACCTCGTTGACCCTGAGATGTTTGAAGGGGATGCCCCTGCAGGCATGATTATTAGTGCACACCTCACCGAAATGCTCGTTCAACAGTTGGTAGAGAAGGCAGTAGCGATGGGTTCTTTGGGCTTTGATAGTAGCGGCCACCCAATAATCGAAGATAACGACGAAGATGCGCCAACGGTGCATTAAATAGACTGTTATTCAGTTCTGACATATACCGGTTTTTGACTGGCATGACAGGAACTCGGTTAATAGTGGGTGTCAGATAGCGTTTCTTAGGGCTATCTGACACCTATTCTGTTATTGCAACCAGTCGTCTAAGGTTGCTAGATCGTCTGGTGATAAGGTGCCAATGGCCTGTTTCAGAGCGAACTGCAGACGTATATGCCCAAGGCGCGCATCAACAAAATTCTGTCGAGCGATAAACAGAGAGTTTTCGGCTTCTAGTACGTCCACTACGTTGCGCGTACCTACTTCAAAACCTTGCTCGGTTGCCTCTAGCGCAGTTTCACGCGACTCTATACTTTTCATACGCGCTTCAACGCTGGCAACTGACGTCTCTATATCTCGCACGAGCTCTCGAGTCGTTTGGGTTATTTCGCGCAGCTTATCGTCATATTCGTGACTTGTTTGAGCAGCTTGGTAGCCGGCTTGTTGTTCGGCTGCAGTCGTAGCGCCGCCGCGATATAAGGGAACGCTCAGTCGTAAGCCTATTGTGCTATCAGCTCGGTTACCCATAAATTGGCGGTCGCCATCGTTCAAATCAAAACTTAACGACAGCGTAGGCATTGCAGCTCCACGATAGGCTTCCAAATTCTGGGTTGCTGCCGTCTCACTTAGTTTTGCGTTACGCAATTGCAAGTTGCCTTGCAGGGCTTTGTATACCCACTGTTCTGTATCACTAACACTTAGACCTACGATGGGGTAGTCGTCACTAAGGGGCGCAACACTATTAACGGCAATGCCGCTAACACGTTCCATCGCTTCAAAGCTGTTGGATAGAGCGCCTGTTGCATCAATAAGTCCGACACGCGCATCATCGTAAGAGGCGCGCGCCTCGAGGACATCAGTGATTGCGATTAGACCCACTTCAAACTGTGCGTTAACCTGATCTAGCCTGCGTTGCACAGCACGCTCACGTGACTGAGCAACTTCTAGAGTTCCCTTTGCACTCAGCACATCGAGGTAGGCGTTAACAAGACGTACAATTAACTGCTGCTCGGCTAATTCAAGTCCGAGTTTTGCTTGATCGGTCAGTGTCTCTGCCCGCTCGTAGCTGTACCACTTATTTAGATCGAATAGCGGTTGGCTGAGGCTTAGTGTGAATCCCTCGGTTGAGCTGCTCGCTGTGTTTGCTTTAGTACTACTTCCGTTCAAGGTAACACTTGGCAGCAGTGACCCCTTCGCTAAAGGCGCTGCTTGTTGACCTGCATTAGATTGCGCCTGAGCCGCAAGTAACTGTGCATCGTAGTTACGTGCTTGCTCGTATAGATCAGCTAGCATGTTGGATTGTGCACCGCTGGAAAAGCTGATCGCAGCAATTGCTACTGCCAATGTATGTCGCATCTTCTGTTTCATGAACGATCCTTTGTAAGCCTAGGCTGCTTTTACATAGCCCTAGATTAGCGATTCGGGCTTTTTAATCAATTGTTGCGCAGAGTATTAATCAATATACAGGCACATCAGCTAATTAGCGTCATTTTATGCACTGATAATGGACTATTTGCTCCCATAAAAAAACCGGAGTCAATGCTCCGGTTTAGTACGTCTTATCAACTTAATTAGCTCAATGCCTTAGCAATGCGGCTAATGGCATCTTCTAACACATTCATGCTGGTCGCAAATGAAAGGCGCATGTTGCCGGGAGCACCGAAGGCTGAGCCTGGAACCAAGGCAACACCTGCATCGGTCAGTAGGTATTCGGCAAGTGCGATATCGTCAGCAAAGTCGTCACGGCTATCGATAACGCCTTGGAAACTTGGGAACGCATAAAAGGTGCCATCGGCTGGAATACACTCAACACCTGGAATCTGATTTAGCGCATTTACTAAGAATTCGTGGCGCGCTTTAAACGCAACCACCATCTCGTCAACACACTCCATACCACCATTCAATGCGGCAACGGCTGCAGCCTGCGCGATAGAGCAGGGGTTAGATGTGCTCTGTGACTGTACCTTTTTCATAGCACCGATAAGCTTGGCAGGGCCCGCCGCGTATCCTATACGCCAGCCGGTCATGGAATAGGCTTTTGATACACCGTTAAGTACGATAGTGCGATCGTAAAGATCAGGCGCCGCGTTCAGGATATTTACAAACGGCTTATCGTTGAAACGAATGTGCTCGTACATATCATCGGTTGCAATCATTACTCCTGGATATTTACGCAGTACAGCAGCCAACTCTTTTAACTCGTCTAGCTCGTAAGCAACGCCGGTTGGATTAGAGGGGCTATTCAGCACAACCAGTTTGGTTTTCTCATTGATAGCTGCGTCTAGTTGAGCGGCTGTCATTTTAAAGCGCTGGTCTTGTGTTGTTGGAACAATAACGGGTACACCGTCTGCAACCAACACCATGTCGGGGTATGAGACCCAGTAAGGTGCAGGGATAACAACCTCGTCACCTTCATTAATAAAGGCCAGTGCAAGGTTAAAAAAACTCTGTTTACCGCCGCTCGAAACCAAGACTTGGTTTGCTGCGTACGTTAGCCCGTTATCGCGTTGGAATTTATCAATAATCGCTTTTTTCAGAGCGGGGGTACCGTCAACAGCGGTGTATTTCGTCATGCCTGCATTAATAGCGGCAATGGCTGCATCTTTAATATGCTGCGGCGTGTCGAAATCAGGTTCACCTGCGCCCAGACCAATAATATCCTGCCCCGCGGCTTTAAGTTCAGCGGCGCGGTTTGTGACAGCCAGTGTGGGTGACGGCTTGATGGCGTTTACACGGTTGGAAAGTTTAACGTCCAATCCCTTAATCCTCTGAAATATTCATAAAAGGCGGTAAATTTTCACGCAAAATTATACAGGATGTTTGTAACGGGTATAATCCCCCGTTGTTTAAAAAACCCATAGGTTTAACGCTATTTGTTAAACTTTTTCAGCGATGGAGCCCGCATGAAAACACCCTTTGAGGTGCACTCGAAATTTAAACCCGCAGGTGATCAGCCCGCCGCAATTGCAGGGCTTGTTGATGGCTTGGATTCAGGCCTTGCTGCACAGACGCTATTAGGGGTTACTGGCTCAGGTAAAACCTTCACTATTGCAAACGTTATTGCACAGGCACAGCGCCCTACTATTGTCATGGCGCATAACAAAACATTGGCCGCACAGCTTTACGGTGAGTTTAAAGAGTTCTTTCCGAACAACTCGGTGGAGTACTTTGTCTCTTACTACGACTATTACCAACCAGAGGCCTACGTACCCTCATCAGATACGTTTATAGAAAAAGACGCTTCTATTAATGATCATATAGAGCAGATGCGGCTTTCGGCTACTAAAGCATTGCTCGAGCGTGAAGATTCCATAATCGTTGCAACGGTCTCAGCTATCTATGGTTTGGGTGACCCTAAATCTTACCTCGCGATGATGTTGCACCTAGATAGGGGTGACCGCATCGATCAGCGCGGTTTGCTACGCCGTCTGGCTGAGTTGCAATACACACGTAACGAGACAGAGTTACACCGCGGGGCCTATCGAGTGCGTGGTGATGTTATTGATGTATTTCCGGCCGAATCTGAACGTGAAGCGCTGCGTGTAGAGTTGTTCGATGAAGAGGTAGAACAACTAGCTTGGTTCGATCCATTAACAGGTGAAATTCTTCGCAAGGTGCCACGGGCCACTATTTACCCTAAGACGCACTATGTAACGCCGCGTGAAGTACTGTTGGATGCAGTAGAACATATCAAAGAAGAGCTACGCGATAGGCTCAAGCAACTGCGTGATAATGATAAGTTGGTAGAGGCGCAACGCTTAGAGCAACGAACACTTTACGATATCGAAATGATTCTGGAGTTAGGCTATTGCTCGGGTATAGAGAACTACTCTCGCTACCTATCGGGTCGTGACCCAGGCATGCCGCCGCCAACGCTATTTGAATATCTACCCGATCACGCATTATTAGTGATTGATGAATCGCATGTTACCGTACCGCAGTTGGGCGCCATGTACCGTGGCGACCGATCGCGCAAAGAGACACTGGTTGAGTATGGATTTCGCTTACCCTCGGCGCTTGATAACCGTCCGATGAAGTTTGAAGAGTGGGAACAACTTGCCCCGCAAATGATCTTTGTATCGGCGACACCCAGTAAGTATGAAGCGGCCAATGCGCAGCAGATTTGTGAGCAGGTTGTTCGCCCGACAGGTTTGCTAGACCCTGTAGTAGAGGTGCGCCCGGCTAAGAGTCAGGTCGATGATCTTCTTCAAGAGATCCGCAAGGTTACAGCGCTTGAAGAGCGCATTATTGTAACCGTACTTACAAAACGCATGGCCGAAGATCTTACCGAGTATCTAGCCGAACATAACGTGCGCGTACGTTATCTGCACTCTGATATTGATACAGTCGAGCGTGTCGAAATTATCCGCGATCTGCGCATTGGTGAATTTGATGTTTTAGTGGGTATAAACCTGCTGCGTGAAGGCATCGATATGCCTGAGGTAGCCTTGGTAGCGATTCTAGATGCCGACAAAGAGGGCTTTCTGCGTTCTGAAACCTCCATGATTCAGACCATAGGGCGCGCTGCACGAAATATTAACGGCCGCGCAATTTTGTACGCAGACCGTATAACTGGTTCAATGCAACGTGCCATGGACGAAACTGATCGGCGCCGTAACAAGCAGATCGCACATAATGCTGAACATGGCATTACCCCTATGGGTATCAAAAAGTCAGTGGCTGATATTATGGAAGGGGCCGCTATTCCGGGTAATAAGAAAGTGGGTCGCGGTAAAAAATCGAAAGTGGCAGAAGCATTGCCAGAGTATAACTTCGACCCAAGTCGTATGAATGGTAAAGATTTGGCGAAGGCCCTTAACCAGCTTGAGGATCAGATGTATGAAGCGGCACGCAACTTAGAGTTTGAACGCGCAGCTCAACTTCGCGATCAACTCGAACATCTAAAGCATGCTTCGTTAGCATCTAAAGATTAACACTTGCCAAGTGCAACGCGGTGGCTATAATACGCCACACATTGTACGACCGTAGCTCAGTTGGTTAGAGCACCACCTTGACATGGTGGGGGTCGGTGGTTCGAGTCCACTCGGTCGTACCAATTAAATTAAGCACTTAGGCCTCGCCTCGGTGCTTTTTTTATGTCTGAGTTCAAATTCTAGTTGAAATTTTGGCTAGAAACCCTAAACCCCCGTCATTAGCTTCAATCTGCAAAAACTTCTACAAGCATCTTAAATGTCAGCCCTAATGCCGTCGTGCTGTAACCTAATTGAAACAGAGTAAGCATGCCACCCCCTTGGTTATTCACGAACATGTACGAAAGAGCCTCTTGCTTATCAAATCGTTTAAACTCTTATACATCGAAAGAAAGCCCCTCTGTTTTGACTTACATTCGGCTATACGGCTACCTCGCATGCTTTGATACAAAATGACCTATTGCGAATACGCCATATCTGTCAGAGAAAGAGTTGAAATTTATAGCCTAGATTGTTTAGTCTCGGTTAGGTAACTAAGAAAAAATTTGTGAGGGTTTATGTTCAAAAATAATAATAAGATTCTATTAACTGAAGATGAGATGCCAACCCAGTGGTATAACATCATCCCGGACCTGCCAGAGCCAATGGCGCCGCCTCTTCATCCTGGCACACTTCAACCGGCTACCGCAGAAGACTTCGCACCGCTCTTTCCAATGGAGCTGATTAAGCAGGAGATGAGTCAGGAGCGCTTTATTGATATCCCAGGTGACGTCTTAGATATCTATAAGCTCTGGCGCCCATCACCCTTATTTCGGGCTCGCAGATTAGAGAAGCTTTTGGGTACCCCTGCACGTATCTATTATAAATATGAAGGTGTAAGCCCCGCCGGGTCGCATAAGCCGAATACGGCAGTGCCTCAGGCTTACTACAATTACAAAGAGGGCATCACAAAGTTAACCACTGAGACCGGAGCCGGTCAGTGGGGAACCTCCTTAGCCTTCGCGTGCGCTCAATTTGGAATGGAGTGTGAAATTTGGCAGGTTGCCGCTTCTTACCGTTCTAAACCTTACCGTAAAACAATGATGGAAATTTACGGGGGGATTCTGCATCCAAGCCCATCTGATCGCACTGAGTATGGACGCAAACTTCTTGCAGAGAATCCAGACCATCCGGGTTCACTGGGAATTGCTATATCCGAAGCAGTCGGCGAGGCCGCTGCTAACCCTAATGCACGTTACGCGCTTGGGTCTGTTCTCAATCACGTACTTATGCACCAGACTATCATCGGTGAAGAAGCGCTTTTACAACTTGCGAAGGTCGGTGAGACACCTGATGTTCTGGTGGGTTGCACCGGCGGTGGATCAAACTTTGGTGGCTTAGCCTTTCCATTTTTACGCGAGAAGATGGCTGGCAAGATGAATCCAACCATTCGATGTGTAGAACCATCCGCGTGTCCAACCTTGACCCGAGGTGAGTTCCGCTATGACTTTGGTGATACCGCAGGTATGACGCCTTTGATGAAAATGCATACACTGGGGCATGACTTTATTCCCGAGACGATTCACGCAGGGGGGCTGCGCTACCATGGCATGGCACCTCTGGTATCTCATCTGTATGAACTGGGAATGGTCGAAGCGATTAACATTCCGCAGTTGGAGTGTTTTGAAGGGGCCATTAAGTTTGCACGAACAGAGGGGATCGTTCCGGCGCCTGAGCCGACTCACGCTATTGCCGCGGCTATTCGTGAAGCATTAGCCTGTAAAGAGTCAGGTGAAGAGAAAGTGATTTTGACAGCCCTGTGTGGGCATGGGCATCTCGATTTGGCCGCCTACGAGAACTTCCTCGCCGGCCAAATGGTGGATGCTGACTTGGATCAGGCTGTCATAGATAAGTCTATGGAGACCGTACCCAGCTTTTAACGATTAACTAGTCGTGATTCAAAAGGGCCTTTGGCCCTTTTTTAATGACAAGCTCAACCTATGTAACAATCACTGTTTTATATCATCTAACCCCGATGTCGAAATCGATAAGAACAGCGTCATTACAACGAGCTTCAAGGGGGCTTTGTACCGGTTGTTATTGTCTATCTACGCTTTGATTATGGGTGTTCATTACAGGGCTCTTGCCGTAGGTCTAGATTCAGTGCTCTGCGTGGAGGCCGGCACAACAATGATCCTTTAGTATCCAGTTAAAAAGCTTAAACGCGGTCATCTAGATTAGTGGGTTTTGCATCGGTAATGACGGTTCGATCAGGCCTATGATCTGGGTTAAGCAGTGATGTGCCGTTTCAGAAAACTGAAATTTGGTAATGAATCCAAAGCAGTGGTGACCTTAAAGGCTAGCGTCCCCGCGTTATTGTTAGGTTAAACGATTGTATTGGCAAACAGTCGGCAGACCCGCAGGTTACTCTTTTTTCTTGCCTGCACCTAGCAGGCAAAGCAAGTGTCTCTTGATATTTAAGTGCCAGCTAGCGCGCATCGCGTGTCGTTTTTTCGTTAAAACAGATCATATAGATATCATTAGATCCAACGCGAGAAACATTAAAACCGTTTTCAGTTGGCGTAATGGAATAAGCGATTGAATTATCGCCTGTAATCAGCAGAAACTCAGTAGGCGACACCCTTTCAACATGCGCTAATTCGATGCCATTTAATTCATTAATCATTCTGCCATTATTAATGTTAATAGGTACAGCGCCTACAATGGTGTTGGCAAAGCAGTGGGCGTTATTATCAGCCTGTGCTGTTGGTATTAGGCTTGCGAAGAGAAGCACCGCGAAAAATGTCTTTAGAGAGCAATTCATCTAATTATCCTTCTTAAATTTTCCAAGAGCCGTCTCTTTGGCATCGCCCAGATGAGAAAATTCCTTAAAACTCTGTTGTTCAACACCTGGTTAAACTTCAAAGTGTTGGGGGGTGTAATGGATAAAATTTAAAGGATATATGACTAACTCATAATATTGTCGACAACGAACCTGATAATTTATCTGTATTGCTGATTCGTGAATGACTCTAGAGAACAGCACCCAACACTCATGACTTTACGAAGTTGATATTAGCCCAGACAATATTGAGAGAAGGCCTTTAGACGTTAGTGGCTTTGGGATAACGGCATTAGCACCCGCTGCAAGGATTTGGTCTAATTCATCACCGACTGTAGCCGCCGAACAACCGATAATGAGCCCTTTGTAATTTTGTTCTCTTAAGGCTTTTGTGAGTTCTATTCCGTTAAGCTTAGGCATCATAATATCGGTAATAACGATGGAGACAACATTCATTCTAATAAGTTTAAGCGCGTCCTCTCCATCATGTGCCAGGCGAACATTAGCGCCAAGATTCGATAAGATTTTGCCGGAAAGCATACGTATTACTGGATCGTCTTCTACAAATAAGACTGATGTCCCATTTAAGACGTCTTCGCTTGCCTGCGATGTTGGCATTTCATCTACTGGCGAGGGGAGGGATTCGGACCTAAAGGTGAATATAAATTCGGCTCCACCTCCTTCTCTATCCTTAAGTCTTATACTGCCACGCAGTTGTGTTGCAAGGCGTTTACACACATCCAATCCAATGCCTGTACCTTCTGAAGTAGTCTGGCCGCGCTGAAACGGAAGAAATACCCGGTCCTTATCTGTATCTAGGATCCCTGTGCCATCATCGCTCACTTTTATAACCACCGAAGTAAACGTATTAATATTCACTGTACTTAAACTTACCCATAGATTCTTAGCGTTTGAATGCATAACTGCATTTTTAATAAGGTTGCTTAGGATTTGCTTCAAGCTTTGAATATTAGTACTGATAGAGGGGTTGAAATCGTTCGCTTCAACTAGATGCGGTGTGATGCCTTTCTTCGCTACTATATTTGAAAACGACCCCAAGACATCGCTGACCAACACATTTAGATCCACTTTATGAATCGCTTTGAATACTTCTGCGTCGGGTTTGATGACCACCTTCAGGTCATCCATTATCGAGAGGACTTGGTCTATATTGCTCTGGATTAGCTTACCTGAAGCGGTTTGGCTTAACGTATTATCTGTTTCGATCAGCATTGCGATTGTTGAAGCAGGTGTTCTCATCTCATGAGAAAGGAAAGCAAAGGCCGTTTCTCGTTCTTTCTGAAGCTGCTCTATTCGATGTAGCGAGTGAGTCAGTGTCTCAGAAATTGATGCCAGTTTTTCTAAATCTGTAATATTTTTGGCGATCACTAACAGCGTATCGTCTTTGAAAGAGTGTTTTTTTAATTTGAAACGCTGCGCTTTTTCGTCCTTGCTGGTTACCTCTATTGATGCCGAACCCCCCGTCGTGTCTTTTATCCAGGCTTTTACCAGTGGACGGTCATCGCGATGGAAAACATCAGCAAATGTATCAAAAAATTTGTTGTGTTTAAGATTAAACTCCAACCCTGCCGCTCGATTGGCATCATAAATATGTAAATTGTGATCGAGTATGAAGTATGGGTCGTCCATCAAATCGAGTAACTCAGAGAGCTTGCTAGCAGTCTGGGTAACGCGGACATTTGCCTCCTCAAGCTCTTCGAACTGTGCCTTTAACTCGGCCTGATAAATAGCCATTTCAGCCAATGCATTTTGATAGTCGCCGTAGTCCGCTTTTGCTATGAAGTCGTTGATATCACCTTCACCAAATGAAGCTTCCACGCGTGCCCGTAATTGTTCTAATTTTTCTTCAGTCACTTATCAAATTCTCTGAGCAAGAAAAGTAAGCTTTCGGCTCAAGGGAGGGCCGTCAGAATGCTTCATACTATTAAAACGATCTTGATGCTTTGCTAGCAATAATAGTGCCAGTTAAGTTCAGTTTAACCTAGCTAATGGCCATCATTAATGACTGAGCTGTATCAATAAACGCGTCAGTGTTTTTAAATTTGAGTCGCTCAGAGAACCCCAATCGCAGGGTCATGCCCAACCAAAACAGGGCACTAATAAGACCTACAATGCGCCATAGGGTTGATTTCGCCCATTTGAGTGCAAACGTTATAGAAAGTACATATAAAACGAAGCCTGCTAACTTAGAAGGTACCCAACCATTCACAACAGGATACAGATTTATAATTGGATTGACGCTGAGCATGTAGATAGCCGTCAAGATAAAAAAGGTATAAAGAATGTGGGGTCCAATTTTCAATAATTTGTTGTTCACCATATTCGATCCCTTCATCAATAACGTAAAGTTAATAATGAAAAAGATAAACGTCAGTAAAATTATCAGCAGATGTGCATTCTTTACTATCGCATACATAGTGGCTTTCCCTGAGTATTGAGTGTTTCAATTAAATTTAGGGGGTCAGTATATAGTGAGTTTAACAAAGGGTCGAACACGTCATTAACATGAAAGTGTGCATCACCTAACTTCACTAGACACCCTGTGCGTATTCAAGCCAAGTTCTTGAAGAGGCTAGCGTCTTCAATGCTCTACCTATACGTATTTAGTTCCATCGCTCCACTCATTGAACAAAATTATGGCCATTACACTCACTCACTTAGCCTCTTCAAATTCAGGGCTGAAAGTTTGTTGGGATTGTTAAATTTTTAGGTTCACCCCCGCAAATAGACGTGTGAACATATCACTCAGTTTCGGATAGCTAAATTTAATATCCCACCAAACACATCAACCTAACTCAGCGTAAAACGCCCCATCAAACGCTCGAGATTAGAGGCGAGTCGAGTCAGTTCACGTCCTGTTTCAGCAACTTGATGGGCGCCACTTGAAGTATGCTCTGCTATCTCGTTCACTTTAACGACATTACGATTAATCTCTTCAACCACTGAATTCTGCTC
>Ga0209137_1003310_pt1 | contig 13565 bp, 10 predicted proteins | sample SaaInl5LU_22_DNA_FD_184642 | JGI IMG/M metagenome (GOLD analysis project Ga0209137, IMG submission 184642) | Marine microbial communities from expanding oxygen minimum zones in the Saanich Inlet - ESP_105LU_22_DNA (SPAdes) (version 2) | ecosystem: Environmental > Aquatic > Marine > Intertidal... | reverse complement strand
AATATTTGATTGCGTTTCGTGCCAAAGAATATCAGCATTACACACAAGAAAGGGGCTATCGCCTAAAAGTGGGAGCGCCTTCTTGACGCCGCCGCCTGTTTCCAGTCGAAGCTCGCGTTCATCCGACACAATAATCTTGGCTGCGCCCTGCCAACTAGCCAAGAAGGTTTCGATCTGCTCAGCCTCATGATGCACATTCACAACAATGGTCTTAACGCCAACTGCGTCCAGACGGTCTAGCATCCGTCCTAATAACGGTTTGCCGGCGACGCGGCGAAGCGGCTTAGGCGGATCCCCAGCCTTTGCGCGCATTCTCTGGCCTAAGCCTGCCGCCAGAACCATAGCGAATTTTGGAGCGAATTTTGGAGCGAATTTTGGAGCGAATTTTGGTATGAATCCCGTATCAGACATTTACATCTCGCTCTGACTTTTGGCTGAATTTGGCTCAATGCGTTTTAGCCACTCCAAGTCTATATCATTCGCGCGAAACCATTGCACAAATGGAGCCAAGGCTGGATGCGCAAGACCTTGGACCAAGTACGTTTCAATACGAGGCAAGTGAACACGGTATTGCGGCTTGCCATCGCGCACCGCGAGGCGGTGAAATATGCCAGCAATCTTCAAATTTCTTTGTACTCCGAGAATTGCATATTCACTAAGAAATTGGTCTTTCGCCAAATTGTTGCTACCAAAACGTGTCTGGCAATAATGGTTTAACCAGTGAGACTGGGTGGCTTCATCAACATCAATTCGTGCATCTTGTAATAAGGAAACTAAGTCGTAGGCAGGCGAACCAGCGACCGCGTCTTGGACATCGATTAAACCAATTCTGAACGCGCATTGGCGCTCAGGTAGCCAAAGAATATTCGGCGAATGAAAATCACGAAGTACCGTGACGGGTTCAGACTTTAATTGGGTTATGGCCAGGTCTTGCCAAAGGCCTATAAAACTTTGTCGCGCCGCCTCGTCCAGCGTTATCTTTTCAGCTGGTAAATACCAATCCAAAAATAGGCTGGCTTCTGTGGCCAAGACATCACCGTCATAAATTTTTCTTTGCTCTAACAAATGTGGCGCCGGAGCTAGTTCGTGCAATTGGGTTAAAAACTCAACCGCTTCCATATACATAGTCGCGAGCGTTTGCGGCTTAACCAGAGGATCGATATTTAGGCGATCTAAGCTGTCATTGCCAAGGTCTTCCAACAAAATCAGCCCACCGTCCAGAGCTGAACTATAAATCTCAGGTGCAGAAAAGCCCTTTCCATGAAGCCATTCGACCATGGCGCAAAAATCCGGCGCGGCTTCCGCCAAATGAACTTTTTGTGAATACGGTTTGCCATCATATATCGCTGGGCCGTCGGGCCCTGCAGGCCAGTCCATTAAGATAGCATGATCTCCATTGGCTTTGGTCAAGCGGGCGAAGCTGCGCGAAGATGCGTCGCCAGCAATATGTAGGAAGTTTGCCTCCCCCCAGCCTGCGGCCTCTATAAAGCTACGGATGGTTTGTTGCCTGTCTGTTGTGGCTTGCCACTCTGTCGCCAGAGCTTGCAATCGAGGTGAACAGGCGTCGCTCCAACTTAACTGGATAAATCGCGCCATGGCATTGCTGGGGTCGAGTTGAAGTTGGATATGGATGTCGGGGTCAGGCAAATGCCCCTTAGCGTTTTCTGCCCATTCAATCAAAACCGCATAATCATTTAAGGCTTCGATGAGACCCAGTTCCTCGATCTCGTTAGGCTGAGCAATTCTGTATAAGTCAGCATGCAAAACCGGGACGCGGCCATCATCATACGGATAGACCAGCGTAAATGTTGGGCTGGCAACGGTTAAGTCTGGATGATTTAGGGACTGAATAAGCGCACGCGCAAGAGCCGTTTTCCCCGCCCCCATATCGCCCGATAGGAAGACCAGGTCCCCAGCTTGAATAACCCCTGCCAATAAAGCCGCAAAGCTTGATGTCGCGGCTTCACTTGGCAAGTGAAAATTAATTTCGTTCATACTCATTAGGCGGTTTTAATACCGCTTTGATCTATGAGCAACCGTTCTAGTAACGATAATGTTCTGGTTTATAGGGACCTGATTTGCTCAAGCCAAGATAGCTAGCCTGATCATCGCTTAAAGTAGTCAATTTCACGCCCAAACGAGCCAAATGCAATTTTGCAACTTTCTCGTCTAGATGTTTCGGCAACACGTAAACTTCATTGTTATATTTCGCATTATTTTCCCAAAGTTCGATTTGCGCCAAGACCTGATTGGTAAAGGATGCGCTCATAACAAAGCTCGGGTGACCTGTTGCACAACCTAGGTTTAACAAGCGGCCCTCCGCGAGAAGAATAATCCGCTTACCGTCCGCGAATTCAACTTCATCAACTTGCGGCTTCACGTTATGCCACTGCATATTGCGTAAAGCGGCGACCTGAATTTCACTATCAAAGTGGCCAATATTACCGACAATCGCCCTGTCTTTCATAGCCCGCATGTGATCAACCGTGATTACGTCTTTATTGCCAGTCGCCGTGATGAAAATATCGCCAATAGCCGCAACATCTTCCATAGTTGTTACTTCATAGCCTTCCATCGCGGCCTGTAGCGCACAGATCGGATCCACTTCAGTTACCAATACGCGGGCACCCTGACTACGAAGGCTTTCAGCCGAGCCTTTACCGACGTCGCCAAAACCAGCCACTACAGCGATTTTACCTGCAATCATGACATCCGTCGCACGCTTGACGCCATCAACAAGGCTTTCGCGGCAACCATAGAGGTTGTCGAATTTCGACTTGGTTACGCTGTCATTGACGTTAATCGCTGGAATTTTGAGCGTACCGTCACGCGCCATATCATATAAACGCAAGACGCCCGTGGTTGTTTCTTCAGATACGCCAACAACATCGTCCAATATTTCAGGGTATTTCTCATGCAACATTTGCGTGAGGTCGCCGCCATCATCTAGCAAAATATTAGGCGCCCATCCGTCAGGACCTTTAATCGTCTGCTCAACACACCACCAATAATCTTCTTCCGTCTCACCCTTCCAAGCGAAAACCGGAACACCCGTTACGGCGATCGCCGCCGCGGCGTGGTCTTGAGTTGAGAAAATATTGCACGACGACCAACGCACTTCAGCACCCAGCGCCGTTAGCGTTTCGATCAAGACAGCCGTTTGAATGGTCATATGCAAACAGCCAGTAACCCGCGCTCCTGAAAGAGGTTTGGATGCACCAAATTCCTCACGAAGGGCCATCAAACCAGGCATTTCGGTCTCTGCGATCGCAATTTCTTTACGACCCCAGTCCGCCAAACTAATATCTGCAACCTTATAATCTTGAGTGCCCATGATAAAATCCTTTTCATTTAGATGAGCGGGGTATAGCAGGCTATAGCGGCTAGCGCAAGCGGATATAAAGATTTCTTTATATCTGAACCATAGTCCGCAACAGAGCCCTTGGTCACAAAATTTGAATTAATAGGACGAATGAAAAAGCTAATTGGTTGCGTAAATTTGGTTGTGTAAATTTGGTTGTGTAAATTCTGATGCTACTCGTCTAATTCGCCAAAGCCATCCTCAACAAGTGCCGACAAAGCGGCGAGCGCTTGATCTGCTTGAGGCCCATCTGCGCTTAAGCCAATGCTACTGCCAATGGACGCTGTGAGCATCATCAAACCCATTATAGATGAAGCTGAAACGCTCTCACCATCCTTCGTAACGGTTACATTTGCGTCAAACTGCTCAGCCAACTTTACGAATTTGGCCGACGCCCGAGCATGTAGGCCGCGATGATTTATAATCTTTACTGTTTGCACGGACATGGTTCTAACATAATTGGACTTCTATTTTTATTTGGATGTTCCTGCCAATACTTGACTAGCTACAGAGATATACTTTCGGGCGGCCTCCTGCGCAGCGATAACAGCCTCGCCCAATGACATCGTCTCGCGAACACTGACAAGTCGAATTAGCATGGGTAAATTAATACCGGCTACGACCTCAACTTTATCTTTCTCTAGAAGAGAAATAGCGAGATTAGATGGAGTTCCGCCAAACATATCCGTTAATAAGACGACGCCTTTACCACTATCGACATCGCGAATAGCGGAGACAATATCCGCGCGGCGCTGTTCCATATCATCATCAGGGCCGATAGAAATCGTCGCCACATCTGCCTGCTCCCCAACTACATGCTCGAGCGCAGACCTAAACTCTTCTGCCAACCTGCCATGCGTGACCAATACCATTCCGATCATTGACGTCTCCTTTTGATCTTCCTAATTTGCATTGTAACGTCCTGAGAAACAAGAGAAACCCGTCAAAGCAAAACTAAAATAGACCATTTTATGTTTGCTTTCTCTCACTAAGGCTCGCCAGATCAAATATTGCGTCCTCAGGAAATCCATTGAGCCCGATTGTCGTGAACGCGAGAGCAACGCGCTCAGCAGCAGATGCCTCAAAAGCCGATAGGCAAAGCTTTGGAAATTGTTGCCCTTCAATGACTTCATAAGCTGGTTCCGGCAATCGCGGCATGTCTTGGTTCGGGACGACGTCAACGATCAGTCTTAAGGCTGCCTTGGCTTCATAGGGGAATTTAAACAAACCTAAACCACGAATTTCTATTAGCCCAGTGATTGCCTCGGGACATGACATATATATTTGATCGCCATCGCTACTTAAGTTCACTCTATCATCGGCAACCAGACAAGCGCCTTGGGTGCGGATCAGACGCAAGGCTAAATCTGATTTTCCAGAGCCAGACCCACCACGCAACAATACGCCACCTTCGGGCCAACAAACGGCAGTAGCAAAATGACTGTGGCTATCTTTTGGCATCGAAAATGTCTTCCATCTTTCAATCAGATTTAACTGCAGATTTGGCTGCAGATTTCTTGGGCTTTGTTTCTTTAGATTGAGCTTCCTTGGATAAAGGTAAACTAAGCGTGAAATAAGCACCCACTCCATCGGGACGGTTGGCTGCGCGCAAATCCCCCCCATGCACGCGAGCAATTTGGCGCGATATGCTTAAGCCAAGACCCGAATGACCACTTGCCGACAGTTTTTCGGATGTATTGGATCGGCTTGGGGCTTCTGTTCTGTCCGAGTAAAAGCGTTCAAAAATTCGCTCTTCCATGTCTTCAACAACACCGCGGCCCTCATCCGTAACAATCAGCTCAACGCGCTCACCAACTTTGCGTGTCACAATATTAACTTTAGAATTCTCTGGTGAAAATGAAACCGCATTGGCAACCAAATTATCCAATATCTGCACAATTTGCGGTTTCTGGGCATATACAAATAGTGGCTCCTCGGCTTTGATAATCAGCCCTACTGAGCTCTTAGCTGCAATTGTCGTGGCCAAAACTGCCCCCACATCTCGCACCACTTCGGATAAATCAAACCCCTCCGAGTTGCCCATACTCAATTCGACATCCAGTCTAGAGGCATCTGAAATATCTGAAATGAGACGGTTCAGCCGCAAAACATCTTGCTCTATAATTTCCGTAAGCGCCTGCCGGCTCTCTTGATCTGTTGCGTTATTCAGGCTTTGGAACGCGCTATATAAAGACGTTAGAGGGTTTTTGAGCTCATGCGCAACATCCGCCGCGAATTGATCCATCGCTTTCAACCGACTTAGAATTTGCTCAACCATATCGCGCAAAGCAACCGACAAATCCCCTATTTCATCATTCCGAGCTGAGAGGTCAGGAATGACCTCAGCACTGGGCAATGATTTGGACTTAGAATTAAAGGCTCTAGCACCACGGGCCAAACGGGTAATTGGTGAACTTAATGTTTGCGCCAATAAAAACGATACCAACACATTAACAATCAAGGCTAGCAAAAGTAGCTCGAGCAAATTTTTGCGTTCTGCATAAACGACAGCATCGATCTCACCTGGGCCACTATTTAACATAACAGCGCCGATGATCGCACGCAGGGATTGAACCGGAACAGCCACGGTTATAAAGTCGCGTCCGAGTTCATCACGACGCACCATACCGGCTGGCCTTCCTTGAAGTGCCGAACGAATTTCCGGAATTTTCAAACCATTTTCTGCTGTAACGTCATCCAGCACGGGTGCGCTTTTTTTAAACCGCAAATTTTCCCAAATGATTTCCCATCTAGCCCGCCAGCTACCCTCTGGATAGACCTCAACGAGGGGGGGCAATTCTCGCAAGACGACGCTGGTCTCTCGCCCGAGTGTTGCGGAATCAACCAGCATCACGCCGTTTAAAGCATACAGCCGAACACGGCCAGTCGCGCGCGTGCTCAAACGCCCAATGATGGCGCCGGCCTCAACGGCTTGTAATTCAGGCATCATGCGGTCGCTCAGCAGCGGGCCAAGCAAGGACGGACCGGGCATAAACTGAAACTTTCCGTTGCCAGCAGCATCGCCAAGCGCCCGAGACATCATTTGCGCCCGAGCCAACAAGGCATCTTTATGCGCATTGACGAGGGTCTGACGCGATTCGCTGACGACCATCATGCCAATCACCAAGATTGTCAGTCCAATCGTGTTAACCAGTATTAGACGCAGCAACAAACGGCTACGCGGCAAAGAGCGCCTGAAATTAATCCAGCCATTCGCAAAGCTTTGCCTTAAGGCCATATTTTTAAAAAGATTACGTATCAAAAGTCGTCTTATCCTTCCTTGAAACGATAGCCAACACCATAAAGCGTTTCAATCGCATCAAAATCAGGCGCCACGACCTTAAATTTACGTCGTAGCCTTTTGATATGGCTGTCGATGGTGCGATCATCAACATATATCTGTTCGTCATAGGCCGCATCCATCAATGCGTCGCGACTTTTAACAAAACCAGGTCGAGCTGCCAGTGACTGAAGAATATAGAACTCGGTTATCGTTAAATTAACGGTCTGGCCATCCCAAAGACACTCATGACGATCGGCATCTAAGCGCAAGCGCCCTCTTTTTATCGACTTAAGAACATCATCAGAGCCCGATTTACCTTGATCGCTGACCTCGCTCTGTGCCCGCGCTTTACTGCGACGCAAAATGGCGCGAATGCGTTCTATTAACAGACGTTGAGAAAATGGCTTCGTAATATAGTCGTCAGCCCCCATGCGTAAACCAAATACTTCATCGATCTCATCGTCTTTTGACGTTAGAAAAATCACCGGCATTTGGCTAAAATCGCGCAGCTTGCGCAATAGCTCTAAACCATCCATTCGCGGCATCTTGATATCGAAAACCCCAATATCGGTGGCGTTCTTGCCTAGGTGGTCAAGTGCAGCCTGCCCGTCGGTAAACGTTTCCACGTCAAAGCCCTCGCCCTTCAAGGCGATTCTCACCGACGTTAAAATATTTGCGTCATCATCAACCAGTACGATACGAGCCATCGCTTTTTCCTTTTAAAATTGCAATCTTAACGCATTTACAATTTACTAACTCTCTATTTGATAGCGAACTAGCTACCAATTTGATGAAACATGCTCCCCCGTTTTTATGCCTGAACCTGTTTTACCTCAATTGTGGATAAAACGAACCATAAATATGGCAAGACTATGACCATTTGTCGCTGATGGTTGCGACGAAGTAATAATCTGCCTATATTCCGCGACACTAGGTAATAATATTCATTTTCGTTGGGGAATTTTACGGTTCTCCAGACGTTTGACGGGGGTCACAAAATGTCGCAATCAGGATTTAACAAGTCTAAACACGGGTTAGACGAGCAAGGATTAACGAAAGTAAAATCTGCTCATTGGAACCTTCGTCCGTCTAAAATCTATGAAATCGCCTTAGAGCGAAAAGAAGCCGAAATTGCTGCTGGCGGGCCTCTTTTGGTGAAGACAGGACAGCATACGGGTAGATCGGCGCAAGATAAGTTCATCGTCCGCGACGCCAGCACCGAAAACGTCGTTTGGTGGGATAATAACAAATCAATGACGTCCGAACAGTTTGATGCGCTCCACGCCGATATGCTAGCGCATACAGAAGGCATGGAAGTATTCGTTCAGGACTTATTCGGTGGCGCCGATAAAACGCACCGCCTGCCAACTCGGGTTATCACGGAGTTAGCATGGCATTCGCTCTTCATTCAAAACCTCCTAATCGAGCCGGAAGTTGAAGAGCTTGAAACGTTCAAGCCAGAATTTACAATCATTAATCTGCCAAGCTTCAAGGCCAGCCCAGAGCGTCATGGGTCACGCACAGAAACTATGATCGCGGTAAACTTTGCCAAGAAAATAGTTTTGATTGGCGGGACTTCCTACGCCGGTGAAACTAAAAAATCTGTCTTCTCAATGTTGAATTACGACCTCCCAGCTAAGCGCGTTATGCCTATGCATTGCTCCATCAATGTAGGCAAGGACGATGATTCGGCTGTATTCTTCGGCCTCAGCGGAACGGGTAAAACGACATTGTCGGCAGATCCAAACCGGACATTGGTTGGTGATGATGAGCATGGCTGGTCAGAAAATGGTGTCTTCAACTTTGAGGGTGGTTGTTACGCAAAGATGATCAATTTATCGGCCGAAGCTGAGCCTGAAATTTTTGCCACAACACAACGGTTTGGAACCGTGCTTGAAAATGTTGTGATGGATCCAGACAGTCGCGTTCTAGATTTTAACGATAATAGTTTGGCCGAAAATTCACGCGGCGCATATCCGCTATCCTTCATCCCGAACGCGTCCAGCACAGGCCGCGCAGGGCATCCTAAAACAATCATCATGTTAACGGCCGATGCATTTGGTGTTTTGCCTCCCATCTCGCGGATGACACCTAGCCAAGCGATGTATCACTTTTTGTCAGGTTATACAGCAAAAGTGGCCGGTACTGAAAAAGGTGTCACTGAGCCGGAAGCAACTTTCTCGACGTGTTTTGGCGCACCCTTTATGCCGCGTCATCCTTCCGAGTATGGCAATTTGTTGCGCGATCTCATCGCTGAACACGGAGCTAAATGCTGGCTCGTTAACACCGGCTGGACTGGTGGGGCTTATGGCATTGGCCGTAGAATGCCGATCAAAGAAACACGGGCGCTATTGTCAGCGGCACTAGATGGCAGCTTGAACAATTCGGAATTCCGTAAGGATGAAAATTTTGGCTTTGACGTGCCGGTTTCTGTACCGGGCGTAGACAATAGTATTCTCAACCCACGCGACACATGGGCCGATAAAGATGGCTATGATGCACAGGCTAAAAAGCTTGTAAGAATGTTCGTTGCTAACTTCGAGAAATTCATCGAGCACGTGGCGGATGATGTTCGTGATGCAGCACCCATTGCTGATTAAGCCGACACGTCAGCCGATCAAACAATATGGAAGCCTCGCTCATAGCGGGGCTTTTTTATTGCCAATATTTACGACTAATATTTACGACTAATATTTACGACTAATATGGATGATCGCTATTAGAGTTACTTAATGCGCCTCATCCCAATTGGCAGCCGCTCGCGCATCGACAATTAACGGAACCGACAAATCCAATCTCGGCGCACAAGCATTTTCCATAACGCCCCGCACCAACGTAATAAGCGCATCGGCTTCAGCTTCAGCCACTTCGAAGATTAACTCATCATGCACTTGAAGGAGCATTTGCGCGGACCGCGTGTGCCTACTTTGCGCCAGCGCGTCCGGCATTTTTATCATGGCTCGGCGAATAATGTCCGCTGCCGATCCTTGGATTGGAGCATTGATCGCCGCACGTTCAGCAAACGCTCTCAATGCAGGTTGCTTGGCTTGAATATCTTTGAAATGTATTTTTCGTCCGAACAAAGTCGTCACGTAACCCTGGGCATGTGCCTCTAATTTTATGGCATCCATATAGTCACGAATGCCCGGGAATTTTTTAAAGTAAGCTTCAATATATGAGGCAGCCTCGCCGCGCGAAATCGATAACTGATTGGCTAATCCAAAAGCGGAAATACCATAAATAATTCCAAAGTTAATGGCCTTGGCGCGTCGTCGAATTTCGCTCGTCATGTCCTTTAATGGCACACCAAAAATTTCCGAGGCCGTGCGCGCATGAATATCCTCACCATCCGCGAAAGCCTTTTTAAGCTCTGGGATATCAGCGATATGCGCCAGAATTCTCAGCTCGATTTGGCTATAATCTGCACTCACCAAACAGTTCCCGGTTTGCGCAACAAAGGCCGTACGGATACGCCGTCCAGCCTCGCTTCGGATCGGAATATTTTGTAAGTTCGGATCCGATGACGACAACCGCCCGGTGGTCGTCGACGCCAATGAATAGGATGTATGGATCCGGTTTGTTTGCGGGTTAATAAATTCGGGTAACGCGTCCGTATATGTTGACTTGAGCTTAGCCATACCGCGCCACTCGAGAACTTTGGCAGGAAGTTCATGCCCCTCTGCGGCAAGCCCTTCAAGAATATCTGCCCCGGTCGCATAGGCCCCTGTTTTGGTTTTCTTACCGCCCGGCAGACCCATCCGCTCAAACATAATTTCGCCAAGTTGCTTCGGGCTAGCGATATTAAAATGCTCCCCAGCCAGCTCATATACTTCAGCCTCAATAGCTCCCATTTTTTGCGAAAACTCACCCGACAGTCGAGACAATATTTGGCGATCCACGAGTATTCCACGCGATTCCATATCCACCAAAACGGGCACCAAAGGCCGCTCAGTCGTCTCGTAAACACTCGTGACTTTTTGCTCGACCAATCGAGGTTTGAGCGCGTGCCACAATCTTAAAGTAATGTCCGCATCCTCGGCTGCATAAGGCGCAGCTTCGGCAATCTGAACTTGATCAAAGCGAATTTTATTTTTTCCCTTTCCAATCAGGTCTTTAATCGAAATCGTTTTATGTTCGAGCCATAGCTGAGACAACTCATCCATGCCATGCCCATGTAACCCAGCATCAGCCGCATAAGATAGCAACATCGTATCATCAAACGGGGCGATGGTTACGCCGTAACGGCGCAAAACTTGAAAGTCATATTTAGCATTTTGCAATATCTTCAAGACGTCAGGCGAGCACAGAATTGGCTTCAAGGCCGTAAGCACATCGTCCATCGGTAACTGCATGATCTCTTGGCCTAAATCCAGCCCATCTTTGCCATGCGCTAACGGAATATAAGCGGCACGTCCTGGCTGCGTTGCCAATGATATACCAACCAAGTCGCACTGCATGGCATCCAGTCCAGTTGTCTCAGTATCAATCGCCAGAATGCCACTGGCTGTCGCCTCATCAATCCAGACTTGCAATTCTTCCATGCTTGTAATGCAGGCGTAAGATGCCACATCTATCGGTGGGAAATTAGGCTTCGGGAAAAACGCTCCACCTGCTCCGGCAAGATTGCCAGCACCATCCGCTCCATTCGATACGGCGGCCCCAGCCGCTGACCCTGTATTCGAGGTCGTCGCGGAACTCGTGTTCGGTTGTAGCGCCGTCGCGCCACCAGCGCGTAGATCCGGGTGCGCATCAATGTCATCCGGCTCAACATCCAATCGTGCCGCCATACGCTTGGTCAATGAATTAAATTCCATCGCCTTTAAAAAGCCAATTAACGGCTCAGGCTGGGGAACGGTCAGACGCATATCCTCCCAGCCGCAAGGTAACTCCGTATCTTGCTTTAAGGTCACCAAGTCACGACTAATTCGCGCTTGGTCGGCAAATTCTATTAAGTTCTCACGACGCTTTGTTTGTTTGATTTCAGAGGCGCGTTCCAATAGCTGATCTAACCCACCATATTCTTGTATCAGCAACGCCGCAGTTTTAATGCCAATGCCCGGAACACCCGGAACATTATCCACGCTGTCTCCAGCCAATGACTGCACATCAATCACTAAATTGGGCGGCACACCAAATTTTTCAAAAACCTCATCCGGGCCAATCTTGCGATCTTTCATCGTGTCGAGCATATCGATCAGTGGGTCAACCAACTGCATTAAATCTTTATCGGAAGAAACGATGGTAACCCGCGCGCCCAGATCACGCGCCGCCACAGCATAGCTGGCGATCAGATCATCGGCTTCAAAACCCGGCAACTCAACGGAAGGGATATCGAACGCCCGGACGGCATCTCGCACAATCGGAAATTGTGGGATTAAGTCTTCGGGCGTTTCACCACGATTGGCTTTGTATTCTGGATATAGCTCATGGCGGAAATTAGGTCCGGATGGATCAAAGATAACGGCAAGGTGCGTTGGGCCATCGGCCGAGCCTAATTCATCGCGCAATTTTACCAGCATATTACAAAAGCCTGAAATGGCGCCAACAGGTAATCCATCACTTTTCCGCGTTAGCGGCGGAAGCGCATGATAGGCACGAAAAATATACCCCGACCCATCTACAAGATATAAATGATCACCGGCCTTTAGCGTTTCAGACTGTTCCATTAAGCATTCCTGACTTCAATATTGAAGCCCATAATGACAGGCTTAGAGGTGCAAAAAAACCCCTGTACAGGGCATTGCTTGCATTTAAGAAAAGTTATGCCCGATAATCCGAAATGACAAACCATCATTTGCCGCCAGTCTCGAGCAATGCTAGGATTATTGTAGAAGAGGTATCCCATGAATTCAGACCAGCACCAGCACGCCATTCAGGCGAAAGCACTCGTTAAAACCTATGCCGCCAGCAATAACCAACCCGCCAAACAAGCTTTGCGTGGTGTAGATCTCGATATTCCGCGCGGCTCTATATTTGGGCTTCTGGGGCCTAATGGAGCTGGTAAATCGACCTTTATTAATATTTTGGCTGGCCTCGTTAATAAGACGCAAGGTGATGTTTCTATTTGGGGTTTTGATATTGATAGCAACCCTCGACAGGCACGAGCATCGATCGGGGTCGTGCCGCAGGAGCTAAGCATCGATCCCTTCTTTACGCCGGCCGAAGTGATGGAAATGCAGGCCGGTATGTACGGGGTTCCCAAGCGTAAAAGAAAGACCATGGAAATTCTGGACGCAATGGGTCTCGCCGATAAAGCCAACGCCTATGCGCGGACCTTGTCAGGTGGCATGCGCCGGCGCTTATTGGTAGCCAAAGCCATGGTTCATAGCCCGCCTATTTTGGTGCTGGATGAACCAACTGCAGGCGTTGATATTGAGTTACGAAAACAATTATGGGACCGCGTAAAAGAGCTTAACAAGCAAGGTGTAACCATCGTCCTAACAACTCATTACTTAGAAGAAGCACAAGCTCTATGTGACAAGATCGCGATCGTTGATCAGGGCCAAGTTATAGCTTGTGAGGACACATCCAGCCTACTCGCACAAATAGACAATCGGACTTTGCATATTCGTCCCGTGTCTAGCTTGGAGAAGGCTCCCAAGATCACGGACGCTGAATGCGAATTAAGGATAGATGGATTGTTGAGCGTTACATTTAACCCGGCAAAAGCAGAAATTGGAAAAATTCTTGAAGAAGTTCGGAACTCTGGAATTGGAATTCAAGATCTTACTACGGTCGGAGCTGATCTTGAGACAGTGTTTGTAAAGCTAACGAGCAAGTCAGAAGCTCGTCCATAATTTAACGTTTGAATTTAACGTTTGGTAAGACAGACGGGGTCTATAGTCGTCCTGGCGTTTGAAGACTTTGAATTATATCAAATCTGCTGTATACGAGCATCCAATAGAAATCTTCCACCCCCAT
>Ga0209137_1003303_pt1 | contig 13595 bp, 6 predicted proteins | sample SaaInl5LU_22_DNA_FD_184642 | JGI IMG/M metagenome (GOLD analysis project Ga0209137, IMG submission 184642) | Marine microbial communities from expanding oxygen minimum zones in the Saanich Inlet - ESP_105LU_22_DNA (SPAdes) (version 2) | ecosystem: Environmental > Aquatic > Marine > Intertidal... | reverse complement strand
CACCACATCATGCAAGTGGATTACATTCGTGATTTAACTTATGCAGGACCTTATTTTTCTAAAAAGCACATTGCTGAACCTGAAGGATTTGGTATTGGAGGTTGGGGGAACCTTTCCGCAAACAACTTTAGAATTATGCGATTGGGTCATGTGATCCTTTGGGCTGCTGAGGCAAAAATGGAATTAGGGAAACTCGAAGAGGCGAGAGCACTAATCAACAGAATAAGAGCTAGAGCAGCAAATCCAGCTGGATTTGTGCCTGAGGCTATTCAAGGTGCTACACGTCCTGAATACACAAAAACATCCAATCCAGCAGCCAATTATAACGTAGGGGAGTATACCCAACCTTGGACAGATCAAGCTACCGCCAGGAGGGCTGTGCGTTACGAAATTCGTTTAGAAACTGCAATGGAAGGAAATCGTTTCTTTGACTTACAAAGATGGGGTGTTCAAAGTGAAGTGTTAAACGACTATTTAGCACGTGAATCTAAATTCAGAGTTTATCTCCAAGGAAAGAAGTTTACTTCTCCTAAAAACGAATTCTATCCAATTCCAACTTATGCAATTGATCGATCGTTTAAAGATGGTGAACCAACGCTTACTCAGGATCCTAATTATTAAGATTTCTATTTTTTTCAAGCCGCTTGAATTCTCAAGCGGCTTTTTTGTTTACAAACACTTTCAAAAAATCAACTTTTTTTAAACAGGATTGAAGCATTTTTTGAATGGAGTATACCTGAGGCAATCCCTTTTGTTAAAATGAAAAATGCTACTTTTGTAAAATAGTATTAATGTTTAAGTTGAAGGTAAAATGGAGCAATTTATGAGAATAAAAATCCAAAGTATAGTTATAAAATCAATGGGATTAAAAGCGTTTTTATTTATTGGGGTCCTTTTCACTATGACGAATTGCAATACTGAAATGAACAGGGATTATATTGAAAAAATTCAAGACCCTGAGTTCTTCCAAGCTTCAATGCAAAATTTAACTGACATCATCGTTCATGATATCTTTTCTCCTCCCGTTGCATCAAGGGTGTACCTTTATCCCACGATTGCTGCCTATGAAATTATGGCGCGAAAGTATCCAGAGAAATACCATTCCTTATCTGGACAGGTTAAAGAATTGAATCCTATACCAGAACCCTCAAATGAAAATGTAGATTCCCATCTTGCCTCCCTATTTGCTTTTAATACCCTAGGGAAAGCGTTGATTTTTTCTGAAAATAAAATGGAACAATTTGAGGAGAGTCTTCTGAAACAGTTAGTTGAGTTGAAGGTTCCCAATAAAGTCATTCAAGCCTCAGAGGCCTATGGGAAAGAAGTCGCCTCCTTTATCAAAGAGTGGGCGTCCAAAGATATGTACAATCAAACGCGAACCTATCCTAAATATACTATCAAAGAGGAAGATCGTTTTTGGAAACCCACTCCTCCTGATTATATGGACGGGATTGAGCCCCATTGGAAAGAAATTAGAACAATAGTACTGGACTCTTCAAATCAGTTTTCACCCAAAGATCCCTTACCGTTTGATTTGACCGAGGGAAGCCCATTTCAAAAACAATTGATGCAAGTTTTTAATGTGATCAATAATTTAACAGAGGAGGAAACTGAAATCGCAAAATTTTGGGATTGTAATCCATACGTAACCCATCACAGAGGTCATGCCATGTTTGCTACAAAAAAAATCACTCCAGGTGGACATTGGATTGGAATAACAGCCGTAGCGACAAGAAAAGCTAAAAGTACTTTTGATGAAACGATTAATGCTTACCTCAATGTTTCGGTTGGATTGTTTGATGCATTTATAAGTTGTTGGGATGAAAAGTGGAACACCCTGGTAGTCAGGCCAGAGACTTTAATTAATCAATATTACGATGAAGAGTGGTTTCCTTTGTTGCAGACTCCTCCTTTTCCAGAATACACTAGTGGCCATTCTGTAATCTCTGGAGCTGCTGCAGTTATACTCACCGATATTTTTGGAGACAACTTCGACTTTGTCGATACCACTGAGGTTGCTTACGGATTACCAGAACGTAGCTACACATCCTTTATTCATGCTTCAGAGGAAGCCGCAATATCCAGATTGTATGGAGGTATTCATTATATGATGGCAATTGAGGAAGGGGTAAAACAAGGAAGAGCTGTCGGTAACAAAGTAATAGAAAGACTTGAAACCCTCAAAAAATAAGTAAAGAAGAAATTCGTATGCGAAAAGAGCAACAAAGAAGAGCGGCATTGGTCTACCATGCCAAACCAAGACCTGGTAAAATAGAAGTTGTTCCAACTAAAAGTTATGACACCCAGCGAGATCTAGCATTAGCCTATTCGCCTGGGGTAGCATTACCGTGTTTAGAAATTGAAAAAAACAAGTCGGATGTCTATAAGTACACCAACAAAGGAAATTTAGTTGCTGTAATTTCGAATGGTACTGCTGTACTTGGATTGGGGAATATAGGTCCTGAAGCCTCAAAACCGGTAATGGAAGGAAAAGCATTGTTGTTTAAGATTTTCGCTGACATCGATGTTTTTGATATCGAAATTGACGCAAAAGATACAGAAGAATTTATTGCTGCTGTAAAAGCGATTGCACCAACTTTTGGCGGAATAAACCTTGAGGACATTAAATCTCCTGAGGCGTTTGAAATAGAAAAAAGACTTAAAGAAGAATTGGATATTCCAGTGATGCATGACGACCAGCACGGTACTGCAATCATTTCTGCAGCTGCTCTGATCAATGCCTTAGAACTTATAAACAAAGCCATTGGGGAGGTAAAAATTGTTGTTTCAGGAGCAGGTGCTGCTGCTATTTCATGCACCAAATTGTATCGTGCTTTTGGAGCAAATGTGGAAAATATTGTCATGTTAGACAGTCAAGGGGTGATCAGAAAAGATCGAGATTACCTGTCCCCTGAAAAAGAAGAATTTGCCTCCTCTCGAAATATCAATACCCTAGAGGAAGCGATGGTAGATGCAGATGTTTTTATTGGTCTTTCTAAAGCTGATATTCTTACTCCTGCGATGTTGTTAAGTATGGCAAAAGATCCTATTGTTTTTGCGATGGCAAATCCCAATCCAGAAATTGAATATAATGTTGCTTGTGCTACTCGTAAGGATGTCATTATGGCCACGGGGAGATCAGATCATCCGAATCAGGTCAATAACGTTTTAGGATTTCCTTTCATTTTTAGAGGAGCTCTCGATGTCCGAGCTTCAACGATTAATGAAGCTATGAAAATGGCTGCTGTAAAGGCACTTGCAGAACTTGCTAAAGAATCCGTGCCCGAACAAGTTAATGTTGTATATGATGAAACGAGATTAACTTTTGGTAAAGAATATATTATTCCCAAACCTTTTGATCCTCGATTAATTACAACAATCCCACCTGCAGTAGCATTAGCAGCAATGGAATCTGGCGTAGCAACTGCTCCAATAGAGGACTGGGAGCGTTACGTAGAAGAACTTGAAAACCGTTTAGGGAACAGTCAGAAAATGGTCCGTGTGCTTCACGATCAAGCAAAAGCTGCTCCAAAGCGATTGGTTTTTGCAGAGGCAGATCATATGGATGTCTTAAAAGCAGCACAAATTGTTCATGAAGAAGGCATTGCACATCCCATTTTACTTGGGAATAGAGAAATTATTGATGAGCTGAGAAAAGCCATTGATTTTGATGAAGATGTGGAAATAATCGATCCAAAAGATAACCATCACGACATCCAACGCAAGCGTTATGCGGAACTTTTTTGGAAAGATCAACGAAGAAAAGGGTACACCCTATACGATGCAGAGCGCTTGATGCGAGAACGTAATTATTTTGCCTCTATGATGGTAAAAAACGGAGATGCAGATGCCATGATTTCTGGTTATTCTAGAAGTTATCCCACAGTTGTAAAACCAATTTTAGAAACAATTTCTCGAGCGAAAGGAGTACATCGCGTAGCGGCAACCAACTTAATGTTGACCAAAGCAGGTCCTTTGTTTCTTTCTGATACGACAATTAATGTTGAGCCTACTGCTAAAGAATTAGCTAAAATCGCTCAAATGACTGGGAAGATTGCAAAGCTTTTTGGATTGGAACCCGTAATGGCACTTCTTTCCTTTTCAAATTTTGGATCATCGAGATTTCCTCAAGCAAAAAAAGTAAGCGAGGCGGTAGCTTTACTGCATCGAAGTGATCCTGACCTCATCGTAGATGGGCCAATACAGTCCGATTTTGCCCTGAATAAAGAGATGCTTCAAAAGGGATTTCCCTTTTCCGTTTTAAGTAAAAAGAAAGTCAATGTGTTAATTTTCCCAAATTTAGATTCAGCCAATATTACCTACAAATTAATGAAAGAACTGAATGAAGCGCTTTCTATTGGACCTATTTTAATGGGTCTAAGTGAACCCATTCACGTAATACAATTGGGTGCTTCAGTTGAAGAAATCGTGAATATGTCTGCAATCGCTGTAATTGATGCCCAATCTAAAAACAAATAAGGAAATGATAACACAACTCATCGGACGTTTGGTTGAAAAAACCCCCACAGGAGTAGTCATTGACTGCAATGGTGTTGGATATATGGTTCATATTTCATTACTCACCTATACACAACTAAGTGACGAGGAAAACATCAAATTATACACACATCTTCAAGTAAAAGAAGATTCACATACGCTTTTTGGTTTTTTTACTACGATAGAACGTGCTGTTTTTCAACAATTGATCTCTGTTTCAGGTATTGGAGCAAGTACAGCCCGAACAATGCTTTCCTCTCTAGAACCCCAGCAGATTCAGCGTGCAATTCTATCTGAGGATCTAGTTACAATAAAATCTGTAAAAGGAATTGGTTTAAAAACAGCTCAAAGGGTATTAATCGAACTTAAAGACAAAATGCTAAATCTCTTCGAAGGTGAAGAAATTCAGCCATTTTCAAACAATACAATTCAAGAAGAAGCGTTATCAGCACTAGAGGTTCTCGGGTATTCAAGAAAGCAATCTGAGAAAGTGATTGATAACATCATTCAAAGTAGTCCAGAGAGTACCGTTGAAGGACTCATTAAAGCCGCTTTGAATAAATTGTAAAGACTTTTGTTTGTAACAGTACAAAATGTAAAACATACTACTCCCCAAACAATTATCCTTAGTTTACTTTGGATACTGTTTGGTAGTATTGCTGTTTTTGCACAAGATCAAGAACAAGCTGACTTAGGAGAAATCCATTTGCCTCTACCTTCAAGTGTTGAAAGTCAATACACCTACGATCCGGAATCCAATCGGTATATTTTTTCTCAAGAAATAGGGGGGTATCCCATCAGTGTCCCCTTAGTATTAACTGTTCAAGAGTTTCAAGCATTAGTTCTTAAAGAAAAAATGCAAACCTATTTTCGAGATAAAGTTCAAGCTTTAAGTGGTCGCGCCCCAAATTTGGAAGATAGCCAGAAAAACCTGTTGCCAGAGTTATATGTAAACAATAAATTTTTTGAATCCATTTTTGGTAGTAATGCAATCGATATCGCTCCCCAAGGGTCTATTGGTATAGATTTAGGTTACCGTTATCAAAAAAATGACAACCCCATAGCTTCAGTAATCAATAGACGCTCTCCCGGCTTTGAGTTTGACCAACGCATCAGTTTGAGTTTGTTAGGGAAAATTGGAGAGCGACTCCAGATTACCGCAAATTACGATACCGAATCCACCTTTGATTTTCAGAATTTAGTCAAAATCCAATTTAATCCTCCCCAGTTATCCGAGCTACAAGAGATAGCCCCTGATTTACTTCCCAGAGAATTGGGTTCTTCTTTTGAAAATTTGCAAAATAAATACCAACAGTTACAAAGTACCGTTTCTGATGCAAAACAACAATTGAATGAAGTACAGCAAAAAGCGAAACAAGGATTAAACACCTTGAATCAAGCAAGACAAAAAATTGATAACTTAAAGCAAAATGGTCTTCAATTACCCAACAGTACGGAGTTGGCAGGAAATCGCGTTGCAGAGTATTTAAAAGGAAAGGTTACAGAAGATGCAATTCTTCAAAATATTGATATTGGGAACATCAGTTTACCTCTAAATAGTAATTTAATTCAAGGTGCTCAGAGTCTTTTTGGGGTTCGGGCAGATTTAAAATTTGGGAACACTACTCTTTCAGGAGTATTTTCTGAACAGCGATCCCAGTCACAGAACATAACCACTCAAGGAGGTGGAAAGTTACAAGAGTTTAACTTGTATGCTTTGGATTATGAAGAAGATCGACACTATTTTATCAGTCAATATTTTCGGGAGAATTACGACGCATTTTTAGAAACGTATCCCTATATAAATTCTCCAGTTCAAATCACCCGAATTGAGGTTTGGGTAACCAATAGAGGTTATCAAACACAAAATGTCCGTAACATCATTGCACTTCAAGATTTGGGTGAAGCTAACCCTGAGCGAACCGAATTAGAGGATAGGGTTCCTAATTTTCTTTCGGTAGCAAACCCGAATCATCCACCAAGTAATGATGTGAACCGCCTTGATCCAGATGAAATTGGTTTGGATGGAATTTTAACCAAAGAAATTCGGGATATAGCGACAGTTAAAAACGGCTTTGGAACGACTAAAGTAAATGAAGGGTATGATTATGCTATATTAGAAAGTGCTCGAAAATTAAGTTCACAAGAATTTAGCTTTCATCCACAGTTAGGGTATATTTCTCTTAATCAACGATTAAGCAATGATGAGATTCTCGGAATTGCTTATCAATACAGTTATCAAGGAAAGATCTATCAAGTGGGTGAGTTTGCCAACGGCGATATTCCTGGGACTACGATCCTCAATACTGGAAATAATCCGCAACAAAACAACCAACAACTAACTGTTCAGACGAATAATTTGATTGTAAAAATGCTAAAGAGTAGCGTTACGGATGTTCGTCAACCCGTTTGGGATTTAATGATGAAAAACATATACAATACAGGAGCATTTCAATTAGCCGAAGAAGATTTTAGACTAAGTATCTTGTATACTGATCCCTCACCTATCAATTACCTCACCCCCGTAGATCCCTCAATTTGGCCAGAGCGCCTTGAAAAAGAAGTCTTACTTAATACAATGGATTTGGATCGACTTAACGCATATCAAGATTTGGTGCCAAGTGGAGACGGATTTTTCGATTATATCCCTGGAATCACCGTTGATCCTCGTTACGGAAGAATTATTTTCCCAAAAGTAGAGCCCTTTGGAGAATTTTTGTTTGATCTTTTGGATAACCCAGACACAAAAAAAGAAAACTACGAGATTGAAAATAGTTATAACAAAAACCAACAGCGGTACGTATTCAGGGAAATGTACAGTTTAACTAAGGCTGCAGCACTTGAATTTACAGAGAAAAATAAATTTCAATTAAAAGGTAGGTACAAGTCAGAGGGAGGAGATGGCATTAGCATAGGCGCCTTTAATGTGCCAAGAGGCTCTGTTCGGGTTACAGCAGGCGGGCGAGTCCTCAGGGAGGGATTGGATTATATTGTGAACTACGAAATAGGACGAGTTAAAATTATTGATGAAGGACTTAAAGCATCAAATATACCCATAGACATCTCTGTGGAAAACAACTCTTTCTTTAACCAACAAAACAAAAGGTTTTCTGGGATCAACGTCAATCATCGTATTTCGGACAAAATAAACATTGGAGGAACACTAATCAATTTGAGTGAAAATCCATTAACTCAGAAAGCAAATTATGGGACGGAACCAGTAAATAACACCATGATGGGTGTTAATTTGAACTTCTCAACAGAAATTCCATTTTTGACTAGAATGGTCAATAAATGGCCAACGATTTCCACCAACACCCCTTCCCAACTTTCCTTTCGGGGCGAGATGGCTAATTTAGCAGCAAACGATCCTAGAAATACCCAATTGAATGGGGAAACAAATGTGTATATAGACGATTTTGAAGGGGCTCAAACCAATATTGACATCAAAGGGTTTACCGCTTGGACACTCTCGAGTGTACCCATAAATGGAGTACCAGGAGCAACTTCCGAGGGACTAGAAAGCGGTTATGGCCGTTCAAAACTGGCTTGGTATTCTATTGATCAAGTGTTTTATTCTCGACAGCCAAATGGGATCAACAATGACGATATTTCCTCCAACGAAACCCGAAGAATATTTATTGACGAATTATTTCCAGAGCAAGATTTGGTCCAAGGGACACCCAGAACCCTGCCCACTTTAGACTTGGCCTATTATCCAGAGGAGAGAGGTCCTTACAATAACGCCCCAAAAGATGAATTCTCAATCAATACCAAAGAAAAGTGGGCTGGAATCAGCCGAGCTATTAATGCAACAAACTTTGAACAATCTAATGTTGAATTTATCGAGTTTTGGTTATTGGACACCTTCACAGATCAGAAATCAAGCTCAGAGGATCTTGGTGAATTGGTTTTTCATTTGGGAAATATTTCGGAAGATATCCTTCGAGATGGGAGAAAACAATTCGAAAACGGATTGCCTAGTTCGAGTGAAAATACACCCATCTACAACACCCCATGGGGTAAAGTTCCAGCAAATCAATCTTTAGTGTATGCCTTTAATGCCAATGAAGACGATCGTTTTTTACAGGATGTAGGTTTAGACGGACTTTCAGACGAGGAAGAAAGAGCAATTTTTACGAATGGACCCGCAGACGATCCAGCAGGAGATAATTATGAATACTTTTTACAGGCAGAAGGAGGAATTTTGGATCGTTATAAAAGATACAATGGCTTTGAAAACAATACCCCAGTAGCGTTTAGTGATACCAACCGAGGAAATACAACCGAACCCGATACAGAAGATATAAATCGGGACCAGAGTATGAACACGATTGACAGTTATTTTGAATATCGTGTTCCTATTGCTAAGGGAATGCAAGTGGGAAATCACCCTTTTGTTACCGATGTTAGAGAAAACATCAAAGTGAATGCTCCTAACGGAGATGAATACACAACTCGGTGGATTCAATTTAAAATTCCAATTCAAAAAACGTATTATGAAAACACCTCCTACGATCCCTATTTTGATGCAGTAAACTCGATTGAGGACTTGAGATCGATTCGGTTTATGCGGATGCTTTTGACCGGTTTTGAACAAGAGGTTGTTTTTCGATTTGGGACATTAGACCTTGTTCGAGGCGATTGGCGGAGATATAACAAATCCCTTAATGAAGATCTGTTAGTCAACAACAATACTACCGTAGACATTAGCACAGTCAATATTTTAGAAAACGAAAACAGGATTCCCGTTAATTATGTATTACCTCCCGAAATTCAACGAGAGCAGATCAATAATAACAATTCAATTATCCGTCAAAACGAACAGTCCTTGTCTTTTAGGGTATGTGATTTGCAACCCTCTGATTCAAGAGGAATCTTTAAGAATTTGAATTTGGACATGCGACAGTATAGCAAACTCAGAATGTTTTTACATGCCGAATCTCTAACTGGGAACAATCCGCTTCCCGGCGAAGGGACCCAGGAGGAGTTTGATCAGCGAATGGTTGCATTTATCCGCTTGGGTACGGATTATCAAGACAATTATTATCAAATTGAAATTCCTTTAAAACCTACAGCGTATATCGAAAACACATCCAATCGATTAACCGCTGATGAGGTATGGAATCCGGAGTCCAATTCAATTGAAGTTTCCATAGATTTACTTTCTAAACTAAAAGCGGAAGCACTTCAAAAACTAGGTTTAGGCAAAACCTTATATTTCGATGAAGAGTTGAACCCAATTCAAGAATTTTCACCCATCAGTCAATTGCCTGGTGAAAAAAAATACAAGTTTGCCATTCGGGGAAACCCCTCTTTGGGAAGTATCAAAACACTCATGATTGGGGTAAAAAACCCATCTACCCAACTGGGTGAGGTTTTATGTGGAGAGGTGTGGTTTAACGAATTACGGATATCTGGCATAGACAGCCAAGGAGGATGGGCAGCGGTAGGGGCTTTAGATGGTAATCTTGCAGATTTTGCAACATTTTCTGCTACGGGTCGGTATTCGAGTATTGGATTTGGAAGTATTGACCAATCTCCAAATGAAAGAACTCGTGAAGAGTTTCTTCAATACGATCTCATTACCAATATTAATATGGGGCAGTTAACTCCAGAAAAATGGGGAGTTCAATTGCCCTTGAGTTTTGCTAATGGTGAAACGCTGATTACTCCGGAATACGATCCTTTTTATGAAGACATCCGCTTGGCGGATCGACTCGGTACAGCAGAGCGAACCACACAGAAGGATTCTATTCGAAATCAAGCGATCGATTACACGCGAAGGAAAAGTGTGAGCATGATCGGAATCAGGAAGAACAGCAGCGGTGAAGGAAAACCCCGCTTTTACAAACCAGAAAATTTCGACTTTTCATATGCTTATAACGAATTACTTCATCGGGATTACGAAATCGAAAAGCAAGAGGAATTTAATTTATTACTCGGAACCAATTACGGCTATTCCTTTTCGTCTAAGCCAATAGAACCCTTTAAAAAAGTTGACTTTTTTAACCGTAAAAAGTATTGGCAATGGCTTCAAGAACTCAATTTTAATTTATTACCAAGCTCCTTACAGGCATCTGCCAATGTCAATCGAATTTTGAATAACCAAAAATTTAGACAGGTATATCTGGAAGGGGTAGATGCTTCGTTGCAGCGCAGTTTGCCAAACCTTCAACAACGTAATTTTTTATTTGATTACAATTATGCCTTAAGCCACAATCTGACCCGCTCTCTTCGTTTTAATTTTAATGCAACAACAAGCAGTATTATTCGTCAAAATAATCTAACGGGCTCCAATCTATCAAACCCATTTCAACCAGAAAAGAACGCACTATGGCAAGGAATTTTTGATACTGGTGAACCGAACAACCACTTACAAACTTTAACCCTAAATTATAAATTACCCTTTCAATACATTCCTATTTTGAATTTTGTGGATGCTACTTATAATTATACGGGCAACTTCAATTGGCAACGCGGTTCTGAAGCATTGTCGAAAGTCGTTAGTGAGGATGGTATTCCCTTAGGTATTGTAAATACGATTCAAAACAATAATGTTAAAAACCTGACAGCGGCTTTCTCTTTTTCTAAGCTTTATTCCGCTTTTGGTCTGAAATCGAAAAGTAATTCTTTTAATTCAAGAACTCAGGCTGCACAAAAAGTGAACGATACGTTAGCGAATAAAAATCAACTATTAAAGAAAGGACTCACAAGTATTGTGGATGTTTTAACATTGATCAAAAGAGTTCAAATGAGCTATAGCGAAAATAACGGTTCAGTATTACCAGGATATTTACCTTCTGTTGGTTTTGCTGGAGGATTAATGCCTTCTCTAGGCTATACGCTTGGAAGTCAAGCCGATATTCGATATGAAGCTGCCCGACAGGGATGGCTCACAGGGTATCCCAATTTTAATCAGTCGTTTACTCAAATGCAATCGAGTAAGTTTAAAGCAACTGCTCAAGTGGTTCCATTAAAAGGCTTGATCATTGATTTTAATGCAGAGCGGGAGTACATGGAAAATCGGATGGAGAATTTTAAAGTTTCAGAAGGGGGTTATGTTCCTAGAAACTCAAATACTTTCGGAAATTTTGGAATGTCAACCATCTTACTTCGAACGGCTTTTAATCCCTCAAGAGGATCAATTAGTACTAATTTTGAAAATTTTAGAGCCTATCGTTTGCAAATTGCCGAACGACTGGTTCAAAACACCACATTGGAGAATTTAGGCAGAAACGAAGAAGGTTTCCCCAAAGGCTTTGGTAAGAATCAACAGGAAGTACTTTTACATTCTTTCTTGGCAGCCTACTCGGGTTCAAATCCAGATCAGATGGAATTGACTCCTACTCAAAAAATCCCTTTACCCAACTGGAATTTGAAATTCACCGGCTTGACTGATTTCAAATCGATTTCAAAACTATTTTCTCGATTGTCGATCAATCATGCCTACAGAGCGAGTTATACCCTCACGAATTTTCAAACAAATTTTGAATTTGATCCTACACAACCCGACTTAATGGATAAATTGGGGAATGTGGTGCCCCAAAAATTATACTCCAACATCAATTTAGTAGAACAATTTAACCCTCTGGTTCGCTTGGATATGGAAATGAACAATTCTATAAAACTCCTTGCAGAGCTCCGAAAAGAAAGGGCAATTTCTTTGAGCTTAGACAACAGCCTTATCACCGAATCCATTGGAGATGAATACATTGTAGGGTTAGGGTATCGAGTAAAAGACTTGCGTTTTCGCACCAATTTTGGAGGAAGACAAATGACATTAAAGGGGGATTTAAACATCAAAGCGGATGTGTCTTATAGAGATAATGTGACAGTTTTAAGAAATTTGGAATACGACAACAATCAAGTAACGGCTGGTCAACGATTAATGGCGATTAAGCTAACAGCAGACTATGCAATATCTAGGAATCTGACAGCCTTATTCTTTTACGACCATAATTTTTCTGAATTCGCAATATCTACAGCTTTTCCTCAAACGAGTATTCGATCGGGTTTTACAATTCGGTATAACTTTGGAAATTAATATTCTAGCGAATAAGAGATTTCTTTTACATTTGTGTTTTAATTTTTTGAAATGAATATACCAGCAGATTTAAAATACACCAAAGAACACGAATGGATCAAAATTGAAGGCGATGAAGCCACAATTGGAATCACTGATTTTGCTCAAGGTGAATTAGGAGACATTGTTTATGTGGAAGTAGAGACCCTTGACGAGACACTAGCTGCTGATTCAGTTTTTGGAACTGTAGAGGCCGTGAAAACGGTATCCGATTTGTTCATGCCGTTGTCTGGGACAATAACAGCAGTGAACGAACTCTTGGAGGATGCACCAGAGACCGTAAATGAAGATGCTTATGGCCAAGGTTGGATGATCAAATTAAAACTGAGTGATCCTTCAGAAATTCAAAATCTCTTAGATGCTGAAGCGTATTCATCATTGGTTACAGGCGCATAAATTTTTTAAAACAGTTGCAATTTTCGCAACTTTTTTTGTAATCTACCTAAGTTTAAAACCCCCAAATTCAGAAGAGCAACCTTGGAATTTTCTTTTTATTCGAGGGGATTTAGTCCTTCATTTTACTTGTTATCTAGGATTAACGGGGCTCTATTTTTCAGCTCTTTATACACATGAAAAGGCGCCTTTCAAAGCCTTTATTTATGCATTGATTGTTGGGACACTTTTGGAGTTTACTCAACTACTTCCATTTTTAAATAGATACTTTGATTTCTTGGATCTTCTGGCTAACCTACTGGGTGCACTATTTGCATGGAGGATTTGTAATCGTTTTTTTTATTATTCTAATCGGATTTAACTTGTTTGTTTTAGTTTTTTTTTTAGTTTAGCTATCTAAAATATTTGATTGTTATGCAACCCAAAAAAAATCAAAAAGTTGATTTAAGTAAAAACAGTAGTTTGTACTTCGTCATTGGATTGGCATTTATATTGTTTATTTCATGGCAAGCTATTGAATGGAAAACATATGATAAAAGTCTTTATGGCTATGAAGCCCTTAATGTTGAGGATGAGGATGATGAAGAAATCCCAATCACTGAACAATTAAATACACCAC
>Ga0209137_1003298_pt1 | contig 13613 bp, 14 predicted proteins | sample SaaInl5LU_22_DNA_FD_184642 | JGI IMG/M metagenome (GOLD analysis project Ga0209137, IMG submission 184642) | Marine microbial communities from expanding oxygen minimum zones in the Saanich Inlet - ESP_105LU_22_DNA (SPAdes) (version 2) | ecosystem: Environmental > Aquatic > Marine > Intertidal... | reverse complement strand
CAGCGGTCAGTTCGTGGTGGTGCTGCCGGATCAGGAGTTAGTGGTCGTGCGTCTCGGTCTGAGTAGGGTTCACGAGGGTATGAATGCCCTTTTGGCGGGTTTGGTCGAGCGATTAGGTGATACTGACTGAGTGTCAGACTGGGTTATACTGCTGCGACGACGAATAAGGAGTCACAATGAGCGAACACGTGTTAGTAGAGATTCAGGATGGTGTCGCGACGCTTACCTTGAATCGCGCGCCGGCGTTTAATGCCATTAGCTTAGAGTTAGCCAAAGCTCTGAACGACGCGGCAGAGCAGGTCGCTGCCGACAGCGCGGTGCGAGTGGTTGTGTTAACCGGCGCTGGCGAGAAGGCATTTTGCGCCGGTGGCGACGTGCCATCTTTTGCCGTATCTGAGCAAGCGGATAAAGACTTAGCAGAAATTACGCTGTATTTGCATACCGCAATTTCGCGGCTAGCTCACATGGCAAAACCCTGGATCGCCAAAGTGAACGGTGTGGCAGCGGGCGCGGGCTTGAGTTTGGTCGCAGCAGCTGATCTTGCCATCGCCAAAGAGTCCTGCAAATTCACCAGCGCCTACACTGGCATTGGTCTATCACCCGATGGAAGCTCATCTTGGTTTTTGCCGCGTGTTGTAGGGGTGCGCCGTGCGACCGAATTGTATTTGACCAATCGCACTTTGAGTGCGGAAGAAGCCCTAGATTGGGGCTTGCTGACTCGTGTCGTCAGCGGCGATAGCCTAGACGCGGAGGTGGACAAATTGGCTGCTCAGCTCGCATCGGGCCCTACGCTTGCTTACGGCAAAGTCAAAAAGTTAATGCTGTACACGCAAACGGATTCGCTAGAATCTCAGATGCAGCGCGAGACGCGCTATATTGCGGAGTGTGCGCTTACAGATGATGGTCAAGCGGGTTTTCAAGCGTTTGTGAACAAGCAAAAACCGGAGTTCCATGGACGATAAAGGTAAAGCGCTGCGGGTGCCGCGGGTTTTTCGGCAGAGACTACGCGATCGCGCGGTCGACAAAGTTCGACAAGATATGATTCACGCGGGGCGCACCGAGAGCGATTATAGCGACGAAGACCTAGAGTTCCTGATCGCTGAAAAAGAGCGTGAAATCTGGTCGAGTATTGGGTGGCGTGGTTTTGGTGTTGTCGCCTTGCTATTGGGCATTAATATCGGAATTTGACATGTCCCTGTTTAAGTTCGCGAAATACTCGACTTTACTTTTTTTTATGAAGCGCCATAAGAAGCAGCTGCACCGACTGGGGGCAACGGCCCTGCTGCTGCTCGTGTCGTACTTTTTGTTGGGTGACTTGCAGGACTTTTTTGCCCAGACCCACCCGGATTTAGCCATTTACATGTTGGTGGCGAAAAGTGCTTTGCTGTACGGCGCCGCCGGCATACTGATTTGGCAGTGGCGCCCCAAGTCAGACAGTTCGATCTTAAATGTTAAGGCGAAATCGGATGCACTTTCGATATCAAAGAACCAAGAGGCGACGCAAGATGCGGCAAGCTCTCGGCTCGATGCTTTTAAAAATTTGGACCAGCACGATAAGCTGAAGTCGCGCTACCAAGCCATCATGGAAAATGAGCTTAAAAAATAGCGACTAGTTCCGTTGGCGAGTTTGCAAGTAAGCGATAATGTTAGATAGGCCCTCATCATCGACTAGGTTGGCCATGCTCTGCATTTGTGCGCCCAATTGGTCAGCCTGATGGCTGCCGCGGCGTCTGTCTTGGAACGCTTTCATTTGCGCTAATAAATACCAGTCGTGAGCGCCCGCTAAGGCTGGTGCATGCAGCACATTTTTACCCTCACCATCGCGCCCGTGACAACCGGCGCATAAGTTACGATAGGTGGTTGCACCTTGTTCGGCGTCCCCACTTAGCGTTCGGTTCTTGGTCGTGCTGGGTAAGGAGTTGATATAGACCGCGAGATTGCGCTTTTCGGCAATACTGTCCCACCCATCAACGGATGCCGCCATAATCGCTGCGGGTGTGCCGGGCTCACCCGACCGCACACCTGTCGCGTAATTCTGCAGCTGACGCACAATATAAACAGGTTGTAGGTGGCTCAGCGCCGGGGCATTCAGGGCGGCATTACCCTCTGCTTGGGCTCCATGGCAGGCGCTGCATTCGACGAAGCGTGCCTTGCCGGCCTCAAGGTCGACTTCAGCTTGAGCCAATGTTGCGCTGATGGTCAGCATAAAAACAAATAGTGCTTTCACGGGCGCCTCGCGTTGAATTTTCGAGGAGCAAGTATAGTCGATCTAAATAGAAAAGTGCTGGTCGACAAGTGGCCGAGTTCATCATAGTCTTAGCACTGACCTGTTGCGGCAATAAGCATGGTATCAATAAAAACGAAATGGATGTATGGCTTGGGCGGAGCAGTTTATGCAGCGAAAGAAGCCGCCTACACCATGTTTGTGTTGCTGTTTTATACGCAAGTTTTGGGCTTGTCTGGGACGTTAACGGGTCTTGTTATCTCCATTAGCTTATTGTTTGATGCCGTCTCTGACCCTTTGGTGGGCGCCTGGTCAGATCGACTGCGTTCAGGTTTGGGACGTCGTCGCCCCTTCATGATCGGCGGGTTAGTGCCCTCCGGTCTTGGTTTTATCGGGTTGTTTACACCGCCCGAAGCCTTGAACCAAAGTCAGTACGCGCTTGCGGCTTGGCTTTTGTTTTGGTCACTTTGGGTGCGCCTAGCCGTGACATTCTTTGCTATTCCGCATTTGGCACAGTCCACAGACATCACTCAAGATTACCACGAGCGATCTAAAGTCATCGGCGTTCGAATGGCGGTCATGTTTTTTGTATCAGTCATGTTGCCTGCGGTTGCGCTGACGACAATATTCACAGAACACGATGGCGTTGACGGGCGTTTTATTGGAGATCGATATTTTTATTACGGTTTGATGAGTTGTTTGCTGGTGTGGGTTACTGGCACCGTGACCTGCTGTTTGAAGGCTCCGACCCCCGCGGTGCCAGCCCATTCTCACTCTATGGTAAAAGCTTTTGTGAAGACTTTTACAAATCGTAATTTTCGATTTTTGTTGGGTTACGACATCTTCGCGACCATCTCCTATGGCGTTATCGTGAGCTTGAATATGCTGGCTTGGATTTATTTTTGGGAATTCTCGGCCTTCGAAATATCGCTCATTTTGGCTGGCCCAAGTTTGGTTGCTATCGGTGCCGTCATGGCGACCTTAAACTTCTGGGTGCATCGCTATGAAAAACCCCAAATTCTAAGATTTGCGCTGGGTATGATGATGTTAAACGGCGTGTGGCTGTATCCGCCTCGCTTGGCGGGTTGGTGGCCCGAAAATGGGGAGTCGATCATCCTGTGGATTAATTTATTGTTCATGTTTGTGTTTATGTATTTCTTTTTGCTGCGCGCAATCATGTCGCAATCCATTGCGGCGGATATCGCCGATGAACACGACTATCATACGGGACACAGGCAAGAGGGCAGTTTTTTTGCGGCGCTGAACTTCTCGACCAAAATGGCCTCGGTATTGGGGCCGGCTTACGGTGGGGTGGTGCTAGATATTATTGGATTAAGCCGTGATATGCCCCCGGGATCAGTGCCAGAAAGCGTACTCAATGGGTTGGCCGGATGGTACATGACCGGTGCAGGGGCGCCCTTAGTGGTGGCCTTCGCTCTGACCTTCGGCATGCTGTTGACGCAGACTGACATTACCCGCATGCAGATTGCGGTTGCCAAGCGCACTACCAACGATAACCAAAGCGGACTTTAATACTTTGATCAATTTCATCTACGCCGTCTACCGCGCCCGAATCGTACTCTAGGCTATATTCGGCGGCCGCCTGAATATTCATCATCAAGGGGATTTTTATGCCGATGCGGGTGTCGAGGACCACATCAGATAAGCTGTCCAGGTCCCAGATACCCTTGTGATTTACATACAACTCGGTGTCGTCGCCAAAAATATCGCTGCCAATATTCAGTGTCCAGTTAGCGCCTGGGTAGGTTTTATCCTCGGAGTTGATGTAGTTCTCTTGCACGTAGGTTAGACCGAGTTCGGCCGACAGTTTGAACCTGTCAGCGTCATAGAACTGACGGCCAAAGTATGGACCTAAGTAAAAGCGCATATCGAGGTCAGCAAAGATATCTTGCTTTAATGAGCTGTTGACGCCAAGGTAGGTTGTGCCGCCCATGAAACGATCGTACTTCCCCGTAACTATCCAGTTTTCAGCGTTTGTCATACCATCTGATTCGTCGAGCTCGCCTTCAGCGATGATGCTAAAACGGTCATCATCGCCTGTCCATTTGGCTTCGATTTTGTAGTCCAGCTGGTCGGTGTCGGAGTTGCCGCGCTGTTGCACAAGCGCTAATGAGGCGCCGCCCTCGTGTTTATAGCCTTCGCCGATCTGCCAGGGTTCCGGGTTAATGGCTACAATATCGGTGAGTGCTACTTTAGCTGCTGCTGTCGTTCCCAGAGTTTGTAGTATCGGAGTTTGATCGTTCAGTTCGATGACCACATTCTCCAGTACCTTGCCATTACTGAGTTTAACTACCACGGCCTTTTTTGTGTTCATTGACAGGATCTGGGTCGACTCGATTTCGAGCTTGCCTGCAAAATCGGTAGCGACGATGACCTTGCCGTTCTTGATATTTTTTACCGTACCGTATAGGACAGAGCCGTTCTTCAGAGTAATGGTGTCGAGGGGGTTTACGTCTGGGGTGTTAGCTGATGCGAGCGTGGTGTAGATGCTTGCCCAACAAGTCATCAGTAGTGTGGCGAAACGCATGATTTTTCCTGTTGATGATTTGGCTGCGCGCACCTGCGCTGTATGGTCGCGCAGGGTAACGTGCTCAGCTCAAAAATCAAGAACAATGGGCTTTAATTTTTAGAGATTTTAATGACGCGGCCCTTGGCACCGTCGGTAATAATGTAAAGTGCACCTGTGGGGGCAATACGAATATCCCTGATACGCTCGCGAATTTCTGGAAAAACTGCCTGCTCTGAGCTTATCTTACCGTTATCGAGGGTTAACTTTCGCACTTCGCGATCGACCAAGGCCCCGACAAAAAGATCGCCCTGCCACTCGGGGAACATGTCGCCACGATAAATCGCAAAACCGGAAGCAGCAATACTGGGCGTCCAGTGGTGAATAGGCTGTTGAGTGCCAGGATATTCAGTGTAGGGCGAGACCCGCGCACCGCTGTAGTTGACGCCATAAGTGGCTAAAGGCCAGCCGTAGTTGTTGCCGCGTTCGACGCGGTTGATCTCATCGCCACCCTTTGGTCCGTGTTCATGCAAGTACAGGGTGCCATCAGCAGTATCGATTGCCAGTCCTTGTGGGTTGCGGTGACCATAGGTCCAAATGCGTTCACTGAGTTCGCCTTTGAACGGGTTGCCCGGTGGTACCGAGCCGTCTAGCTTAATACGCAACACTTTGCCGAGTTCAGAGCGTTTATCTTGCGCTGATTCACGATAGTCGAAGCCATCACCTGTGGTAAGAAAAAGTGTATCGTCGGGTCCAAAGACCATGCGTCCGCCGTAGTGCTGCGGCGTATCTTTTAACGTTTTTACCCACAGGATGTCGCGGCCGTTACGCAATTCGTTGTCGATCAAATCAGCAGCGAAAATCGCGGTGCCATTGGCCTCGGGGGTTCCTTTGGCGTACGACAAAAATACTTTGGTGCCGTTGCCTGTCTCTTGGGCAAGAACATCAAAGAAGCCACCTTGACCTGCAAAATAGGTCGCGGGGGTCCCCAGCACGGGTGTGCTCTTACCCTCGTGGTCGATGCGTAATAAGCTACCTGGGCGCTCGGCGACGAGGTAATCGCCATTCGATAAAAACGCCATGCTCCACGGGTGATCAAGTTCGCTGGCCACTTCAGTTATTTGATAGTCGGCCAATAAGGGTGCGGAGATAAAGACCAAAGCGACACTCATGCGCTTTAGATATCGACGAATGGACATAGCTGACTTCCTATCTTTATGGTTGCGTGTCAGTATACTGCAAAAAATTAGCGAAGGTGTGAAGCGTATGTGGCGTTATGTTAAGGCTTATTTTGCTGCCGTGGTCATGATTTACCTGTTGGGCTCGATAGCGATTACACAGATGAACTTGGCGAGTCTGCAGGCCTTGGGTGCCAGCGTGCCTTGGCCGGTGCGTTTAAATACTACCTGGTTAGATCTGCAAGGTTTGATCATGCCTTATTTGCTGCTTGTCAGTATCGCTGCCTTGATCGCCTTCTTGGTGACCGGTCAGATTTCGCGTTTTTTCCCCGCACACAGAGTGTGGCTTTACGCTTTAGCTGGCTTTATTGCCCTGTTAGCTATGCACTTAATCTTAAAAGCCGTGATTGGTTTGTGGGGTGTTGCCGGCGCCCGCCCCATGCTCGGTTTATTACTGCAAGGTGGTGCAGGCGCTTTGGGTGGTTGGGCTTACGCTTATTGGAGTCGTCGTCCCTCAACCCTATTTATTGATTAGCGTTTAAAGCGCCACCTAAGGTGGGCTGTTCTTGCAAGAGAATTACTCGCAGCGGAGTAAAATTTTGCCAAAATGGTGGCCTTGCGCCATGGCGTCTTGCGCTTTCTCGGCGCCTGCTAAAGGATAAACCGAATCAATGACGGGGACTAAGGTACCCTGACTCAGGGCGTCACCAAAATGGCGGGTGATTGACTGGGTCATGGTGGCTTTGACGTCAAACGATTGAGGCCTCAGGGTCGAAGCCATTAAACTGAGGCGCTTCATTAAAACCAGACCAAAATGAATTTCGGCCACAAATCCGTTTTGGTAAGCGATGTTAACGATACGTCCTTCGAGAGCCGCTAGGTTAATGTGCTTTTGGATGTAATCGCCACCAACCATATCAAAAATGACATCAACACCGCGCCCTTCAGTGTAGTCGTTTACGACTTTTTCAAAGTCTTGTTCGCGGTAGTCGATGACTAAATCGACACCTAGGTCTTGCAGGCGTTGACATTTATCCGCGCCACCGGCGGTGGCAATGACATTCGCGCCCCACAGTTTTGCCATCTGCACCGCAATGCTGCCAATACCGCTGGAGCCACCTTGCACTAAAAGTGTCTCGGCAGGCTTTAATTGGGCTCGCTCGAATACATTATGCCAGGCCGTCAGCAGCGCTTCGGGTAGACCCGCCGCGGCTTGAAGTTCTATGTTGTCAGGTACTTGCAGGCATTGGTCTTCGCGAATAGCGCAGTAGTTTGCGTAACCTCCGCCGTGAACCAAAGCACAAACACGGTCGCCCACCTGCCATTGCGTCACATCAGAGCCGATGGCGGCGACCACGCCGGCGACCTCCAGCCCCAAAATCGGTGAAGCATCAGCTGGCGCTGGGTACAAACCTTGTCGCTGCAGTAGGTCGGCGCGATTTATTCCTGCCGCACTGACTTTAATCAAAACGTCTCGGCCCTCGGGCGGTGCTAAGACGGATTCGTCTAGCAATAGGGATTTGCTCTCTGGGTTGACTGAAATGTGCTTAAACGTAGCGGGCAAGTGCATGCGAATGTCCTATTATTGAGCAGAGGGTAACGGCCTTGGGTCTGATAATGACAGAGTGCCATTTAAGCACACCAATTACTCCATTAGCACTGGAAAAAAAGGTGCCGACCATGAATACTAGCCTATGTTTGAGCCGTAAACACACAATACTAAAGAGGAGGTTCACATGACACCGAGCGAGCTTGAAGCTCAGGTAATTAGCCCCTTAGCTGCGTTTTATCAGCAGGTCGAGCAACAGCCCGATCGCGTAGCCTATATTCAACCTTACGCGGGCGGCGTGATAAAACAGTGGCGCTGGGCTGAGGTTGCGGATGAGGCCGAGCGTGTCGCGAGTCATCTGCTTGCTCAGGGATTGCAGCGCGGCGATCGTGTGATTCTCTTTTCGAAAAATTGTGCCCATTGGATTATGGCCGATCTGGCTATATGGATGGCGGGCGGGGTGACAGTCCCCCTTTATCCTAACTTGGCCGCAGAGACAATTCGCCAAATTATCGAGCACAGCGGTGCCAATTACGCTTTTGTCGGCAAGCTCGATAACTTTGAGGCCATGGCGCGGGGGTTGCCCGAAAATCTGCCTTTAATCCGTTTTCCCGATGCGCCAGAAATTACCGATACGACCGACTGGGAGACAATTTTGACCCGCTCGGAACCGCTTGCGGAGCGCACCGAGCCCGATATGGATGAGCTGGCAACCATTGTCTATACCTCTGGAACGACGGGGATGCCAAAAGGTGTGATGCACAGTTTTAGGACGGTTGGTAACACCGGAATTTTGTCGGGTCTACTCTACGATGCTAACGCCAACGATCGTTGCTTATCTTATTTGCCTTTAGCGCACGTGGCTGAGCGAGCTGCGCTAGAAACGGCGCAGCTGTACAGCGGGTTCACGGTGTACTTTGCGTATTCACTGGATACCTTTGCTGAAGACTTGCAGCGCGCTCGGCCGACTTTATTTTTTGCGGTCCCCCGCATTTGGATGAAGTTTCAGCAGGGAGTTCTGGCGAAAGTGGGTGAGTCCAAGTTGAATTTCTTAAAGCGTCTGCCCATTGTTGGAAAGCTAATTCGACGAAAATTGCTGCAGGGTTTGGGGCTGGATCAAACCCGAGTCGCTTTGAGCGGCGCTTCGCCGTTGAGTATTAGTTTGATTGAATGGTATCGCGACTTGGGCCTTGAAATTCAAGAAGGCTACGGTATGACTGAAAACTTCGCCTACTCTCATAGTACCCCTGTGGGCGAGTCAGTGCCCGGTGCAGTAGGGCGCGCGAACCCCGCGGTAGAATGTGTGATTAGTGACATTGGTGAGGTCTTGGTGCGCTCGCCCACAACCATGGTGGGCTACTACAAAGCCCCCGAAATTACCGCGGAAACGCTTACTGAAGACGGGTTTTTACGGACCGGTGATCAGGGGCGGATAGATGATGATGGCCGTTTGCACATTACCGGTCGTGTCAAAGAATTGTTTAAAACCAGCAAGGGTAAGTACGTGGCGCCCGCACCTATTGAGAATCGATTGCTCGCTAATTCCTTAATTGAGCAGGTCTGCGTGACAGGTGCCAATTTACCGCAGCCCATCGCTGTGCTTAACTTAAATGATGTGGCTCAAAGTGAGGTCGCGAGTGCCGACTTGGCCAAAGCGATTGCCAATGAGCTCTCAGCCCATTTAGAGGCGGTAAACCAAACGCTTGACCCGCACGAACGCTTGAGTTGCTTGGTTGCCGTGCCTGAACGCTGGACTCCCGAAAACGGGTTTACCACACCAACGCTTAAGCTTAAGCGGAACGTCATTGACGAAACCTACAGCGAGCACTTCGAGGCCTGGTCTACACAGAGCGCTAAAGTCATTTTTAAATAACAACAAGGAGTCAGAATGCTGTCTATTCGTCTAAAACACGCTTTATTAATGGGGCTCATGAAAAGCCTCGCGGGCTTGGGTCCTGGTATGTCGCACTTGGCATTTACTGGACCGGGTTCCAGTCGGCAGTTGTGCCGTTATGTGCTCGACCAAGGTTATACCAAAATTTTGGTGGCCAGCGATAAAATCTTGCGCGAACTCGGTGTTACCGAGACCGCAGTGAAAGAGCTGTTAGACGCGGGCGTCGATATCGCGTATTTCGATGATATTGAGCCGAACCCAACCTTCGAGCAGGTCGATGCTGGCAAACATGTACTCAAAGCTGCGGGTAGCCAAGTCATCATCGCGGTTGGCGGCGGCTCGGTCATTGACTGCGCTAAGATTATGTCCGGTGCCGCTACGAGTGACGAAGACCCGAAAAGCTGGGTGGGCTTTGGTAAGGTTAAGCACGAGACTATTCCGCTTTACGCCATTCCAACGACGGCGGGTACCGGCTCTGAGGCAACCGCCGGTGCGGTGATTACCAATGTCCAAGATCACGCCAAAGTCGTGATTAGTGGTGCATCTTTGTTACCCAAGGCGGCTGCGGTTGATCCTGCTCTGCAGCAAGGGTTGCCGCCGGCTATTACGGCCGCAACGGGCATGGATGCGCTTACTCACGCGATCGAGGCGTACATTTGCACCTGGGATCGCGGCACCCGCAAAGAGCAGGCACGAGTTGCTATTAAAACGGTTTTTCAGGCTTTGCCTAAAATTTACGCGGACGCGTCTAACCATGATGCCCGCGGTGCGATGGCTATGGCAGCCTATCATGCAGGCTTAGCGATTAACCAGGTGAATGTAGGTAACGTGCACGCCATCGCTCACCAGTTCGGAGCCTACTATGGTGTGCCACACGGTTTAGCAAACGCTGTGGTATTGCCCTACGTGCTGGAGTTCAGTAAGGGGCCTGCAGAGGTGGCGCTGGCCGAGTTGGCAGATTTGGTTGGGGTGGGCAGTGATGTGTCCTCTCAGGGCGCTAAAGCTCAAGCCTTTATTGATGCTGTCAAGGCTTTGAATGCCACCTTGGATATCGGGACCACCCTTGATGCCATCAAGCGCGAAGACCACGCCGCGATTGCTCAAGCTGCTGTGCTCGAGGCTGTATCGTATCCGGTACCCCGTTTGATGATGCCCGCCGATGTTTTAGCGATGCTTGAGGCGATGACGGTTTAGTTCGGCATCACTATTAAATGACCTAATAAGAAAGGGGTCAGTTCAACGGGCCCCTTTTTTAATGCATTTGCTAAGGCGTAAAGCGCCTACAGAGTCGCTATCCACTCGTTGATCAATTCAATTTGTCGAACGGCCTCAGGGTCCGCGTCGGGTGCGGTGGCGAAGCCATGCTCCGAATCCGCAAAATGCTGATAACGTGTTTCCACCCCAGCTTTGATTAGCGCGTCCTTGAAAGCGATCCCCTCATCGCGCAAAGGGTCATTCTCGGCGGTCGATAGAAAGGTCTTGGGCATCGCGCTGAGATCTTCATAAGTGCCGGGCAAAGCTGTTTTGGCTTTAGACTCGGCTGTGGCTAAGTCCGAAAACTTTTCGCCCAGATACGTGTTCCAAAAATAGTGCATCAGCGTTTTGCTGAGCGCATAGCCTTTACCTTTGTCGATATAGCTTTGATAGCCTGACAAATAGTATTCGGTGACCGGGTAAATAAGGACCTGGCCCGCGAGACTAGCGCGAGTGATCTCGGGTAGATTGAGAGAGACCGCGGCCGCAAGGTTGCCCCCGGCGCTATCGCCCGCAACAATCAGTTGGGTGCCAGCGTCGGTGAGCACATCAAGTTGCTCCGTCGCCCAAACCGTAGCATCTATCGCATCTTCAAACGCCGCGGGGAAACGGTGCTCTGGCGCCAGACGGTAGTCGATGGCAAGGACCGCACACCCTGTGATTTGGTTAAGCTTGGCGCATAAGGCATCATGGGTTTCTAAGTCGCCAATGACCCAGCCGCCGCCGTGAAAGAATACCAGTAGCGGTTTACCTTCGTCGCATGCGGAATAGTGTCTGGCAGGAATCTTACGAGAGTCGTCTCGACTGGGGATGTTAGCGGGGTGGGTTCGTTGTGTGTGGGTATCGGGATTGGCTTTGCGGTTTACACTGATGTAATAGCGCCTAAGAATCCAAGCGAGTAGTTTTTGTATCATTATTTTCGCTTCTTGTTGTTAATAGACGCTAACTATCGGACAGTTTTACGACAGTCGCAAGTGTGTCGGCGCAATTAGCAGGTTTCGTGCTTAGACTGAGCGATCACTTGAAACGAGAGGATTTTCACTATGCTCCCTGATAAGCCAGTTCAAGAGCTTGACGATGAGCTCGACTTTTCTATTGCCAAGGGTATTACGGTTGCCTTCGTTTACAGCGAGCACCAGGTTATTTTGAACCTTGCGACATTTTCATCACGAGAGCAAATTTGGGTTGATGATCATAAGGTGGTCGACGCCAAGGTGTTTGCACTGCGAAGCGAGCATGTTCTGAATGTGGGCGATGAGCAAATGACCTTGTCTATCTCCATGGAGCGTTTTATGACAAAAATCATGATTCGCGCAATCGTGGGTGGTGAGCTGGTATATGAGACAGATGCTCTTGCTCGTTCCAATCCAAAACCTCTGAGTTGGATGGTTCTGCTTGGCCTCGCGGCTGCGGGCGCTGCAGTGGGCTATTTGACCGCCTCGTGGTTGGTGTAGGGGGCGATATGTTAATTGATAAAGATATTGTTAAAAACGCCCGCCAGCAACGTGGTTGGACCCAGCAACAGTTTGCCGATATTTGTGACTTAAATATCAGAACGATCCAGCGTGTCGAAAAAACGGGGGTGGCGTCTATGGAGACGAGTAAAGCTCTCGCGAGTGTTTTAGAGGTGTCTGTTGCTTATTTTTTGGTCGACGATCGCAGCGTGTCACCGTCTCCTCCCGAGTCTGACAGCGACAAGGTGTTAGCCTATATGGTCCTGATCTCCTTTTTAGTGGCTTTCTCGCTCGGTTACTGGCTGGGATGAAGAAAGGGATAACATTAACTTTGGACTACAGCAGATGAATCAGAAAACCTTAAACATTCTTGTTATCGCGATATCCTGCATCATGTTCGGGGTCTTCGCGTTCGGTGAGTTTCGTTGGAGTGATCATTGGTGGGTACTAGCCGCCTAGTTTTTGCCTCACTTGGGTAGCTGGCCAACAATGGCTAAGCGCAGCCGGTCGCCAAACGCGGAGTGATATAGGTGGCGCGTATTAGTTGGCGCCCCGCTTGGAAAACTCCACATATTGCGGTTGATCGATCATGACCTGAGCTTCGACCGTTGCACGTAGGTGCGCCTGCAGGGCGACGTTGTCTAGGTCGACAAGGCCCGTGCGGATGTGCTCGCAAAGTTTAGCGTTGAGGTCTTCTTGCGGTTCACAGTCACCCAAAAGAGCCTGCAAGCGGTTATTGGCCTGGTTAGCCGCGGTGGCATTAAAGCGAGCACTGCGGGCTAATATGCCGGCGGCATTGGCCGCGACTTGAACGAGAAACTTGTCTTTGCCACTTAACAGTGGTGCGACGTCGTCTTTAAGGTGAGCCTGCAAGGCCTCAGCAAGCTCGGCATCGGTCGGTAGCAGAGCTTGATTCTGCTCGTCAGGGATGATTTCGAAACCCTGTGGCAGCAACAAGTTCACGCAATCGAGTTGGCCTTCAGAGGCGCGCCGACCAATGATGGGGCGCTCGATCGAGGTGTTCACACCTGTCTTGTAGGTATTGCCCATGCTGAGACAGCATACTGACCACCAAAATGAGCCAAATACCATCCAGTAGTGAATGTCATCGGCGCTAATGTTGCGGCCGCTGTTGGCGTTGTAGGCTGTCAGTAACTCGTCTAAGTCACCAAAGCCGCCCACGACTAATTCGTTACAGCCAAAGCGCCACGAATTGACGCACAGCCAGGCAATGTCTTTGGCGGGGTCGGCGATAGAGGCGAGCTCCCAATCCAATACGGCACTGATGCCTATCGTTGGGTCGATCATGAGGTTCCCGCTGCGAAAATCACCGTGGTTCAGCACGTAATCGTGTTGCTTGGGCGCGTTTTCTAGGAGGTAACGCGCAGTGTAATCCAGCATGGGTTGCTGCACATTTAACGATAAATACTGGTCATAGGTTTGCTGAACAAAATCCACGCTCGCCATTTTCTGTAAGCTGCCTGCCTGCAAAAAGGGATGCGTGTCCATTGAGTGGATTAAGGCTAGTTGTTC
>Ga0209137_1003294_pt1 | contig 13634 bp, 13 predicted proteins | sample SaaInl5LU_22_DNA_FD_184642 | JGI IMG/M metagenome (GOLD analysis project Ga0209137, IMG submission 184642) | Marine microbial communities from expanding oxygen minimum zones in the Saanich Inlet - ESP_105LU_22_DNA (SPAdes) (version 2) | ecosystem: Environmental > Aquatic > Marine > Intertidal... | reverse complement strand
AGAGTCAACCAACATTATCCTGACAGACACGAAGGGTAATAGGTCTTCGCGTTTGCTTAGACGTCTTAAAAAAACTACAGAAGACATATTAGCGGAAGCACGTTCAGAAACTAACCCGCTTGAGACATTTACTCCTGATAAAGATTTAGATCAACTAGAGACTTCACAAAAAAATCGGAAGAAGAAGAATCAAAAGAAAGAGCGTATAGAGAAGCTAGAGCGTAAAGATTCTTTGTTAAAACAGCGCGAAGAAGAAGCTCCAAAGCGAACTCCTGAAGAGCTGAAAGAACTATTAGAAAAGCTTGATGAGCTATGGAACGCCGAGCAGTTGTTAGAGGTGTTGAATCATGTCGATACTACAGCTAACGAAGCCTTGGATAGTGCTATAGCAGAATTGGCTGAAGATTTAGAGCAAAGTGAAGATGAGGCGATAAAAGAGGTTGCAAAAGAGGTACAGGAATTACCAAAACAAGGTGAGGATAGAAAAGAACAGGCAAAGGATGCGGTAAAGAAGTTGCAGGAAGCACTTGCTGAGGCAGAAGCTACTGTTGCAGAAGAAAATGTGGAACGCATTAAACGTCTATTAAAATCTTCTTGGATGACTAGTACAATGCAGGAAGGACTTCAGCGAGGGTCGGAGGTACGTGATATAAAAACACAGCGTAATCTATTGTTACTAGAGCAAAGGATATTGGATAGTTTATCGATGCTCATAGTTAGTGACCCTGCATTAGCACAAGCATTGTCGGTCACACAATCTGAGTTTTCAGCTAATCTACGAGCGCTTAAAAGTGAATTTAAGGATAACGGATTAGAAGCTTCAGGCATAGGTTATGTGTTGACAGCATTAAATGAGATAGACAAGGTGCTCTATTTTATCCTAGAGAGTGAAAAACAAAGCCTTGCAGCAGCCAAGAAAAAATGTAAAAGTGGTACACCGGGTGCTCAGGGTAAACCTAGTAGATCAGGATCTGGCACTAAAGGAAAGAAAGGAAAGAAGCCCGGTGAAGGCAAGGAAGGAAAAGCGGGTCGTAAGCCAGGTAAAACAGGTGGAAAGCGTCCTGCAAAATCTGGTAAGCAAGGAGATAAAGGTGGCGACGGTGGAAAAAGTGATAGAATCAAGGAAGGTCTTAAGAGGATAGATGACGCTATCAAAGAAGGTGGAGGACCGGGTGCGAACAAAGCCCTTGAACGAAAATTGGAGCAGCTAAAGCAAGAGTTGTTGTTTGATTCTCAGCGCGAAAATTTTAATCTTGATGATGTCGAACGCCGATTGTGGGAAGCTACGAAAAGTACGTTTGAAAAAGAAGAAAAGGGCAAGGAGCGCAAGAGCAACTCGGCAGAAGATCAATCTGGTCAAGGAGGAAAAGAGGTGCCCTATAAACTGAGAAAGAATACGGAGTCCGCCTTACCTTTGCCGGTGTTAAAGAAGCAAAAGAAGTGATTGACCACGTGGAAGTTATAGCTGAGGTTACCTCGGCGATTCGATCTATTTATTCGGAGATAAGACTTGGTAAAATCCAAGTGCACTGGATGACTGATGATGAATTATTGGAATTGAATAAAGAACATCTGAATCATGACTATTACACGGATATTATCACTTTTGATTACAGCCGAGGTAAACGTATCAGTGGTGAATTATTTATCTCCACAGATCGTATTAAGGATAATGCAACAACTTTAGATGTTTCAGCGTTAAATGAAACAAGAAGAGTCGTTGCGCATGGAATTTTGCATTTGATTGGTTTTGGTGACAAAACCGAGGAAGAAGCACTTGTGATGCGTGAGAAAGAGAATGAAGTATTAGCCAATTTATAGCTATGGTTTTAGACGAGAAATACGATGTGATTGTAGTTGGTGGTGGTCACGCTGGTTGTGAAGCCGCATACTGTGCTGCCAAAACCGGTGGTCGAGTTTTATTGATAACCATGAACATGCAAACCATCGCACAGATGAGCTGTAACCCAGCTATGGGTGGCGTTGCTAAGGGTCAGATCGTACGTGAGATTGATGCGTTAGGCGGTGGGTCAGGCTTGATTACTGACAAGAGTATGATTCAGTTTAGAATGTTGAATCGAAGCAAGGGTCCTGCAATGTGGAGTCCCCGTGTTCAGAGTGATCGTATGCAATTTGCTCAATACTGGCGCGAACTGCTCGAGGAAACAGAAGGCTTGTACATGTTCCAAGATATGGTAACAGGTCTGAATGTAAGTGACGGTACCATTCACGGTGTAAAAACTGCACTGGGTCTAGAGTTCGAAGCATCGACTGTGATTTTAACCAGCGGTACATTCATGAATGGCCTCATTCATGTAGGGGATCAGAATTTCGGTGGAGGTCGTGCAGGCGAGCGTGCTAGTAAAGGCATTACCGAGGAGCTTGTAGACCTTGGTTTTGAGGCAGGCCGTATGAAAACAGGTACGCCTCCAAGAATTGATGGTCGTACAATAGATTACAAGGTCATGGAAGAGCAGCCTGGTGATGAGGACCCTGGTCAATTCAGTTTCCTTGGCGATTACAAACTACGTAAGCAGCGAAGCTGTTGGATCACACATACTTCTCAAGAGGTGCACGATACGCTTAAAAAAGGCTTTGATCGCAGTCCATTATTTAATGGTACGATTGCGGGAACAGGTCCTAGATATTGCCCGAGCATCGAGGATAAAATTGATCGCTTCGTAGAAAAAACATCGCACCAGATTTTCGTTGAGCCTGAAGGTTGGAATACAGTTGAGGTATACGTGAACGGATTCTCAACGTCACTACCTGTGGAGATTCAATACGAAGCGTTGCATAAAGTGCGTGGTTTTGAAGAGGCAAAATTCTTCAGACCTGGATATGCCATAGAGTATGATTATTTCCCACCCACACAGTTAAAGCATACCCTAGAGACTAAATTGATTTCTGGCTTGTACTTTGCTGGTCAAATCAACGGAACTACGGGTTATGAAGAAGCGGCTTGTCAAGGCTTGATGGCGGGTGTGAATGCTGTGCGTGCGGTAAAGGGCCATGATCCGTTTATCTTGGGGCGTGATGACGCTTATATAGGCGTTTTAATAGACGATCTAATCACCAAGGGAACGGAGGAGCCTTATCGAATGTTTACTTCACGAGCGGAGTTTAGATTGCTTCTACGCCAGGATAATGCTGATTTGCGACTTACAGCGTTAGGCTATGCCATAGGTTTAGCTGGAGATCAGCGAATGGATGCGTTAAATGCTAAGATGGCCTTGATAGCGAAAGGAAAGGATGCGTTAGACAAAAATTTACCGCTCACGGTTGTTAATGAAGTACTGGGTACGAAGGAGCAAAAGCCGGCAAAAGAGAAAACAAAAACCAGTAAGCTGGTGGCTCGTCCACAGTTGGCTTTGGCAGATTTTGAAGACCAATTTTCGGCCGAATCATGGTGGAACGATGAGGTGGTAGAGCAGTTAGAGATAGATATTAAATATGGTGGTTACATTGAACGCGAACGTGAGAACGTTGCGAAAATGAAGCGCCTAAACGATAAGGCCATTCCAGAGAACTTTGATTACTACAAAGTCAAAGGTCTGAGTTATGAGGGAAGAGATAAACTAGACGCTATTCGTCCAGCGACCATCGCTCAGGCAAGCCGTATTAGCGGAATTAGCCAAAGTGATATTCATGTACTTTTAGTCTATATGGGACGCTAACGTTCCACGTGAAACAATGAGAGAAAACCTAAGCAACTGCCCTGTATGTGCATCAACAGTCTTCGAACCTGTTGTACGTACTGAAGATTATTCTACAAGCAAGGAATCCTTTGAAATCGTTCAGTGTACTGCGTGTACACACATGTTCACGAACGACCGTATTGCTGAAAAGGAAATCGGACCGTATTATGACAACCCGGATTACATCAGTCATACCGATGATCAAAAGGGATTGTTTGCAAAGGTGTATCAAACACTTCGCAAGGTGAATCTGCGCAGAAAGACTTCATACGTTGCTGACTTTGCAGCAACAGGTAGGGTTCTTGATTACGGTTGCGGTACAGGCCAATTTTTAGAGGCGCTTCAGGCTGCAAACTATACGGTGGAGGGTGTTGAAATAAATCCAGCAGCCCGTGAGAAAGCTGCTCGTTTTGGAAAGGTGAGCTCAGACATTAGCGGTGTTCGCGCTGACCTCGATGTGATTACTATGTGGCACGTCATGGAACATGTATATGATTTACACGGATTGGTTGAAGTGTTTAAGCAACGATTAAAGAAAGGCGGTGCGCTGATTATTGCCGTACCCAACCCGGAAAGTCCAGACGCAGCTCATTATGGGAAGTATTGGGCGGCGTGGGATGTACCTATCCATGTGCACCATTTCACTAAGAAGAGCATGGTACAATTCCTGGGCAAGCACGACTTTAAATTGCACGATATCGTACCTATGGACATGGACGCTTACTACATTTCGCTACTCAGCGAACAGTACAAGTCTGGCGCGTCTAACAAAACAACCAAACACTGGTTAAACGCTGTAAATCAAGGGTTTAAAAGCAATTATAAAGCGGGTAAGGAGAATACGAGCTCGCTGATTTATCGCTTTATTTTAGAGTAAACCTCTAAAAGCTTTGTGAAGCTCATAGCTCGTGTATGTCAGTGAAGTCTTCACGTGAATGTTCCTTTCTAAGTCTCGAAGGCAAGCACCGAGTGCCGCAGTAATTTTCTGCGCTCCACGTGGTACAACAGCGCTACTGAGCTTCTGTACATTAATCGCGCCTAGATCAGTAGCACTGTTTTCAGTGGACTGAACGTTGTGATAAAACCCCCGTTCTAGAAAGTGCTGTGCTCTGAAAATCAATGTTTTAAGACTCTCTTTAGGCAGAGCGCTCAACTCAGCAACAGTACCTGAAATTTCTACTGGATTTCCTTTGTAGCAGACCCGCATCCAAGATGCAAATTCATCAATCTGTGTATTGGAAGGGTCGCTCTTTGCCGTGATTGCAGCACCGAGGTTAGGAGCGTATACCATATTTAATAATCGACCTAACGCCGAGTCATCTCCAGAGAAGTACTCCATGAATGCGGCTTCCCCTAAAGGCTTGGCATACCAAGGAGCACACCTCGAGGTGATGGTGGGTAGCAGACGGTTCTTGCGGTGAGTAATCAGGATGATGTAGGTGTTGTCGAGCGGTTCTTCGATCAGTTTGAGGAGCTTATTCGAAGCGATTGATTTGATTTGTTCCGGCATCCAGAGCAGTAGTACGCGGTTTTTACCTTCTGCTGCAGTGAGGCTAAGCTTATGCTGAAGGTTTTGTATTTCCTTGACAGGAATCTGCAGTTGTTGATTCTTCGTAGCGATTTGCTTTTGCCAGCTGTCGGGGTCTAGAAACGGGTTGGAGATGACAGCATTGCGGAACTCTTTTAAATAATCGTCCGAAGTTCCGGAGGCACCGCCACTAACAATAGGGAAGGTGAAGTTTAAATCGGGGTGTTCCATTTTTGCCACACGCGTACAGCCGCGACAGGTGCCGCAGGCGGAGTTCGAGTCGCACAGGAGCAATGCCGCAAGGTAGAGACCTAGGGGAAGTCCGTCTTCTCCTGGGCCCGAGGAGATGAGGTTGGCGTGGTGAAGTTTGTCGGACTGCACAGCGCTGTTGAATTGGTCCTGGATGGTACGATTGTTATAAATGCTGAACATGCGAAGTAAGAAGAGTAAAAATGGTAGTAAATTGGCCCATCAATTAAGACTCAAAAATATATGAAAACCTTCGACTTTTCCGGAAAGAACGTACTCATTCGTGTGGACTTCAATGTACCGCAGGACGATACGCTAGCGATTACTGATAATACACGCATGCAGGCGGCTATGCCTACCATTAAAACGGTACTCGAAGGCGGAGGTACAGCTGTTCTTATGAGTCATTTGGGTCGTCCAAAGGGCGAGCGTGTGGCAAAATTGACTCTAAAATCGCTTGTCGGTGAATTAGAGGCGCTCTCTGGAGCAAAGGTCCACTTCGCTGAAGATTGCATTGGAGACGCAGCTAAAGACGTTATCAACGCAGCGGGCGCAGGTGAGATTGTATTGCTCGAGAACCTACGTTACTACAACGAAGAAACTGCGGGAGATCGTGAGTTTGCAGGAGCACTTGCTGAACTTGGCGATATCTATTTGAACGATGCTTTTGGAACGGCACACAGAGCGCATGCTTCTACAGCAATCATCGCGGAATATTTCGAAGAGCAAAACAAAGGGTTTGGTGCATTGATGAGCGCTGAGGTAGAGAGCATCTCTAAGGCCTTAGGAAGCGATAAGGCTACTACGGTTGCAATTATCGGTGGTGCTAAAGTGAGCTCGAAGATTGGTGTGATTACCAACATGCTAGAAAATGTAGGTACGGTCGTGATCGGCGGCGGAATGGGATTCACATTCGTGAAAGCGATGGGGGGCCAGATTGGAACCTCATTAGTGGAAGACGATAAGCTCGAACTCGCGAAGGAATTGATCGAGAAGGCAAAAGAGAACAACTGTAATCTGATGATTCCTACAGATACACTCATCACGAAGGATTTTGCAGATACACCTGCAGAGCGCGTATGTCCTATCGGTGAAATTCCAGAAGGGTACATGGGACTAGATAACGGACCAGAGAGTGTTACTCGAGTTGAAGAAGTATTGGCATCCGCTAAAACCATCATCTGGAATGGCCCTATGGGTGTTTTTGAATTTGAAAATTACGCTGAAGGCACAAAACGTGTTGCAGAAGCAGTAGCGAAGAGTACCGCGAATGGTGCGTTTTCACTGATCGGTGGTGGCGATAGCGTTGCTGCTGTGAATAAATTCGGATATTCAGAGAAGGTGAGCTATATCTCTACCGGTGGTGGAGCTATGCTTGAATTCCTAGAAGGAAAGCAGCTACCAGGTGTTGCTGCACTAAGCTAAAGCTTTAGGTAAGATAGCTGGTGGCTATCTCTCCGAGGTCTACGAAAAAAGGGTAAAATTGGCAATCAATAATCCATTCAGGATGTTGAAACCCGATTCCCTCGTAGGCAGTTTGGTACGCAAAAGTCGCGATGGTTATCCATAAGGCCGATTTTACCAAGCCAAACAATCCGCCTAAAACGCGGTTGAGTCCACCAAGGAACACCGTCTTTAGTATTTTGTCGATGAGATTACCCGCGAGCATCACGACGAGATACACGGCTAAGAATACCACTACATAGCCTACGGCGGTGGTGTATTTTTCGTCAAGATACGTTCCTAAAAAGTCCGCAGCGTCCTTGTGGTACAAGAAGGAAAGCACCACAGCAAGCGCTACGGCGATGATTCCGGCGATTTCTTTGACAAAGCCTTTCCATACCCCTTTGATCAAGAGAAACACGGTGAAAAGAATGATAATGAGGTCTAATCCTTGCATAACAGGCACAAATTAGTGAGAAGCGCAGAATTAAAAGCAGATTGGGAAGTACTACTTCAGAAACTTTCCAACCAATTCCCAGGAGACGGAGATTTAGATTTGGACGGTGTATTGCTGTTGGTTGGAACTCAGGAGTTGCAAATGGGGTATATCAAAATGAAAAAAGACGATAAGATTAACGTCTTGCACGTCGCTATTTGTACGGTATTAGAGCCCTATGGTTACTACGAGTTTGAAAAGCGCGATGACCAAGGTTGGCCGCACTTCAAAGCGTTACAACCTCTTCCTCCATTAAAAGCGGGTGAGCAATCGATTCTGATGAAGCAGGCCGTTGTGAACTACTTCAAAGACAACGGGTACTTATAGCCAAAAAAAAAAATCAGCTCTTCGTATTCCGAGAGAGCTGATTCTTATGGGGTGATTTAAATTTCTTTGAAGTATTAACACCCTGGATCTGAGGGGTCGTAAGGCAGTAAAATAATACGTTCTTCAACGATTTCATCAGCGACGAGCTTGACAAAACCACATCCAATATGGGTATATGGATCTGAACCGCGTGTACCTAATACTTTGAATACTGCTTCGTAGTCGTATTCGAACTCTACCATTCCATCAAAGCCGGTGGTATCTACCATATAGGCTTCGTCACGATGACCGGGAACATCTACGGATGCCTCAACAATCACATTTTGGATGGCAACACCATCAGGGTTGGTTACCTTGATTTTAAACTTATAAGTGGGGTTGTCGATACGACATCCTGTAAAAACCAAAAGGCTTAGCGCGGCTAGAGTAAGAATCTTTTTCATTAGTATGTACAACCGTTAATAGGGTCTCCGATGGGGTAAATTACAACATTTACATCAATTGTCTCCCCTCTTACTAAACGAACGTAATTACAACCCTCATAAACGAGCTTCCAGGCCTTAAGATCGTAGTACGCCTCGAAGCCTGAACGAAAGACTACCTCACCGGCACTATTGGTTTGGTTGTACCATTCCGTCGAATTTTGAACGGGCGCAAACATTTTCACATTTGCATTTTGAATAGGCACCCCGTCTTCGTTTGTAACCTTGACTTTGACAAAGTATTCCGTGACATCCTCTTCACATGAAGAGAAGGTTAATCCAACGAGAAGTAAAAGAAGTAGACGTTTCATGCTTGGAATTCAGTAATTTCGCGCTAATCTACAACAAAGCAATCGTAATAGACTAGGCAGTTATGCTTGAAAAAGTTCAACATCTTCACACTGAAATAGAGGCAGTTACACTCCAAAACAAGGACGAGGCTGAACAGTTCCGACTTCAATACCTCAGCAAAAAGGGTACCATTCAGGACCTATTCAAAGCTTTTCGTGAGGTACCTGCCGAGGAAAAGAAAGCATTCGGTGCGGCTCTGAACAGCCTAAAGCAACTCGCAGAAGACAAGCATAAATCTGCTTTAGAGGGTTTTGAAAGCGATGCTATTTCTGGGGTGAATGGTGATATTACTCGACCAGGGCTTGGTGCCGAATTTGGCGCTATCCATCCGATTAATGCGATCAAAGACGAGATTGTAGATATTTTCAAGAGAATTGGTTTTAATGTAAGCACGGGTCCTGAGATTGAGGACGATTGGCACAACTTCACTGCGTTAAATTTCCCAGAAGAGCATCCAGCGCGCGACATGCAAGATACCTTCTTTGTGCAGCGTCACCCGGACTGGGCACTGCGCACACACACTTCAAGCGTGCAGGTACGTGCCATGGAAAACAATACGCCACCGATCCGCACGATCAGTCCAGGGCGTGTGTTTAGAAACGAAGCGATTAGCGCTCGAAGCCACTGTATTTTCCATCAAATAGAAGGACTTTACATCGATAAGGATGTGAGTTTTGCAGACCTTAAGCAGGTACTCATGTATTTCGCACAGGAGTTCTTCGGAAAAGCAAAAATTAGAATGCGTCCGTCATACTTCCCGTTTACAGAGCCTAGTGCTGAGGTGGACGTGTATTGGGGTCTTGAAAACGAAATCGATTACAAGATCACTAAGGGCACAGGATGGCTCGAGGTAATGGGATGTGGGATGGTTGATCCAAACGTCCTTAAAGCAAGCGGAATAGACCCTGAAGTTTACACGGGCTATGCTTTCGGTATGGGTATTGAGCGGATAGCAATGAATCGATACCAAATTCCAGACATTCGACTGTTCACAGAGAATGATGTTCGCTTTTTAGAGCAGTTTAAAACAGGCCTCTAATCCTCGGACACGAGCTGTATTTGTTTTAAGAATGGAGCGTAAAGGCGCTCTATTTTATCTGCGAGCGCATAATCTAAACCAGTAAGCGTATTTCCTTGGTCCACTGTGGTAAGCACCAATTCTACAATCCTATGCCGGATACATATTGTCGGGTGATGATGACTCTTTTCAGATTCACGACCAACAGCTATAACAAATGACATTGCGGCAGTGAATTCTGTGAATGAATACACCCCTATAAGTTTGTTATCTGTTCTGGTCCAATGGTTGGTTTTTTGCATCGTCACAGGTCTAATATAAGAAAAGCTGCCCGTAAAGACAGCTTTTCTTGGTACTAAAAGCTTATAAAAAATTAAATCGCTGAGATTTTAAGCATATTGGTGTACCCGCGCTCTTGGATAGGCATCGATGCAATCTTAACTACAAGATCCCCGGAATTTACTATCTCGTTTTCTTTTAGAATCGCCTTAATATCATCAAAGCTGGCATCAGTACTCTCCATACCGTCGTAATAGAAGGCTTCAACGCCCCATACCAATGACATTTGATTCATGATTTGACGGTTCGCAGTGAAAACAATAATCTTAGTTTTTGGACGGTGTCCGGCAATTTTCAATGCGGTGTAACCAGAGAACGTCATGGTTAAAATTGCAGCAGCACCTACTTGGTCAGCAATCTTAGCAGCATTGTAACAAATCGTTTTCGTGATGTAGCGCTCATTTTTGATTGAAGGAGCGTTATCCACTAACGGCTTTACATCAAAAGTGGACTCCACGTGAGCAACGATACTTGCCATCGTTTCTACTACTTTGACCGGCCACTTCCCTACTGAGGTTTCACCAGAAAGCATTACTGCATCAGCACCGTCACATACGGAGTTTGCAACATCGTTCACCTCAGCACGTGTTGGACTTTGGCTTTCGATCATGCTCTCCATCATTTGCGTAGCAATGATACAAGGCTTTGCTTTTTTATGACACTTCTCAACGATCATTTTCTGAACCATAGGTACAGAAGAATAAGGAATTTCAACACCGAGGTCACCACGAGCTACCATGATGGCATCTGTTGCATCGATGATGTTATCAATATCTACGACAGCCTCAGGCTTTTCGATTTTTGATACAATTTTCGCATAGCTACCGAACTCTTGGATGATACCGCGAAGTTCTTTCACGTCTTGCGCATCGCGTACGAAGCTCAAGCCGATCCACTCCACACCTTCTTCCATAGCAACTACTACATCTTCAAGGTCTTTCTTCGTTAAACAAGGAAGGCTCACTTTCGTGTTAGGTAGATTTACCCCCTTCTTACTCTTCAAAGGTCCACCCTGAATCACACGTGTAATTACAGTGTCTTTCTTGTTCGTCTCTACAACCTCACACATCAACTTACCGTCGTCGAGAAGGATACGCTCACCAGCGTTCACGTCTTGCGGGAATTGAGCGTAGTTCATGTATACAAGCTCAGAGGTTCCCTCAACTTTGTTAGTAGTGAACGTGAGTGTGTCGCCGGGGTTAATTTCAGCGCCCTCTTCCACGTCTCCGATGCGAAGCTTCGGTCCTTGAAGGTCAGCTAGAATCGCGATTTTATGGTTGTACTCTTCGTTGATAGATTTGATCAACTGAATGGTACGACGGTGAGTTTCGTGATCTCCATGTGAAAAGTTCACGCGGAAAACGTTCACTCCGGCTGCTATCATTTCTCTTAGAACCTCCTTGTGCCACGAAGCAGGACCTAGGGTTGCAACGATTTTTGTGTTGTTAGATGTTTCTGATCTCATATAAAAGATGTGTTTCTTGTTGCGTTAGTTGTGTGTGTGCCTCAAAATATTGGGCAGTAGTTATCCGGTCATTGCGTTTTAGTGCGTATTCCAAATCGAATGCAAAATCCGAATTTTCCGCCATAATTACATAGTCCCAGTGTTTAACAGAAGGTAAAAGATGCTTTTCAGGCATACTCTCAAAAAGGCTCCACCCTCCGCTTTCTTCCAGCTGTGCGCCGGAGCTTATATTCATTACTAAACAGAGGTGTTCTCCGTTTGCATCAGTTCCATCGAAGACGCTGTACTCCCAAACCGCTTTTTCTTCCCAGGTATCGATTGGCTTCTCACGGCAAACGAAGTTCAACTGGTACTGAACGTTGAGCCAGTACGCGAGTTCATAGTCCTTTAAACCGGTACGTACTCCAACGGTACTGAAGTTCATTTTAACGTCACTTAAGGCGTTAATGTGTCTTGTCTTAGCCATGAGCTGCTACATTTTCGTTGTAGTATACTCTGGCTGCTGCCTCCTCTCCTTTTTTCTTGGAGGGCCCCTCTCCTTTTGCCACAAGTTCCTCTCCTATATACAGGCCCATGACAAAGGTGGCATTGTGCTGTTCTCCCATACGTTCAAGCTGTTCGAAACGGAAGCTAGTTTTCCTACCTTGAAAGTACTCGATCACCTCGCTTTTGTAGTTGTGCATGGTTTCAAGCAACTCTTTATCCGAGAGAAAGGGCTCCACAATACTGTTCATTACAAACAGCTGAGTTTTTCTAAGCCCAAGGTCGATATACAAAGCTCCTACGAGCGCCTCTAGCGCATCGCCATAAATACTCTCGCTTTGGTTGCCCTTGAGGTTGGCTACCAAAAGATTAGGCAATCCTAGCTCGTCTGCGACGCGATTCAGATTGTTCCGAGACACGAGTTTGCTCCGAAGTTTTGTAAGGTGTCCTTCGTCCTCTTTGGGAAAACGATAAAACAAAGCTTCTGCTACGACAAGGTCGATGACAGCGTCTCCTAAGTATTCCAGCCGCTCATTGTTGCGTTCCCCTTTTTTCTTTCGAAAAGGAAAGGCGCTCGAATGTCGTAGAGCGAGTTTGTATAATGCATCATCCTTAGGCCAATACCCTGTCAAGCTCTTGATTTCCTTCTGAAATTCCGAGCGTTTAAAAAGACTTAAAATACTGGACTTTTCTGGCATTATTCGGCTTTCTTGAAAAGTACAGATGCATTGTGTCCACCAAATCCAAAGGTGTTACTCAATGCCGCGCGTACTTCTCTTTCCTGAGCCGAATGGAAAGTAAAGTTGAGTTTTGGGTCTAAATTTTCATCGTCAGTGAAGTGGTTGATCGTCGGAGGAATCATGTTCGTGTGTACAGACATAATAGCCGCCATCGCTTCTACTGCACCTGCTGCACCCAAAAGGTGACCAGTCATACTCTTAGTCGATGAAATATTGATGTTGTAAGCGTGTTCGCCAAAGACTTGTTGAATAGCTTTCGTTTCAGCAATATCACCAAGAGGAGTAGATGTTCCGTGAACGTTCACGTAATCTAAGTCTTCGGGCTTCATATTTGCGTCTTCGATCGCATTTGCCATCACGTTTCTTGCGCCAAGCCCTTCAGGGTGCGGTGCAGTGAGGTGATGCGCATCAGCACTAAGGCCTCCGCCGACCATTTCAGCGTAGATTTTAGCGCCGCGTGCTTTTGCATGCTCGTATTCCTCTAAGATGATACCAGCGCCACCTTCTCCCATCACGAAGCCTTCGCGGTCTGCGTCGAATGGACGAGATGCGGTTTTTGGATCGTCGTTGCGTGTTGACAATGCATTCATCGCATTGAAACCACCCATTCCTACAGGGTTAATAGCCGCTTCAGAACCACCGGTTACCACAACGTCACACTTTCCTAAACGGATGAGGTTAAAGGAGTCGATAAGAGCGTTGGTAGAAGAGGCACAAGCACTAACCGTGGTGTAGTTAGGGCCGCGCAATCCATGCTTCATGGAGATTCGACCTGGCGTGATATCAGAGATCATCATTGGAATCAAGAAAGGATTGAAACGCGGAGTAAGATCGTTGTCTACGTAGCCTTTTACTTGATCAAAAAAGGTGTCGATACCACCGATACCTGAGCCCCAAATGACTCCGATACGGTCGAGATTTTCTTGTTCTAAATCCAACCCGGAATCGGCAATGGCCTCGTCGGCCACTACCACTCCGAATTGTGTAAATCGATCCATACGACGTGCTTCCTTGC
>Ga0209137_1003292_pt1 | contig 13637 bp, 13 predicted proteins | sample SaaInl5LU_22_DNA_FD_184642 | JGI IMG/M metagenome (GOLD analysis project Ga0209137, IMG submission 184642) | Marine microbial communities from expanding oxygen minimum zones in the Saanich Inlet - ESP_105LU_22_DNA (SPAdes) (version 2) | ecosystem: Environmental > Aquatic > Marine > Intertidal... | reverse complement strand
CAGCAAACTTAATTTTTAATTAATTGAAATATGAAATTAACGAAACAAAATATTGGGCTATTTCTTGGACCAATTATGTTTATTATTATATTAATTTTCTTTCATCCTGAAGGTCTAAATAAACCTGCAAATGCAGTTTTAGCTTCAGCAGCTTGGGTAGCTATTTGGTGGATTACTGAAGCTTTACATATTGCAATTACAGCACTATTACCTATAATACTATTTCCATTAAGCGGTGGTTTAGCATTAAAAGCAACAACTGCTTCATATGGGCATAAATATATTTTTCTCTTTTTTGGCGGTTTTGTATTAGCACTTGCTATTGAAAAATGGAATCTTCACAAGCGTATTGCTTTAACAATCATTAGAATTGTTGGCACGAATGTAGTTCACATTATTTTAGGTTTTATGATTGCTACCGCATTTTTGTCTATGTGGATTTCTAATACCGCAACTGCGGTTATGATTTTACCTATAGGAATTGCTGTTGTTTTGCAGTTAAAAGACAATCCTGATACTATTGAAGATGAAAACCAAATTTTTGCAAAAGCTTTAATGCTAGCAATAGCATATAGCGCATCAATTGGAGGAATGTCTACTCTAGTTGGTACACCGCCAAACCTAGTTCTAGCAGGTATTGTACAGGAAAGTTATGGTTTAGAAATAACGTTTTCTCAATGGTTTATGTTTGGATTTCCAATAAGTCTTTTATTTCTGTTTTTATCATGGTTATATCTAACAAAGGTTGCATTTAAGTTTAAACAGAAAGAATTTCCTGGCGGGAAAGATGAAATAAATAAACAATTAAAAAAACTAGGCAAAGTTTCTTTTGAAGAAAAAATGATTTTAGTGGTATTCATTTTAACCGCTTTTGCATGGATAAGCAGATCCTTTTTACTGCAAAAATTTATTCCAGAAATTGACGATACTATTATAGCAATGTGTTCTGCATTTCTCTTGTTCTTATTACCAAGTAAAGAAAAAGGAAATAGCCTTATGAATTGGAAAGATGCCGTAAAATTACCTTGGGATATTCTCGTACTATTTGGAGGTGGAATGGCTTTAGCATTAGGTTTTGAGTCGAGTGGATTAGCTTTATGGATTGGAAATCAGCTAATCGCATTAGAAACATTCCCTTTAATTCTATTATTATTAATATTAATTGCATCAGTTAATTTTTTAACAGAAATCACTTCAAATTTAGCAACTACAGCAATGTTACTTCCAATACTTGTTTCATTAGCCAATGCCATTGGAGTAAATCCTTACTTATTATTAGTAGGAGCAACAGTAGCAGCTTCGTGCGCTTTTATGTTACCTGTTGCTACGCCACCAAATGCCGTTGTTTTCGGGTCAGGTTATCTTAAAATTGAAGATATGATTAAAAAAGGGTTATGGATGAATATATTATCCATCATTCTTTTAACCTTAATTGTTTATTATTTTTTACCTATTATTTGGAAATTATAATCTAAAATATAGTTTTTATTAAATTTAAAAGGTTAAAATTAACAAAAAGGTTCTGTCGCATCTGCTAAAATTAAGCATCAAGTTTTAAACTAATTTAATTTTTTAAGAAGCTAATGATATAAATGATTTGTAGGTTGAACTTTCAGGGTGAGGCTGATTGTGATGAGTTTAGAGGCTGTGGGAGCAGGGGAATATGAAATTTGCGATTATGTTTTCACGAGCAAAGCACCTATGACGTTGACATTTTAACAAATTGGCAAGATGGTTAGTTTCGCTTCACCCTTATTTTTTTATTCAAAATGAGTTTCAAAAACTAAATCAAGATCTTCTTGAAAGTTCGAACTTTTATAAGTTTGGGTCACTAAATCGGAGAATTGATTCAAAGGAATTGGTTCTCCATTTTTAATATTTGAAATTTTCTTCGATAATATTGGTATTGAGTCAAAAATAGCGTTCACTTTTGGGGTTCGAACTCGGTCGTTTGACTTGTCGTAACCTAGACCGGATGGAAACACTAAATTTTGAAGTTTTTGTTTTTGTTTTAAATCCCCTTCAGTCCAAATCTTCTCAAGAGATGCGGATAAACTAAGCGCTTTATCAATAGCCAATTCAAGGTTCGAACTATTTAATGTTGGATTTTCAATTTTTGACTGTAATTCTTCTTTTTGAGTTTCATACTTGTCTTTAAACTTTTTGTAAATAGCGCGTTAAAAATAAAGAGTTAGAGGTCTACCTGAGGTAGCCGTATATATAGATTCTCTAGGTATACCTCTTAAATTTAATAAGGTTTACTATGGAAAACGAAAATGTGAAGTACAGAAACATGACTATCAGTCTAAAAGTAGCGGCTGATGAAAAGATTATGCTTAGGGGTTGTTTTAAGTTAGTCTGCTGAAAGAAAAACCCGACCCACAGTCGGGTTTTTTCTTGTTTAAATTGTTAAGCAGTCGTTACAACTCATAACGCACACTTCAGGGATATCTGATTTTAATTAAAATAATTCAGTAAAAAATCTTCCGAAAAATAGGAGTAGTTTAATTGCGTGCCGAGGTCGGTATAGGTCTTTTTTATAAGCTTCTTTTTGGAGGTCGTTTTCGTGTTTCCAAATTCATAAATTTGATATATGATCGTGATAAAATCTTGATAGCTATAGGGACAATTCTCTAGTCTAAAAAGACGAATATTTTTTTTCTCGTTCAACGTATCTTTCTGTATTTTGTAATAAAACGCACACATCAAATAAAAGGAATTCATGTGGTTTTTTTGGTAATAAAAATCGGGCTTCTGATCGAAGGTGATTTTATCAATTAGAAATTTCATCAGCTGTTGGTTCTTAGTGAGTATCGCCGTAGTGTACAACTCATAATAATAGTCTATTTTATTTGATTTTACTAAGTGAATTTTATTGTAGGCGTTTAATATTTCCAATGAATTTTGGGGTTCATTTGCCAATAGTTTTAACGCTAACAAACGACTGCATAAAATAGGATTTAAGTCCGTTGAGAAGATCAAATCTTTATGACGGTTTAACATCTTTTTATGATTTAAAAAATTTTTAAATGCTACAATTGCAGAGGTGAATACTGTTATTTCTTTTGTGGGGGGATTGCGGGCAATCGTTTCTGTCCAGCTCCCATAATAGCCATTCAAATTAGAATAATCTACAAAGGTTAAATAGACACATTGTAAAAAATTGGTATTTCTAAGCAATACCGTGTCAAGTTCAGGCTGTTTTCGGACTAACAACCCCAATGAATTTCCTAAATATAATACTTCTGAATAGGTGAAATTTTCAAAAGCGAGTTCCTTTAGTCTGAACAACTCATCTATTAAACGGTAACTTCTCATATGAAGCAACTCTCTAATTAACAAGACGATAAAACCCGTAAAATTTTCAATACTTTTTTTGGTGGATTTCACTAATGCAATAATCACGGCTTCATCCCCATCATAAACGACTTTGTAAATAATCTGAGACAAATCAATTTTTTCTTTATACAGATGCGTTTGCGTAAAATGAATGTAGTTTTTATATCCAATAAACTGAGCTAAGGTGTTTGTAGTTTTATTGTTTGGTTTGGTGTAAGGAGCCAAGCCATACAAGCGTCTAATGGTACTGCAACTTATGTCAATGTCAAGGTTTTCAGTAATCGCATTCGAAACCAGTTCACAATCACCTCGAGTGGCTACAGGTCTTCCTATTTTTTCTTCAATTCTTTTTTTTAAAATATTAATCATAGCTTCTTTTTATGTTATGAATCAATTATGAACCAAATATAATATTTATATTGAATATATTTGAGATAGCCATAACAATCAAAGCTAAACATAATATTAAGAGCTAACACAACATTCGCCGTTAAAGGCATCGTAAAAACTCTAAGTAAATCGAACTACCATATAAATACTCCAATTACATTGGGTGATGGGGCTAAAATTATCGTTTGTAATCAGTGGGGACAAGAGAATTTGTCAAATTTTATTTTACATGCTGAATTGTTAGGTTTTGAAATCAAATCTGAAGGCAATCAGAAGCATTATAGCTCAATATAAAGGACTTATTTTTAACAGTCCTGGAAAAAAATGAGCATAGTTTATTTTAAATTATGAATCATTAATGAACCAATTTAATTGAATTTTTAAACTAATTTTCTTGAATTATTAACCAATTAATTTTTATGAAACATATAACCTTACTATATATGCTGTTGACTTTGAGTGTGTCGTCTCAGACCATTTCAAAACAAGTGATTGGCCCTGGCGGCAGCACTGTTGACAATGGCACTAACAAATTGAGCTACACCGCTGGCGAAGTAGCTGTAGGCGCTATGACTTCCGAAGATGGCTCCGTACAACTCGGCAATGGGTATTACCCCTCTTTAGATTTAGAAGCTTTGAGTGTTGAAAATCCTGAACTTCACTTAAATCTAAAAGTGTTTCCCAATCCCGTAACGGAGGCCTTTTATGTTTCGCATCCTACGGCGACACAGTTTAAACTGATCATCACATTGGTAAATGGCAAACAGCTGTTTACAGGAACACATCAAAAAGGGCAACCCTTCTCAATGCAATCCTATAGATCAGGAATCTATTTAATTTCCGTTACAACTTTAGAAACTAACCAATCAAATACTTATAAAATCATAAAACAATGAAAAATTTATTTATAGCCTTCGTGCTCATCTTAACAAGTACACTGAACTTACAAGCTCAAACACCGCAAGGATTTAATTATCAAGCCACCGTGCGAAATGCTGACGGCGCATTGATTGTCAACCAAAATGTCAATTTTAGGTTCAATATTCAACAAGGGGCAGCAACTAGTGATGTTGTATTTACAGAAACACATCTGGTCTCTACAGACGATTTAGGTCAAATAAATCTTGTGATTGGACAAGGAACAGCCAATACAGGCGTCTTCTCAGAACTGGATTGGTCATTAGGAAGTTATTTTTTAGGCATCGAACTCAATACAGGTGCTGGCTATATAGCCATGGGAACCACTCAACTCCTCAGTGTCCCGTTTGCATTGTATGCAGAGAATTCGGGTGCTGAGGCCACCAATCTTCAAGGGATATTAGACAGCGGTGCTACTGCCAACTTGGTTGTAAGTGAAGAAACTATTTCTGGGATTGAACTTTCCACTACTGGAGGTGATACTGCTGATACTTCCTACACTGGAATCGTAAGTTCGATTAACGGAACAAATGGCAGAAATATTGCTGTCAGTGGAGAATCTAATGGAATAAATACATACAGAAATTACGGATTAAGAGGTACTGCTTCAAAAGCAGAAGAAAATAATATTGGTGTTCAGGGGATTTCTAATAGTGAAACAGGACACAACTACGCTGTTTGGGGAATCGCTTACAATGCCGTAGATGGAAAAGACAACAGAGGCGTCATGGGATATGCTAATGTCGCAACGCCAACTGGAAAAAACTATGGAGTTACAGGATGGGTTGGTGGTTCTGAGGAATTTAATATCGCTCTAGGAGGCTATGCCGATGCTGCCAATAGTACCAATGGGAGTAATTATGGAGTGAGTGCAAGAGCGAGCGCCATTTCCGAAAACGGATTTAACTACGGCGTTCATTCTGAGGCAAGAAATGCACCCCTTAACTATGGCATATATTCAAGAGCGAATGGCACAGTTGGAGCTAACTACGGAATTTATGCCTCTGCATCTAATGGAGAGCTTAATTATGCTGGTTATTTTGAGGGGGATGTGTTCGTTACAGAAGGGGTTTTGACCGCTGATGTGACTTTAGCCACTGCACCCACCGAAGAAATGGATGCAACAACCAAAGGATATGTGGATCAACTCATCGCAGAATTACAGACTGAAATTCAAATTTTAAAATGGAAAACTTCACCACTCATTGGATCTTGGAAATTAGCACCAGAAGCATATGCTCTTACTGCAGGCCCAACTTTGAACGACTTTAGTTGGTTTTGGAATACTTTAGAGTCGGTTAGTGGAATCAGAGCGTGTCAATTTGATGATGAATATGTATTTGGAGCCGATGGATCGTTCCAAAATGTCCTAGGAACACAAACTTATTTAGAAGAATGGCAAGGTACGATTAATGAGTGCGGTACACCAGTAGCTCCACACGATGGAACAGTAACCGCAACTTATATATATAATGAAGCAAATGGAACGATTACAATTAATGGAATTGGAGCTTACCTAGGATTGGCTAAAGTTGTTAATGGTCCAGAACTACTCAGTCCTGCGGATGCAGCGAATTCAATTACGTATATGGCAACTCTTTCAGAAGATGGAGCTACATTAGATTTAGACATTGAATTCACAACATTGGATGGAACTTCGGGTTTTTGGTCTTTTAAACTCGTTAAACAATAAACGCTATCCATTCAACAGAATTTATTTTTAAGTTAATTAATTATATAAAAAACCCGACACAAAGTCGGGTTTTTTTGATTTAAATGGTTAAGCAATCGTTACAACTCATAACGCACCCGAAAGGTCACATAACGGGGTTGAATAAAATATTCTGTCGCACTTACTGAGATATTAGAGGCGCTACTCTGATTTTGAGAGCTAGTGTCTAACAAGTTCGTTGCTGTTGTTGTTATGGGTCCTGTAGGGTGTACATATTAATCCTGAGATATAGTATCTAATTACGACAATTTAGAGCATTTGAACTTTCAAGATTTTGGACCTTAAAACCTCACTCAAGCTAGTGAGGTTTTGTATGTGAAGTATTTCGATATACTTTTAACTTATAAAAAGTTTATTATGTATTTGTTATTTATAAATTTAACAAACTCGTTATTTTACTTTTTTAATAGCTTGCCCGTATACAGCTCTGAACCAATGCTGAGTTGCACAAAATACATTCCTGGTGAAAGAAAACCAACATATGTTTGTGCCTCATCTTTAGTACTCAGAACAAGTTTTCCATGAATATCGTATAGGGTTAACGTTCCTAACAATTCAGTGTCCAAAGAAATGAATTCACCGACAGGACTTTGAAAATGAAGTTTTAAAATGGCTCGTTTTTGAGTAGTACTTAAGGTACTTTCTCTTTGGTTGCAATTCTCATAATTGATGGCGCCTTGATGAATATCACGTATGTATTCAATGATGTATTCTGCGGTTGTTTTTTCATAAGTGAATGAAGGCTCTGGAAAATAGTCTTTATATACATTTGAAATATAGTCGTTCAGACTAAAATTTACAACATCAGTGTCTTCTAAAGTAATCCCATCCTTGCTAAACTGTAAAATTTGGTTTTGATCTTTACTGATTTCGAGTGTAGTTGAATAGGAGAAAGAAGATCGGAAAGCGTTTAAAAACGTTCTTAGTTCCGTAATCGTCATTTCAAAAGTATCCAAACTATTGCCAAACGGATCAATAGAGTAAACGTCAAACGGTGTGATATCTCCTTCGTCTAAATTTGCTCTAATTCCTCCCATATTTTGAATCACAAAATCAGCGCCCGTTATGGTTTGCAGCGCATCGGAGTATAGACATGCTGTTTCGTTTCCGGAATGTGGAATTTCAGATTCGCCAATGACTGTATAAAATTCAGGCTGATTATTGTAGTTATCAACTTTGGTTTTCACGGCTTGGTCAAATTCCATTGTGGTATCAGATAAATCGATAAGCTCAAAATTAAAATCAGTTATGGCATTGTTAGTTACGGTAAGAGTTGTTTTTGATACTTTTTCTAAATATTTCCCAGACATCAGCATGTATCCATTTTCATAAAAATACCCATATTCTTGATCGGTATGCCCTCCGATAACCAAATCCACAAATGAATAATTTTCTAAGATTTTACGATCCTTGTAAGAGCCATAGTGTGTCAGCGCTACCAAAAGATCTGCACCATTATCTGTTTTGAGATTTTCATAATTTTGGAAACTGTCGAGTCCTTCAGTAAAAGTCAGTCCTTGGACTTTTTTTGGATGTGTTAAGGGATGCAAGCCAGGGCTTCCAGTCTCTACTACGCCAACAAAAGCAATGGTGAAACCATCTTTTGTAATGAGTTCAAAGCCGTTGACAGTTTCTAATGCACCGCTAGCACCACTTACGTTATCACATACAAAAGGAAATTGAGCTTGTTCAATACGTGCATTCAAAACCTCCTGACCATAATCAAATTCGTGATTTCCAATCACGGAAATGTCTAGTCCACAGTCATTTAATAAATCAATCATTGGGAATCCTTTGTTTTCGTGATAGTCAACTATAGGATTTCCAGAAAAAAGATCTCCAGCACTAACGAAAAAAACTTTACTATTTTGAGCGCGGTCATTATCGATTAACTTTTTTAGTCGAGGAAAATTATCAATACTTCCGTGGGGATCGTTGATGGCATAAATCAACACTGTTTCTTGCGCACTTAAGGCGAAAAACCCTAAAATTCCAATAAGTAATAAAATAGATTGTTTCATTCCACGAAGATACCATAATAACTTGCAAAAAAAAACAAGACCCAAAAGGGGCGTATGCGGCTGTAATTCCAAAATTTGTAATACAGCTTTTAAATCATGAATCTCCACGAATTAATGGAGATGGCTCTTTTTCTCGAGATTTCACGTTTATTGATAACGTCATTCAGATGAATTTTTTAGCACTAACAACCAATAATCCTCTGGCTTTAAATCAAATATATAACACAGCAGTAGGAGATCGAACAACTTTAGTACAACTTGTGCATAATTTGAAGAAATATTTATCTAAATTTGACCCAGTGATTGCAAATGTTCAAGTGATTCATGGTCCAGAGCGGTTCGGAGATGTCCCTCACTCTCAAGCTTCTATTGAAAAAGCAATTAAATTATTAAATTACAAACCTACCCATAACTTTGAAAGCAGCCTAAAAAACGCTGTTGAATGGTATTGGGAACGTTTTAAGAATTAACCAAAAATGAGTATAAGTACGATTTGTTGTATTGGAGCTGGGTATGTAGGAGGGCCAACGATGTCCGTTATTGCCCAAAAAAACCCCTCCATTAAAGTTACTGTAGTCGATGTAAATCAAGCTCGTATTGATGCTTGGAATTCAGAAGATTTAGATAAGCTCCCTATTTTTGAACCAGGGTTAGATGCCGTTATTGCTGAAGCACGTGGCAGAAATTTATTTTTCTCCACTAATGTCGATAGTGCAATTACTGAAGCCGATATGATTTTTATATCGGTTAATACGCCTACCAAAACCTATGGTGCTGGAAAGGGTATGGCAGCAGATTTGCAATATGTAGAACTTTGTGCACGACAGATTGCCAAGATCGCAACAACTGATAAAATAGTTGTAGAAAAATCAACATTGCCTGTAAAAACAGCTCAAGCCATTAAGGATATCTTAGAAAATACGGGCACAGGAGTGAATTTTGAAATTCTTTCAAATCCAGAGTTTCTGGCAGAAGGCACTGCAATACAAGACTTAGAAGCGCCAGACCGTGTTTTGATTGGCGGTGACCAAACAGAAAATGGACTTAAAGCCATTCAAAATCTAGTCGATATATATGCGACTTGGGTCCCTAAAGATCAGATTATCACCACTAATTTATGGTCATCTGAATTGTCTAAATTGACGGCTAATGCATTTTTAGCACAACGCGTATCTTCAATTAATGCGTTGACGGAGTTATGTGAATCTACAGGGGCTAATATTGATGATGTAGCTAAAGCTATTGGGACAGATTCACGGATCGGTCCAAAATTCTTGAAAGCTTCCGTTGGCTTTGGAGGTTCTTGTTTCCAAAAAGACATTCTAAATTTAGTCTATATATGTAAATCCTTAGGATTAGAGGAAGCTGCCGATTATTGGGAGCAAGTGATTATCATGAATAACCACCAACGCAGTCGTTTTGCAAAACAAATCGTAACGTCCTTATATGGGACTGTAGCTGGAAAGAAAATAGGATTCTTAGGGTGGGCTTTTAAAAAAGACACCAATGACACCAGAGAATCTGCAGCGATTTATATTGCGGATAATCTTATTGAAGAGCAAGCACAAATACAAGTTTTTGATCCGAAAGTAACTGCCACTCAAATGTATTCAGATTTGAATGACTTAAATACCAGAACTGAACTGAAAAACAGTAAATTTTTAGAAGTTCACGATACGCCATATAAGGCTTTAGAAGGCACACACGCAATCGCAGTGATTACCGAGTGGGATGAATTTAAAGCCTATGATTGGCAAAAAATATACGAGGGGATGCTAAAGCCAGCTTTTGTTTTTGATGGACGAAATATTTTAGATAAAGATCATCTAGAATCTATTGGATTTATATACAACGCTATCGGAAAATAATTTGCTGCCACAAACAATTTTAGTCACAGGTGCAGCAGGTTTTATTGGTTTTCACCTTTGTAAACGCCTTTTGGCACAAGGTCATCGTGTGGTTGGGTTGGATAATATGTCCAATTATGGTGCTGATCTAAAATATGCGAGACTTAAAGTGCTAGGAATACTTCGTTCGCAAGCTGAACATTTTGATACAATTAGTTCAAGTGAAACTCATAATGAGATGTTTCAATTTATGCGTCTAAACCTTCAAGACCGTCAGGCTTTGCCCAAACTTTTTGAAACTCATCAATTTGATACCGTATGCAACTTTGCAGCGCAAGCAGGTGTGCGGTACTCTATTGAAAATCCAGAAGCCTATATCGATAGTAATGTCTCTGGATTTCTAAACATTTTAGAATGTTGTCGTCATCACAAAGTACCGCGTTTGGTTTATGCAAGTAGCTCGAGTGTATATGGGAATAATGAGTCCCTTCCTTACGAAGAAACAACCACGGTAGATCAGCCAATTAGCTTGTATGCAGCGACCAAAAAATCGAACGAGTTAATGGCGCATTCCTACAGCCATTTGTATGCTATTGAAACTATTGGATTACGGTTTTTTACGGTTTATGGACCTTGGGGACGTCCCGATATGGCTTTGTTTTTATTCACAGAAGCCATTTTGAACAACCAGCCCATAAAGGTGTTTAATGCTGGAAATCTGTCGCGTGACTTTACTTATATCGATGATGTTATTGATGGAGTTGAAACGATAGTTTTAAAACCTTCCAAAGGAAAAGAGACCTACAAGGTCTATAATATAGGAAATAGTCAGCCCATTTCGCTTTTAGATTTTATCGATACAATTGAAAAATCTACTGGTAAAACAGCGCAACGCATCATGATGCCCATGCAAGCGGGCGACGTTAGCCAGGCTTGGGCTAATGTAGAGCATTTAAAAACAGACTACGACTACCAACCTACTACAACTTTAGACGTTGGAGTGGATGCCTTCGTGAAATGGTATAAGTCTTATTATTGCAAGTAGCTAAAGCGTATAATAGTAATATAGATTTAGTTTCAATTAAGACCGCATTGAATTTAAAAGTCTTTCTAGTTTAAACGTAAATACTAGTTTTATACATTACTTTGAGAATGCATGAAACTCTGTTTTTCAACGTAATAATTTCTAAATTTTTTTAATTGTCTTATAAAAAGAAAGCACTAACAGGCGTACTTTGGTCTTCAATCCAATCATTTGGGACTCAAAGTGTATCCTTTGTAATTTCAATTGTTTTAGCTAGGCTATTGTTGCCAGAAGAGTTTGGGCTTATTGCGATGATAACTGCATTTCTGTTGGCGAATGGAAATTTTGAGACGCTTATAAATGAAGCTAGGGCAATTTATGATTATATCGTTATTGATTTAGCACCAACGATTTTAGTAACGGATACTTTGTTAATTGTCGATCAAGCGGATGCTACAATTTGTGTAGTACGTGCGAACCATACCGATAAAAAACTCATACCATTTTCAGTCAATTTATGTAAAACAGAACGCCTTAAAAATATGAGCTACGTTATTAATGGTGTAAAAGAAAATAGATCGTATGGATATAGTTATAACTACGGATATAACTACGGGTATGGAGAATTATAACGTTAATGCGAGTTAAGCAGTTGTGATTTGCTTTAGTGTTGTAATGGTGTTTGTAGGTTCAGAACTTTTAAACACAAAACTTCCAGCTACCAATACATCGGCGCCTGCATCTTTAAGGGCTTTAGCATTTGAAGAGGTCACACCACCATCGATTTCTATCAGGGTCGAAGCCCCTTTTGCATTGATTAGTGCTTTGAGTTGTTTTACTTTTTTGTAGGTGTTTTCTATAAAACTTTGTCCGCCAAATCCAGGGTTGACGCTCATAATGCATACCAAGTCAATGTCATTAATGATGTCTTCTAGAACAGCAATATTTGTGTGTGGATTCAAGGCCACTCCGGCTTTCATACCCTCAGCTTTTATGGCTTGAAGAGTTCTGTGCAGGTGTGTACATGCTTCGTAATGCACAGTGAGAATATCACTTCCTAAATCGGCAAAGGTTTTGATGTAACGATCAGGATCTACAATCATTAAATGCACATCAATTGTTTTTTTAGCATGTTGTGTTATTGCTTTTAAAACGGGCATTCCAAAAGAAATATTAGGCACAAATACACCATCCATAATATCGATATGAAACCAGTCGGCTTCACTTGAGTTGACCATTTCAATGTCCCTTTGAAGGTTGGCAAAATCAGCGGCTAAAATTGAAGGTGCTATTTTGGTAGTGCTCATGTGTGTCGTATTTGAATTACAAAAATAATATAAAAAATAAACCCCTGCCAATTGGCAGGGGTTTTGTTATTAACCTAAATAGGTTTTTAAAATTTTACTTCTCGAGGTGTGCTTTAAACGTCGAATAGCTTTTTCTTTAATTTGACGCACTCTTTCTCGAGTAAGATCAAAGGTTTCACCAATTTCTTCTAGGGTCATTGGGTGTTGGTTTCCGAGACCAAAATATAAGCGAATGACATCTGCTTCTCTTGGTGTGAGGGTTTCTAAAGCCCGTTCAATTTCTGTACGTAACGATTCATGTAATAAATCTTTATCTGGGTTAGGGGATTCTCCACTACGTAATACATCGTATAAGTTTGAATCTTCACCTTCAACTAAAGGCGCATCCATGGAGACGTGACGCCCAGAATTTTTCATTGATTCCTTAACATCATTAATAGTCATATCTAATTCCTTGGCAATTTCTTCAGCACTAGGCGGACGTTCATGAGATTGCTCAAGAAACGCATAGGTTTTGTTTATTTTATTGATTGAACCAATTTTATTTAAAGGTAAACGAACAATACGCGATTGTTCTGCCAATGCTTGAAGTATAGATTGCCGAATCCACCATACCGCATAAGAGATAAATTTGAATCCACGAGTTTCATCGAAACGTTGAGCGGCTTTGATTAATCCTAAATTTCCTTCGTTAATTAAATCAGGAAGAGTTAATCCTTGGTTTTGATATTGCTTTGCTACAGAGACCACAAAACGCAAATTGGCTTTAGTTAATTTTTCTAAAGCAATTTGATCACCAGCTTTTATACGCTGTGCTAATTCCACTTCTTCATCAGCAGTAATTAAATCAACTTTTCCAATTTCTTGAAGGTATTTATCTAGGGATGCTGTTTCTCTGTTGGTAACCTGCTTGGTAATTTTTAGCTGTCTCATTTAAAAGTTTTTGATTTAGAAAGGTTAATTGGTTAGTCACTAGGTTATACGAACAATTGGTACGATATGTTACAAAAAAAACCGTTTTTAAATTTTAAAAACGGTTTTTTTTACTTTTAAACAGTG
>Ga0209137_1003288_pt1 | contig 13652 bp, 17 predicted proteins | sample SaaInl5LU_22_DNA_FD_184642 | JGI IMG/M metagenome (GOLD analysis project Ga0209137, IMG submission 184642) | Marine microbial communities from expanding oxygen minimum zones in the Saanich Inlet - ESP_105LU_22_DNA (SPAdes) (version 2) | ecosystem: Environmental > Aquatic > Marine > Intertidal... | reverse complement strand
AGGTCACTGTTGTTGGGGACAATAACTTCGAGAAGATCGCGCCGTGCATCTACCTCGAATTTTTCCTCCACCGTTTTAAGGCCCTTAGGAAAGAGATCTAGGAGTTCATTGACGTGGTCTAGGCCGCCTGTGAAAAACAGAGTATCGTTGGCTTCTAAGGTCATCTTCGGAGTAACCGGGGAGATGAACGCACCGTTGCGGTAGATTTCTGCGAGGAAGAGGTCGTTCAGGTTTCTGAGGCCCGCAGATTTTACGGTTTTTCCGTCCATAGTTCCCCCAGGAATGACTTTAAGTTCGGTGGTGTACTGCCGCTCTTCATTTTTTGCAGCATCCGCACCTTCTGTGGTCTTTTTCAGCACCATTGGTGCGATAAGCACAGTCGTGAGCAGTACCGCGCCGGTCACACAAAGTCCAGGAACTAGGAAGTCCCAAAATTTGAACCCTTCAATCCCGTTTTCAATCATAAGTCCATTAAGGACGAGATTGGTGGAAGTACCAATGAGTGTGATTGTACCCCCAGCCACGGCGGCGAAGGAAAGCGGCATGAGGTAGTTTCCTATGGGCCAATTGTGCGCTTTTGCTTTTGACTTTAAAATGGGAATAAGAAGTGCCACCACCGGGGTGTTGTTGATGAATCCACTTAATGCAGCAGTAACCAGCCCGGTACGGACCATCAATCCTTTGGACGATTTCCCCAATAAATCCCCAATTCTGTGAAAGGGCAATGTCTTCTTCAATACACCTGTGAGTGAAATGAGTGCCATCACGGTCAGGATGGACGGGTTCACAGCCGTGGCGTAGATGTGCTTAATTCCCATGAATCCTGAAAGGATCAGTCCCATAACCACAGCGGCAAAGACATGCATTGCTTTAAACCGACCCCAAAGAAGACCGATGATAATCAAGAAAAAAGCCACTACATAGATGTAATGGCTCAGTTCTGTGGTATGTTCAAAGAGTTGTGTCAATTTAATCGGCCACGAATTTGTTCCATACTTTTTTCACGGGGTTAAAAACCGTCCGTGAGAACGAGCGCCAAAAAATACGCAATTGGGTCGAACGATGACGAACAAAAAGGTGAATAAGTAAGATTCCTAGGATATTTATTAGAATTACGAGATGACTGTCCAATCTCGGGCCTAATACTTTATTGCCCAATACGAGCCCTGCCATAACCGTCATTATGAAGGTAGTGACGCCAAAATGAGTGAAGCCCTTGTCTAAAAGAACGTGGTGCATGTGTCTACGATCTGCGTTAAAGGGGCTTAGGCCTAGACTAATTCTTATAGCGAAGACCCGTATGGTATCAGCAACGGGATAGCCAAGAATTAAAATGGCTACTATGACGGGATTGAGATTCAAATGTACGTGGTGCGCATTTCCGCTGTGAAGGAATTCCATGGCAAAGGTCGCCATGATGAAGCCTAAGCTAAGTGAACCTGCATCGCCTAAGAAAATTTTACGTTTGTTAGAATAATTGAATCCCATAAAAACGATAAGACCAAGACCGATGAAGATGGAGGTGATTAAGTGCTCACCACCGCCCAAGAGCGTGCTGAAGAGGTAGAGCGCTAACAAACTGATACCTGCAGCTAATCCATCTACACCATCAATGAGGTTTACCGCATTGATTAAATAGACGACCGTGATAATACTTAAACTGATTCCGAGCCACGCAGGAAGTGTTCCTATGCCGAACAATCCGTATAGATTATCTACGTAGTTGCCGGTAGATAAAACGTAATAGGCTGAGACCGCGAATTGTATAAAGAATTTGAGGGCGGAGCTGAGGTCTAATCTGTCATCTAGTGTACCTAACGCCACGATTGCGCCTAACCCAATCCAATACCCGCTATTAAGTTGTAGGTAGTCGTACCCAGTGAGATAAAAGCCTAATCCAAGGACTAAATACGGGAGGAAAATGGCTAAACCGCCTACTCTAGGAACTATTTTAGTGTGAGAAGAACGCTCGTTTGGCTGATCGACTAAACCCAGCGTGTAGCCGAAGTCCATCAGTAGCCGCGCTAGCAGAATTACCGCTGCCAAAAAGGGTGGCACCAAAGGGTAGAGTGCTGAGCTCATGAGTAAAAGGTTTTGTTGGTTGGTTTAGCAAAGATAGACAATCTTGTATTAAGTGTTGATTAATCTAGGTTTTCAACAGTTTTTAGTGTCAATCGAGACACAAATTCCGTGCCTATAATTGAAGATTGGGTTTTCTGTCTATTTTTGAACTACCAAATCAATTCAAAACCTACATGGACATCTTTGAAACCACTCGAATCAAACTGAGCAATCAAGGGTTGCGTATAGATCGTTACGACCTGAACCGCCCGTGGGGTGGGTTCTTCGTTTTAGACGAAAACCAGGCCCAACAATTTGCAGATATTTATTTCGAAGGTCTAGATGTGGGTCCCTTACGCATCGCAGGAAAATTGAGTCCTAAGATTCTCTTAGTAAAGCCAGAGGCTCGTTTGAGCTGGCAATACCACCACCGTCGTGCGGAGACTTGGCGTGTAGTGGAAGGTCCTGTGGGTATTGTGCGCAGTACGACGGATGAGGCAGGGGAATTGGTTTCTTTTGAAGCAGGTGAAACTATTGTCTTGGAAAAAGGTGAGCGCCACCGTTTGATTGGTTTAGAGAATTGGGGCGTGGTTGCTGAATTTTGGCAGCACACAGATCCAGACCATCCTTCTGATGAGGACGATATCGTTCGTGTTCAGGACGACTATTCTAGAAAATAATAGAGAGGCCGCTGCGAGCGGTCTTTTTTATAGCCTCTTATCTACGTTTTGACGAGGGAGAACGCCTTTAAGGTCATAGACCACTCGGTCAGTTGACGTTTGGATATCGAGGCCTTTGTATGCATCGTGAGCGACGGCCAATATGATGGCTTGGTAGTCGCTCAGGTTGAGCTCTTGAATGAGCGCTATTCCATATTCACGGAATACTTGGTTTGAATTTGCCAGCAGATCATGAACATCTACAGTTAGGCCAAAGCTCTTTAACTCGTGGTAGACATCGATGACTTTAGAATTGCGTACGTCCCCTGTATTTTCTTTAAAGGCCAATCCCAGAATCAGCGCGCGGCTGCCTTTGACGGGTAGGTCTTTTTGATGCAACAGCTTCACCACCGAGCTTGCAACATGCAGCCCCATGCTATCGTTAATCCTGCGGCCCGATAAAATGACCTGAGGGTCGTGACCCACTTCTTGTGCTTTGTGAGCGAGATAATAAGGATCTATACTAATGCAATGTCCACCGACGAGGCCAGGTTTAAAAGGCAAGAAATTCCATTTAGTACCTGCAGCGTCGAGCACATCCCCAGTATCGATATGGAGTTTGTCAAAAATCAATGCAAGCTCATTCATGAAACTGATGTTTACATCGCGTTGCGCATTTTCAATGGCTTTTGCAGCCTCTGCAACTTTGATGCTGGGCGCTAGATGTGTTCCTGCTGTAATAATGGCATTGTATAACGCATCCACTTCTTGCCCTGCTTCAGGGGTTGAGCCTGAGGTCACTTTGAGAATATTGGTAACGTTGCGTTGTTTATCACCAGGATTGATACGCTCTGGGCTGTAACCTACCGTATAGTCTTCGTTGAACACGAGGCCACTTTTTTCGCTTAGAATAGGTACGCACACTTCTTCTGTGCAGCCGGGATAGGTCGTACTCTCGTAAATCACTAGATCTCCTTTGTTGAGGTGCTCACCTACTAAAGTACTCGCAGCGATGAGCGGTTCAAGATTTGGGGATTTATCGGGATGAATGTCTGTAGGTACGGTAATTATAAAGGTGTTGTACGAAGCGAGAAGGGTGGGGTCTGTAGTGATTTGAAGGTGCGATTGGAGGGCGTGGGATAATTGGTCATCGCCCAATTCATTCGTGGGATCTACCCCCGAGGCAATCAAAGCCGCTTTCTCTGCATTTATATCGAACCCCAGCGTTTTATACTTCTTCGAAAATGCCACAGCTAAAGGAAGGCCTACGTAGCCCAACCCTAGAATAGCAATAGTATGTTTTTTCTGTTTTGACATCGGCTCAAATGTACGATAACGGGAGGTTAACGTGTTTATACCCCGAATGATTATCTTGCCACCACCAACTGAAGGAATAAATACCCCGTGCTTGACTTTATCCTGTACATCGTTCTATCGATTTTGGTGAAATATACCTTTCAGTCCATTGGAGGACTTATTCGCTGGGTTATTTTTCGAAAGAAAACACTGAAGGAATATGTTAATGATGATTGGGAAGGGAATCTTGCGGCCTTTCTATTGACGGTGGCTGTGGTGGCTGTTGTTGTTATTCTTGTTTCCACCTAAACCTGAAGTGACGATGATTCCAAAAATTCGAATTCTTGCCCTTGCCAGCCTCTTGTTGGTGGTATTGGGTATTTCAAAACTTGGTCATGAGGAAATAGATTTGGACGGAGTGGGGATAGAAAAATTGGACACCATACCACCGCCACCGCCACCGGTGGATGTCATTTTAGACAAGCCCACGATCATTGGGTTTCTCCCGGATAGTTTGCGCCTGGATTCTTTGTTTGAAACCAATGTATTCCTTGAAGGCACTCCGTTGGAGAACTACGAAGTGGATTTGGATTCAATAGAAATAGATCCATCGGTGTATGCGGAAATCTCGGGTGCTGGCGTAGTTGGTTATGTAGATGGCCAGTTAGTTCATCTGTGGCAGGGGTGTTAGCGCCATGCTTTTTCAAGCGCTGTTAAGAACGGTATCTTATCCACATAATTAGGTTTTTACGTTTTGGATTTTCAATTTAGTTGGAAATGTTGTACGTGTGAAAAACAGTATATTTACACGTAAAACAGACGTGGTGAATACGAAATTAACCCTTAGTATGGATGATGTGGTGATTGAGAAGGCCAAGCAATACGCTGCATTGCACAACATCAGCCTGTCGAAACTGGTCGAGCGTTATTTAAATACTTTGGAAGATGCTGCCGAGGATTTGGCTATTAGTCCCACAGTACAGGAATTAATGGGCATCATGCCGTCTATGGAGTACGACGTAAAGGAAGCGTACCGCAAACATTTGGTAGAGAAGTACAGCTGATGCGTTTGTTTATTGATACTAACGTTATTGTAGATCTCTTAGCGGCGCGAACCCCTTTTCTACGAGATGCTGCGCAACTCTTTACGTTAGCTGATACGGGAAAAGTGAAGCTCTTTACCTCCAGTATTGCAGTGACCACAACCTTTTATCTCCTTCAAAAGGAAGTGAAACCGGAAGTGGCTCGAGCGGCCATTCAAAAACTCTTGACCATGGTGAAGGTGGTTGATGCTAGCCACTCAGGTATCATTAGGGCAATCAATGACCTTCAGTTCAAGGACTTTGAAGATGCGGTGCAACATCAAAGTGCGCTTGCTGCTAAGGCTAAAATCTTGGTGACTAGGAACGAAAAGGATTTTGGTAAGTCGGCGATTTCTGTGATGACCCCGAAACAGGTGTTGGGTCTGCTTTAGGGTTTAAATTTTTATCTTCAAGGAATCAAACCAAACCCTTTTGAAGCTACGTCACTATCTACTTGCGGTGTTACTCGCAGGCCTTACCTCACTTTCTGCCCAACACAAATGGGATAAGGATTCCATTTATCTCGCGGAATTTGGCCGGGATACTGTGGTTGCTCCCGATCTTGCGTCGTTTGCGGTGCATGTGAGCCCTTTTCGAGCTTTGGTTGGGATTGTAGGTGTGGATGCTGAGGTGCAATTGGACCAAAACAAATCACTTCTCTTCGGTTTTACCCATGCAAGTGCCCTTTACCGCTACGGTCAACCCAATGTTCCGGAGCAATCCTTGCTTTTGAATCATTACGGAAGCTACATCTACGAAGAGTGGATTTATGAAAATGTAATGGCGGTGGATCTTCGACACTACTGGACGAAGAAAACCCGTTCGGGGCAATACAAGACCCGTTATGTTGCGGTCTTAAACAGATTTGCGCTTACACGTTGGGACTATACCACAGACATTATTTCCAATACACTGTATACCTCCAGCGATGATGACGTGTGGAACGGTGCCTCACCCTGGATTCCATTAGACTTTGATGATTTGCGTCCGCGCTATGAGAACAGCTACAGGTTTGGATTGGCGTACGGGCGGCGGCGGAGACTACCTATAACGAGTTTTTTCAAGTACAGGGAATTTGCCGTAGCTGGAGTGGTTCGTTACGACAGCTGGCGCGAGCAAACATTGCTTATTCCGCAGCTGAAATGGACGTTAGTCTACTGATTATTTCTGCCAGTATTGGGTGTGGCGGAGTTCAACATTAACTACGTTGCCGGCATAATACACAGGAACTATAGTATCGAAATACAGGATGCATTCCTTTTTATTTAGAAGTTGAATGTCGAAAGTTTGCTCTCCAGAGAACAATACCCTCAAGGAGTCGAAAATAGGTTCAAGTCCCGCAGGTAAAGGATCGGTGTCAAATGCCCAGTTAATAGTTTGATCGGTACCTGAAAGCGATAAATGTGTTTCATCTAGCAAAACGAAGACACTTTTGTCAATAACCACTCCAGCACTATCAATAGTCGAAGTTCTATTTACGGTGTCAATCTGATTCAATAAATGATCCGTTGAGTGTGGCGTTAGTGCTCCAGGGTAGGATTGAATTTTGATGTAATTCGTAATCTCTTGCCCTTCCCAAGTGCCGCTTAAGAAATCAATTGCGGTCCAATTCTCTGTTCGATCGCAACTCATTAAACCACCCGCAATCAAGATTAATATTAAAAAGTTCTTACACATAATTTAAAGAGTAACTCCAATGCCGCCATACAAACCCACTCCGTTTGATTGTATAGAAAGCAAGATTTGGTCTGATTTTAAAGGTAAGAAGTAATTGAATCCAAAGACTACATCGCCCGAATATCCTTCAATTGCATTGCGTTCGTAAAGTCTGTTGTATCGTAAAAATAGGGTTGCCTTTTCATCTATAACATCTAGCAATAGTGTCGGAGAGGTAGAAAGATAGAATTCTTCAGTCGAATAGGTTACGGTGGCGGGCAGCCTAAGCGCGAACCGATTATTAAGTACACTGAGTTTTGGTCCCGAGCTGAGATTGTATTGATTGACACCAAAACCTTGAAATACTCTTTTCAGCGAACTTACTTGAACTGAAAAAGAGAAGTCTGTAGACCAATTTACCTTATCCGTAAGCCCGTAATTATATACCCCGGCAACACCGTAAGTTTCGACGAGTACGTTGGCTCCACCATAAACGCCTATACTGTAACCATGTGCTCCTTTGTCTTCGGATTTTGCAGATTGCAACTCTGGATGAACAGCAAAACATGAGCTCAACATGAGCCCCAAACACAATATCAAAAGCGTTTTTTTAACCATACTTAAAAGTATTAATTTCGCAGAGACCAACACCTTTAGCATGAGATACCTCCTCCTGAGCCTACTTTTCTCCTGTTCTTTACAAGCGCAGGATAAACTCTTTCATTGGCAGAAACCAGATTCATATGTTTCCTATGCTCCGTTTTCAACCCATTATTTCCGTGGCGATATTGCTCGAACGCATCTTACTTCTATAAATTATGGGTGGGCTGAATTGGGTTTTTTTATCAACTCTTACAGGGAACCCACATTCGCTTTGTGTTACAAGACGGAAGTATTAGAGAAAGATCGCTGGCGCATTCATCTAATGGCGGGAACAGCATACGGCTATAAAAAGAACCTTTATAACTACCCGACAATCCCGCTCTCCGGAACCATACTTTTTAAAACAGATTTCGTCCCGGTAGGCGGTGGCACTGTTGAATACTTCCTATCTGAAAAATTGGCGATTAAAGCCACATTTATTCCTTTAGTAGGAGGGTTGGGGTTGAATCTTGCGCTGTAAGATCACATAACGCTCTATCCTGAGCCTTATTGATAAAATTCTAGTATAACATTAGTGTTTGATAAATTTTTATATTCCGATATCAATAAACCATTTTCAAATGAAAAATCTCTTACGCGCATTTTTCTTACTCATATTTACTGTGTCCTTAAACGCACAGCCCTATTCATTGACCATAGGGAATTATCCTCTAAACGCAGGTTCAAGCCCCAATCCTGCAGCATATGATAACGTAGAACAACCTACTGTCATTAACGGGGTGGTTACTATTGCTGTTACTACCGTTGGTGGTGTTGTTGCGGCCAACGCAACCTTATCGAGTTTAGTTCTTGAAGGCGGTGGAAATTATATTACCGCAGACGCCGATCTCATCATCGATGGAAGTGGCATTGATCAGATCATTATGGACTACGATGTAATCCAAAATGTTACAGATGGGAGGACTATCACAATAACAAATACAGGTAAAGTTCACTTCAAAAACGGTGCGTTTAAAAGTTCAGGTGGAAATGGTGCGATTACACTAGTGATTGGAGAGGATGGGTTGTCTGCTAGTGGAGTTGGTACATTGGAATTTGATACGGAGCCCCAACTGAATGGTGGAATTTACAGAATAGCCGCAGGCACAATCATTGACGATATAGGCGTTACATTTCCAGCAATTGATGCAACCACCTACAGCAAGGTGAAATACACTACTTGGTCTTCGAGCTCTACCGGGACGCCAACATTTCAGACGTATGTTCCGAATGATGGAGATAAAATGATTTGTTCACCTACGGTTGATGGGTTTAAAACAGTATCAGCAAAAGATGGATCAGGTACGGCTGTGACATTAACAAAAAGCAATCTCTATTCTTTTGATGCGTCTACGGGGAATTGGGCGACAAGTCCAACCACTGCCTTATTAGAAACGCCAGGTAAAGGCTTTGCAGGCTTTGTAGGCTCTGGTAGTAATACAACTGGAACTTTTCTTGCAAGTAGCCCGTCAATAGTGAGTTTTGCTGGAACGCCAAATGCTACACATACACCTTCTTTAGATAATGCTACAACTGTGGCTACAGGAGGATCTGGAGACGGCTGGAACCTTATTGGCAATCCTTTTCCAGCGACGCTTGACTGGTCTTCGGTCACCCTTACGGATGTGAACAATGCCATTTACATTTGGAACCCATCAACAGAGAAGTATAATTATTACGTAAATGGAGTTTCTCCTCCTACAGGCTCCTATGCCGGTTCAACGATAACCAATGTGCCTCCAATGCAATCTTTTTGGGTTCAAGCAAATGGCAGCTCTCCCACTATTGGAGCACTTAGCTCAGCCACCCATACTACATTCAAGAGTTCACCTACCGTATATAAAACGATGCCGGATAATATTATTATTAAGCTCTCCAACCATACGGACTCAACAGATCAAGACGCGTTTTGGTTGAAAAACACTGCTAACACATCGTTATCTTTTGAAGGCGCAGAAGATGCTTGGAAATACAAAAATCCCAACAGCACAAATGTGTACACTACCGATACTGCGGGGGAGGCAATCGCAATCAATAGTATCGATCTGGCCTCAAACAACTATATACCATTCACTATTGAGGCTTCATCAACAGCAAGTTTTAAAGTTGAAGTTGAAGAGGTGATTTCAAGCTCAACGGCCTATCAAATTTATTTATTAGACCTAGATAACAGCGACTCTTATAATTTAAAGACTGCGCCGGTAAATTTATCACTTGATTCAGGTGTAGTTTACAATGATCGGTTCGCGTTATTCGTTACAACCAGTTCAACCGTGGGGATGGAGGATATTCTTAAGCCGGAATTAGACTGGACTGCAAATGTAGTTTCGGGTGGAATAAAAGTAACCTCGGATTATGATTACGTAGAATACGAATTGCTGGATCTCAGTGGAAGACAGCTATCAAAGGGTACATTTAGTTATGAATCCGTAATACCATACCAATCTACTAATGGTACTATGATCTTAAAAATTAATACAATTAACGGTGCAGGAGTTAAGAAAATCGCCGTTCAGAAATAATTGAATATGAAAAAGATAGCCTTCTCTTTAGTGATGTTAATTTCATTGAGTGTGCTCGCGCAGCAGAAAAAAGATGAACCAATCATGGACAACTGGTTTGCGAAAAAGCCAACGGCACCGCCACCGGCCTCACCACCACCACCGCCAAATAGCGTGCCGTTGGATGGAGGCTTAATTGGCCTTATCGCTGCTGGGGGTGCTGTAGGATATAAGAAGTATAAGGATCGCAAGAAAACGGTATAGTGCTTAATACTCTCAAGAGCCAATTACCCTCTGGATTTTTACGATTTGCCATTCGGTTCTCTATAGCTTTATTGGTATTATTGACGGTCTATAAGTTCTATTTGTGGTTTACAGAACAGAAGGAAGATCTCGACTGGATTACTTATCAGGTTAGTTACCTATCTCATAGATTCGCTCTGGCACTCGGAATTGCCGACTGTGAGTTCAGCTGTTTTATGGACGGATGCCGCATCGGAGTAGAGGGTAAGATGATTAATGTATTGGAAGGCTGTAATGGGATAAAATTGGCCTTTGTGTATATCGCTTATTTGATAGGGGTGAATGAAAACAATAGATCTACCTTAATTCAGTCTTTCATCGGATTAATTCTGATTCAGCTTTTTAATGTCTTTAGAATAGGCATGCTCGTTATGCTCATTTACCACGGAGGCGACATGTATTTCTTCTTTATTAAATACATCTTCGGAGTATTTATCTACGGCTCCATCATAGTCCTATGGCTATTGAAACCTGTAGTAGACAGATATCTGAATCGCCATGTCTAGGCTCCGGTTTTGGTTGAGCACCTTTATTATGCTCAATATCTACGTTTTCCTATCTTTTATAGTGACTGCTAAAAACGGGTATGAGGTGAACAGTATTCATTCTCATTGGTTGACCGTTGCCATGGTTAAGGTTTTCTTTACCTATCTCTATTTTCATATAACACGCCGCACCTTCTTCCAATTTGCTTTAGCAGCAATCATGGGTATCGCAGTTCGACTAGGTATGGGAGGGTCTTTTCTGCTGGTCGTTTTGGCGTGTCAATTTTACCTTGAATTCTATGATGGTCCGCAAAGCCTTCGGTAAAGGTTTAAAGAGTTTTTAACCCCTTACTCAACACCCACGCGCGGTAATCTCTTTTATTCACAGAGGCTTTCGCTGCATCTGCATCCTCACGTGATTTGTGCATACTGTGGACGACATAGTATTTGTCGTTGTAGCGCGATAAGAAGGCCTCTGGTGCCCAGCCTACGATACCTTCAAGGAACCCTTCGGCAAGGTCACGGTCGACAAAGCCTCCTACAATAATGCTGTATCCAGATGTAGTGCCCGGTTCGGGGCTGTTATCGGTGACCCATGTATCGCTTTTTCCTTTCCCCTTGGTACTTTCTTCTTTGTCCGGAGTATCCTCATTGGCAAGGTCATATGCAGCGATAGAATCCGCTTTTAGTGCTGCCATGGTTAGGCTGTCTTCTAAAGCTTGAGCCGCTAGTGCTGCGGTATCTACAGGAGGCGGTGGCGGTGGGATGGGTAGACTGTAGATGTGAAGATTCGTGGGACTTCCTGCGCGCTTACTCTGCGAGAAAAGGGCGGTGCTATCGTTGAGCAGAACGAGGCCGAAGTCATCGCCTCTATTGTTTAATGCCATTGCAACTGGTGTGCTATCTCCCATGCCTTGGCGGTAAAGTTGTAGCCCGTAGTTATTGGAGGAGCGTGAAAAGAAAAGATCCAAATCTTCAGAAGTGCTAGGGAAGACTTCGTTGGCTGCAGTATTTGCGATGTCTACTGCTTGTGGAGTACTCCATACACCATCAAAGCTGAGGGTAGTCTTGTAAAGGTCGTAGCCGCCTTTACCGCCGTCAATATTTGAAGCAAAATAGAGGGTATACTCTTTCTCATCAAACCAGGGATGCTGGTAATCTGCAGTGGCATCGATGAACGGTAATTCTGTGGCTTTATCTCCGTCAAAAGGAATGTAGGAAAGGGTCATGCCCACACGACCACTCGGATACGGTTTCTTTCTGCTGTGACTTGCGATGAGCGCAGAACTGTCTGGCATGAGCGCACATTGGCCTATGTGATACGGCTGTTCAGCTAGTATGCCTGGAAGTTCATAAGGCAGTGTTTTAAGGTCTTTTAGACGCAGGAGGTAGGGACGTGCAAAAGGCGCATTCGTTTGCGGATCCTTTGCGGTTGTGGCAGTACCGCCGCGCGTTGAAAGAAAGAGCAGGTGCCCTTTTCCATAAGGATGTGCGGCGTAATCTTCAGCATTTATTTCGCCCAATTCTTGGTGGACCAAAGAGTCCGGCTGTACCAATGCAGTGAGCATGGTGCTTTGTGCTGTAGCTACAATGCTAAAGGTGAAGAGGGCACCTAGAGCGAGGAGTTTGGAGGTGTTCATTACGCTTCTCATAGGAATAATCTTGGCGAGGTGAATGACGCTATTCTAGGGGTCACATTAAAGCTGATGCCTATGACATGACTGCGCTGCGTGAGGTACACGAGATCGGTGAGGGGGAAGTTGTACTGGTAAAAGACATGCCAGTCGTTGCTCGGGTTTAAGCGAAGCAAAGCACCCACTTCATCTGCCGGGCTGTAGTGCAATCCCATGCCCCATTTTTCACTGTGCTCCATGAAGGCATGGAAATTTAGATCGGCGGGAGCGTTGGTTGCTGCACTTGCCAGGAAGCTGGTGCGTAGTGACCAGGCCCCCTGGATGGGCATGCGGTAGCCGCCAAAGAATTGAAGGACTTGGGCGGTGTAGTTGTTGTCGTAAATCTTGGCGCGGTTGACGTTTTTGAAACTGACCCCAGTATAGTAGGTGGGGGTATTGAACGTCGTTCCAAAATCTATGTTCGCCATGAACGGTCCCTGCAGGTTGTAGATGTTGGGATCCACTTGGTCATAATACGTCTCGTCCATGAGGTCCACGGAAGTGCGTCCTACGGTAAGGCGCAAGCCGGTACTCAGCTTTGCTACATCACTTACGGGAAGGTGGTAGGCACCACTTAAAGCGGCGTGCTGTGTGATGGCCGGACCTACCTGATCGTTGATTAACGTTAAGTTCAGGCCTAATCCACGCAGGTCGCGGTAGTCCATACTGATCATTCCAGTGCGTGGCGCACCTTTAAGACCGACCCATTGTGCGTCGACTAAACTCACGACGTGCTGGTCTTGCATTCCAGCGTGTGCAGGAGAGACCGCGACGGGTGTGAAGAGGTAGTTGTCCAGGGAAGGGTGTTGCTGTGCCTGGACAGTACCTAGGCAAACAGTAAGGGCCACGGCCAGCACTGTTGTGCGGCGGTTGCGTTGTGCGGTGCGTTGTTCTTGCTTCATAGTCATGGCTTATCTGTTTATGTAGAGGTAACCATTGTATTCTCGAGTGGAGTTGCCGCCCATGCGAACATAGTAGAAGTAGGTTCCGGTAGGGAGGATGGCTTCAGCGTTATTGAGGTAGGTGGCAACGTTGGCGCGGCCATCAAAATCGTTCTGGTAGTTTTCGTTTTCGTAGACTTTCAAGCCTAATCGGTTGAAGAGTACCACATGTGAACCCGGGAAGTTTTCAATGCCTGGAATGGTCCAGAAATCGTTATTTCCGTCGTTATCTGGGGTAAGGACCGTGGCCGCTTCGAGCGTACATTCATCGCTGTCGAGGAAATCCGGGAGGCCGTCGTTATCACAGTCGTCGAAGCCGATGCCGTCGCCGTTGGAATCAAACTCATAGGCAT
>Ga0209137_1003286_pt1 | contig 13653 bp, 15 predicted proteins | sample SaaInl5LU_22_DNA_FD_184642 | JGI IMG/M metagenome (GOLD analysis project Ga0209137, IMG submission 184642) | Marine microbial communities from expanding oxygen minimum zones in the Saanich Inlet - ESP_105LU_22_DNA (SPAdes) (version 2) | ecosystem: Environmental > Aquatic > Marine > Intertidal... | reverse complement strand
AAGCAAAGATGGGCAGGGAGGCTATAGCGCCATGAAAGACTTCATCATTCCCTGGGGCGATGATCGCGATATGGGCACGCCTGCCAAGCAGGGTGCGCCTGTCAGCCTGTTGATTGACGGCTTCGAGGTCACCGTGCCCGAGGGCACGTCGGTGATGCGGGCCGCGGCGATCGCAGGCATTGCCGTGCCCAAGCTTTGCGCCAGTGACAATCTGGAGGCCTTTGGGTCGTGCCGCCTTTGCGTTGTCGAGATCGAGGGGCGGCGCGGCACGCCTGCCTCCTGCACCACGCCGGTGGCACCGGGGATGGTGGTGAAAACCCAGTCCGAGCAGGTCAAGAAGATCCGCAAGGGGGTGATGGAGCTTTATATCTCGGATCACCCGCTCGATTGCCTGACCTGCAGCGCCAATGGTGATTGCGAGTTGCAGGATATGGCGGGTGTCGTGGGCCTGCGCGATCAGCGCTATGAGGCGCCCGAGGGGGGCATGCGCAGCCATTTCGCGGCGCGCGACACAAGCGGCTTGGCCAATCCCGAATGGATCGCGAAAGACGACAGTAACCCCTATTTCACTTATGATCCGGCCAAATGCATCGTGTGCAACCGCTGTGTGCGGGCCTGCGAAGAGGTGCAGGGCACCTTTGCGCTGACGATCGAAGGGCGGGGTTTCGAGAGCCGTGTGTCCGCTGGCGGTGTGGGGGATGATTTCCTTGCCTCCGATTGCGTGAGCTGCGGTGCTTGTGTGCAGGCCTGCCCGACGGCGACCTTGCAGGAGAAATCGGTGATCGCGTTGGGCACGCCCACGCGGTCGGTCATCACCACCTGCGCCTATTGCGGGGTGGGCTGTTCGTTCAAGGCAGAGCTGAACGGCGACGCGCTGGTGCGCATGACGCCCTATAAGCATGGCGCGGCCAATCGCGGGCATTCCTGCGTCAAGGGTCGGTTTGCCTATGGCTATGCCACGCATAGCGACCGGATCTTGAACCCGATGATCCGCGAGACCATCGACCAGCCTTGGCGCGAGGTCAGCTGGGAAGAGGCGCTGGGGTTTGCGAGCGCCAAGATGCGCGGCATTCAGGCCAAATATGGGCGCAAATCGGTGGGGGTGATCACCTCGTCGCGCTGCACGAATGAAGAAACCTATCTGGTCCAGAAACTGACCCGCGCGGTGTTTTTGAACAACAACACCGACACTTGCGCGCGGGTGTGCCATTCGCCCACGGGCTACGGCTTGGGTCAGACCTTCGGCACCAGCGCGGGGACGCAGAATTTCGACAGCGTGGCCGAGGCCGATGTGGTTGTCGTGATCGGGGCCAACCCGACCGATGGGCATCCGGTATTCGCCTCGCGCCTCAAGAAACGCCTGAGGGCAGGTGCCCAGTTGATCGTCATCGACCCGCGTCGGATCGATCTGGTCAAAACCGCCCATATCGAAGCGGCCTATCATCTGCCGCTGCGCCCCGGCACCAATGTGGCCGTCGTGACCGCAATGGCGCATGTGATCGTGACCGAGGGGCTGTTTGACGAGGGCTTTATCCGCACCCGCTGCGATTGGGACGAGTTCCAAGAATACGCCGAATTCATCAGCGATGTGCGCCATTCCCCCGAGATGAACGAGATCATGACCGGCGTTCCGGCCGAAGATTTGCGCGCGGCGGCCCGGCTTTATGCAACGGGCGGCAATGGGGCGATCTATTACGGGCTGGGCGTGACCGAGCATTCCCAAGGCTCGACCACCGTGATGGGGATTGCCAACCTTGCGATGCTGACCGGCAATATCGGGCGCGAGGGCGTGGGTGTGAACCCGCTGCGCGGCCAAAACAACGTGCAGGGTTCCTGTGACATGGGATCTTTCCCGCATGAATTGCCCGGCTATCGCCATGTGAAGAACGCCGATGTGCGCGCGATCTTCGAGGGCGCATGGGGTGTCACGATCGACCCAGAGCCGGGTTTGCGCATTCCCAACATGCTCGACGCCGCCGTTTCGGGGCAGTTCAAGGGGCTTTATTGTCAGGGTGAGGATATCCTGCAGTCGGACCCCGACACCAAGCATGTGGCAGCGGGCCTTGCGGCGATGGAATGTGTCATCGTGCATGACCTGTTTTTGAATGAGACGGCGAATTACGCCCATGTGTTCTTGCCCGGCTCGACCTTTCTGGAAAAAGACGGGACCTTCACCAACGCCGAACGCCGCATCAACCGCGTGCGCAAGGTGATGGCGCCGCGCAATGGCTATGCGGATTGGGAGATCACCCAGATGCTGGCCAATGCGATGCTTGCCGCCGAAGATCGGCCGTTGTGGCACTACACCCATCCGTCCCAGATCATGGAAGAGATCGCGGCGACGACCCCCGGTTTTGCCAATGTCGATTACGCCATGCTGGAAGAAAAGGGATCGGTGCAGTGGCCCTGCAACGATGCCAATCCCGAAGGCTCGCCCATCATGCATGTCGATGGCTTTGTGCGCGGGAAGGGGCGGTTTATCGTCACCGAATATATCGCGACCGAGGAACGGACCGGGCCGCGCTTCCCGCTTTTGCTGACCACGGGGCGCATTCTGAGCCAATACAATGTGGGCGCGCAAACGCGGCGGACCGCCAATACGGTGTGGCATTCCGAGGATGTGTTGGAGATCCACCCCCACGACGCCGAGGTGCGTGGTGTGAAAGAGGGCGATTGGGTCAAGCTTGCCTCGCGCTCGGGCGAGACATCCTTGCGCGCGCATTTGACCGATCGGGTCACGCCCGGCGTGGTCTACACGACCTTTCACCACCCCACGACACAGGCCAATGTCATCACAACAGATTTTTCCGATTGGGCCACGAATTGCCCGGAATACAAGGTGACGGCGGTGCAGGTGGGGCTGTCGAACGGGCCGACCGATTGGCAGGAAAGCTACGAAGAACAGGCGCGGCTGTCGCGCCGCATTCTGCCGGCGGCGGAATGAGGGCCAGCCGCTCCATATCGGCGCGCGCCATGGGGCCTGAGGGCGCGCGCGACATCGCGCGTTCGCTGCCCGAAGAGGTGGCGGTTGCCGTTACCTGCAATGGCTCGACCCAAGCGGTGATGATGTGCACCCCTGCCGATCTGGAGGATTTTGCGCGCGGCTTTGCCTTGACCGAGGCCTATGCCACCCCCGAGCAGATCGCGCAGATCGAATTGGTCGAGCTGCCGCAAGGGATCGAGGTACGGCTTTGGATTGCCGATGAGGCGGCCGCGGCCTTGGGCGCGCGGCGGCGCATGATGCTGGGGCCTGTGGGCTGTGGGCTGTGCGGGATCGACAGCCTTGAGCAGGCGATGCGCGCATTGCCGCGATTGGCGTGCACGCTGCGGCTTGATTGGGCCGAGGCAACAGAGGCCGTCGAGGCGTTGCGCGCCCATCAGCCGCTGCATGATCTGACACATGCGGTGCATGCGGCGGGGTTCTTTGTGCCGGGCCAAGGCATCGTTTGTGCGCGTGAAGATGTGGGGCGCCACAATGCGCTCGACAAGCTGATCGGGGCCTTGCTGAAAGCTGGGATCGACCCTGCCAGCGGTGCCATCGTGATGACCAGCCGGGTCTCGGTGGAGCTGGTGCAAAAGGCCGTAGTGGCGGGCTGTGGCGTTTTGTTGGCCGTCTCGGCCCCAACGGCGCAGGCCTTGCGCATGGCCGAGGCTGCAGGGCTGAGCGTGGCCGGTTTCGCACGCGGCGGAAGGATCGAGATTTTTACCCATCCAGAACGTATCCTTGGAGGAAACGTCGATGTCGCATGATAAGCTCATTCGCATGGCCAACCAGATCGCAAGTTTCTTCAAGACCCAGCCCGGCCGTGATCAGGCCGAGCGTGTCGCGGCCCATCTCAAGGATTTTTGGGGGCCGGAGATGCGCGCAGCCCTCAAGGCTGAGGCAAAGGCCCATGACGATGAGCTTCACGATCTTGTGCGGCGCGCCTTGCCCTTGATCTAAGGCGGGCGGGTTTCAAACGGTGTTTGCTGAACCTGTGGGCTTATGGGCCGTGATGCGGCCTGACTGCGCAGGGGTATGACTGCCGTCAATCTCGCCGTTGTTATCTGTCGCTATCCTTGGGCCTGTCCGGAGGCGCGCAGGAGATTGCGGATGGATCAGCCCGAAACCACGCCACCGCGTGTGCATGTGATCGACATTCCCGAGGCGGTCGGTATTTTCGACCGGCCCGAAGACCTTCAAGCGGCGATCTATGATCTGCGGATCTTGGGCTTTAGCCGCCATGATATCAGCCTATTGGCCCGCCAAGAGGTGCTGGAGGGTAAATTGGGTCGCGCCTATTGGCGCGCCGATGATCTGGCCGATGATCCAAGGGCGCCGCGCGCGGCCTTTGTTTCGGAGGACGCGATCGGCGCGTTGGAAGGCAGTATCGCGGGTGGTTTTTTCTATCTCGGCTCGATGATCGCGATGGCGGCGATGCTGGGGCCCGCCAGCACATTGGCGGCATCCATCGCGGCCATCGCCATTGGCGGGACGCCAGCGGCGGTGTTGGGGGTGTTGTTGGCCCGGCGCGCGGCGCTGCCGCATCAGCGTAACTATGCAGCACAGCTTGCGCATGGGGGCATGTTGCTTTGTGTGCGGGTGCGCGACGAGGCGCATCGCGCAGTGGCCGTCAAGATCTTGCAAGGCCATTCCGGGCGCGACGTGCATGTGCATGGCTGGAGCAATTGACCCCGTGCTTGGGGTCACAAAAAAGGGCGCCATTGGCGCCCTTTGACCGGTCGTGATCTTCGGCTGCTCAGAGCAGTTCGATATTCACAGCGCTTTCGCGGCCATCGCGGCCTTTTTCAAGGTCGAATTTGACCTTCTGGTTGTCGGCAAGGCCGGTCAGGCCAGAGCGCTCGACGCCAGAGATGTGGACGAATACGTCCTTCGCGCCACCATCGGGTGCGATAAAGCCGTAGCCTTTGGTCGTGTTGAACCATTTCACGGTGCCAGTGGCCATAACCGTGTCTCCTGTCAGTTACACGCTGCCCGCACCATGCGGCAGCCCGGCGTCACCCATGCAAGATCGAGAGCACAAGCTTCGCATCGCGGCGAAAGACAGGGGTCGATAGAGTAGAGATAGCGCTCTTGTTATGCCCGTTTTCCAATCGAAAGTAAAGTGTGCTGGCGTGCACCTGCATGTGGGTTGGATGATCTGCATCAAGGCCATGAGCTTGCATGGCCCATTAGCTTGGGGCTGTCGTATCAAAGCCCAAGGATGCCGCATGACCAGCCTGACCAGCACACCCCATGACGCTTTGCGCATCGGGCAAGAGGCCACGATCACACGGCTTTGCCGGGCCGAGGATTTGATCGTGTTTTCCCATGCCAGCGGGAGTTTGAACCCGCTGCATCTGCCCGATCATGATGGGGATGGCGATGGGCGGGTCGAGGCGCTGGCCCCTGCCGCATGGATCGCGGCCTTGATCGCGGGTGTGGTGGGCAACCAATTGCCCGGCCCCGGCACGCGCTATCGTAGCCAAAACCTGCGTTTCCTGGACCAAGCACAGGCGGGTGACACGCTGCAAGTCAGCGTGCGGGTGGCCGAGAAATTGCCCGATCATGCGGTGCGCTTGGCGGTTATGGTTACCCGGCCCGAAGCTGTGATCGCCCAAGGTGAGGTGGTGGTGATCGCGCCCATGCGCCACCATCGGTTCGAAGACCTGTCGGTGCCGGGATTAGTGGTGCAGTCGCACCGGCATTTCGATGCGCTGATCGCAAGGGCCGAGGGTTTGGCTGCGCTGCCCGTTATCGTCGTCTGCCCTGAAAGTGCCGATGCGGTCGCGGGCGCTGTGCAAGCGCGCGATCACGGGTTGATCGTGCCGCTGTTTGTGGGCGCACCCGACAAGATCGCCGCCGCCGCCGCCGAGGCCGGCGTGGATATCGCGGGGATCGAGATCGTGGCGGTGCCCGATCACCGCGCCGCCGCCCTGCGCGCGGTCGCCATGATCCATGAGGGGCGGGGGCGCGCGCTGATGAAGGGACATCTGCATAGCGACGAGATCTTGCATGCGATCTTGAAAAAGGAGGGTGGGCTGCGCACCAACCGCCGTTTGAGCCATGTTTTCGTAATGGATGTGCCGGGGCTGGATCACCCGCTTTTCGTGACCGATGCGGCAGTCAACATCGCCCCTGATTTGTCCTGCAAGGTCTCGATCGTTCAAAATGCCATCGATCTGGCACGCGCGCTGGGGCTGGTGCGGCCCAAGGTGGGGATCTTGTCGGCGGTCGAGACGGTGACGGCGGCGATCCCCTCGACGCTGGATGCCGCGATCTTGTCCAAGATGGCCGAACGCGGCCAGATCACGGGGGGCGATGTCGATGGGCCGCTGGCGATGGATAACGCCGTCGATCCGGGGGCCGCGCGCGCCAAGGGGCTGACGGGGCTGGTTGCGGGGCGGGCCGATATCTTGGTCGCGCCCAATCTCGAGGCGGGCAATATGATCGCCAAGGAGCTGAGTTTTCTCGCCCATGCCGAGGCGGCAGGGCTGGTGATGGGGGCGCAGGTGCCGGTGATTTTGACCAGCCGGGCCGATAGCGCGCGGGCGCGGCTTGCCTCGTGCGCGGTGGCGGTGATCTTGGCGGAGGGGCGCAATGCGGCCGATCTTGACGCTTAATGCTGGGTCAAGCTCGCTCAAGGCGGCGGTTTATGATGGCGTGGCCGCAGCTTTGGTGCGTGCCGAGGTCGCGGCGCTGGGCGCGGGCGCGATGATGACGATCACCGCCGATGGAAAGACGCAGCGCCATGAGATCGCAAGTGCCGACCACGCCCACGCCTTTGCGGCGCTGCGCAAGGCGCTGGGGCCGTGGTTGGGGCAGGGTGGGCCGATCGCGGTGGGGCATCGCATCGTGCATGGCGGTGCCGAGATCGACGGGCCGCGCGTCTTGACGCCCAGCTGCCTTGCGATGTTAGAGGAGCTGGTGGCGCTGGCCCCCTTGCACCAGCCGCATAACCTGGCGCTGGTGCGCGCCGCATCCCAAGCCTTTCCGCAAGCTGTGCAGATCGGGGCCTTCGACACGGCATTTCATCGTGGCCATGACTGGCTGCATGATACCTATGCCCTGCCACGGCGCTATTTCGACCAAGGCATTCGGCGCTACGGGTTTCACGGGTTGAGTTACGCCTATATCGCGGGGCGCGTTGCGGCGGATTATCCTGCACTGGCCGATGGCCGTTTGATCGTGGCCCATCTTGGCAATGGCGCCTCGCTTTGTGCGATCAAGGGGGGGCGGTCGGTTGCATCGAGCATGGGGTTTTCGGCGCTGGACGGGTTACCCATGGGCACGCGCGTGGGCCAGATCGACCCGGGCGTTTTGCTTTACCTGATGGGCGAAGGCATGGATCAAGCGGCGCTGACGCGGCTGCTTTATTCTGAAAGCGGGCTTAAGGGCCTGTCAGGGATCAGCCATGACATGCGGGTGCTTTTGGCCGCGAAATCCCCCCAAGCCGATGCGGCCATCGCCTATTTCTGCGCACATCTCGCCCAAGGGATCGGTGGTTTGTCCGCCGTGCTGGGCGGCGTCGATGCGGTGATCTTTACCGGTGGCATTGGCCAGAATGCGGCCCCCATCCGCGCCATGGCGCTGGAAAAGCTGGCCTTTCTTGGGCTGGTAGTGGATGAAGGCGCCAATGCCGCGCATGCGCCGCGGATCGACAAAGGCAAGGTTGCGGTCCTTGTTATGGCGACCGATGAAGAGCAGATGATCGCACAAGCGGTGCAACAGGCACTTGCCGCGCTGCCAGATGAAAAGGGAACAATGTGATGATGCGGATGATCTTGCTCGTGCCGATCCTTTTGGTGCTGGCTGTGCTGGCCGCAGGTGTGTGGTTCCGCCTTGTGCCGATGACGTCCGCCCAGTGGCATGAGGTCCCTTCCGATGTGACCCCGCCGTCCAGCCCCAATTTCGCTCTCCGGGTCGGCACGGATGCGCCCGTTTTCACGCAAAGCCCCGATGTGATTGCCGATCTTCTGACGAGCGTCGCACAAGATGCCGGGGCCAAGATCATCGCAGGCAGCCCGCAGAGCGGGCATGTCAGCTACGTGGTGCGTTCGCGGATCATGGGGTTTCCCGATGCCATCTCGATCCGGCTGATGCCGGAGGGGGCGGGCACCAAGCTCGAGATTTTTTCGCGCTCGCGCTATGGTTACAGCGATCTGGGCGTGAACGCGGCCCGTGTGGCGGCATGGATCGTGGCGATCGAAACGCAGACGGGCACTTGACCGCGCGCTTTTGCAGGGTCACATCGCGCGGATGTTGCCGCAAGATCGCCTGATCCAGATTTCCGCGCGTTTCGAGTTTCTCGAAGCGCGCCTGAACGCTGGGCCTGCGCCCGATGAGATCGCGATCATCAGCCGCGAATATGCCGAACTGCGGCCTGTCGTGGCCCAGATCGATGCTTGGCGGCGGCTGCAATCGGATATTGCCGAGGCCGAAGCCATGCTGCGCGACCCCGAGATGCGTGCGCTGGCCGAAGATGAGTTGCCAAGGCTGCGCGCAAACCTGCCCTTGGCCGAGCAAGCCTTGCAGCTTGCGCTGTTGCCCAAGGACGCCGCAGACGCCCGCCCCGCGATGATCGAGATCCGCCCCGGCACCGGTGGCGACGAGGCAGCCCTTTTCGCAAGCGACCTGCTGCGCATGTATACCCGCTACGCCGAGGCGCAGGGCTGGCAGATGGAGATTGTCGATCTGCAACAGACCGAGCTTGGCGGTATCCGCGAGGTCACGGCGCGGATCGCGGGCGAGGGGGTTTTTGCCCGATTGAAATACGAAAGCGGCGTGCATCGGGTGCAGCGCGTGCCGGAAACGGAATCGGGTGGGCGTATCCATACATCGGCGGCCACGGTGGCCGTGCTGCCTGAGGCCGAAGAGGTCGATATCAGTATTCCCGCAAACGATATTCGGATCGATACGATGCGCTCCTCGGGCGCGGGTGGACAGCATGTGAACACGACGGATTCGGCCGTGCGGATCACCCATTTGCCCACGGGGCTTGTCGTCACCAGCTCGGAGAAATCGCAGCATCGCAACCGCGAGATCGCGATGGGCGTGTTGCGTGCGCGGCTCTACGACATGGAGCGCCGCCGCGCCGCCGATGCGATGGCCGCAGACCGCCGTGCGCAGGTGGGATCAGGTGACCGCTCGGAACGCATCCGGACCTATAATTTCCCCCAAGGACGGATGACCGATCATCGGATCAACCTGACGCTCTACAAGCTTGATCAAGTGATGAATGGCGATCTCGATGAGGTGATCGAGGCGCTTTCCGCCGATGCGCAGGCCAAGCTTTTGGCGGAGATGTCGGGGTGAGCACCCAAACGATCGGTGCATGGCAGCGCGCGGCACTTGCCCGTCTTGCGCCCGTCATCGGGCCGGCTGAGGCCGCGCGCGATCTGCGGCTGATCTTGATGCGCGCCACGGGCTTGTCTGCGGCCCATCTGGGGCTAGGTGGCGGCGAGGTGCTGGCACCCACGGCACAGGCCCAAGCCGAAGCGATGCTGGTCGCACGCCTGACCCATCAGCCCTTGGCGCAGATCTTGGGCGAATGGGCCTTTTACGGGCGCAGCTTTCATGTGAGCCAAGATACGCTTGTGCCGCGTCCCGATACCGAAACGCTGATCGAACTGGCCTTGGCACAGCCGTTTTCGCGGATGGTCGACCTAGGCACGGGCAGCGGGGCCATTGCCGTGACGCTTTTGGCGGAACGCGCCGATGCGCGGGGCTTGGCCAGCGATATCTCGCAAATGGCCTTGGATATGGCCGCGCGCAATGCGCAGCGCCATGGCGTGGCAGGGCGGCTTGATCTGCAATGCGCCGATTGGTGGGCGGGGATTGTGGGGCGTTTCGATCTGATCGTGTCAAACCCGCCTTATGTGAGCGCGGCGGATTATGCCGGTTTGGCCCCCGAGATCACGCAATGGGAGCCGCGCGCGGCGCTGACACCGGGCGGTGACGGGCTGTCGGCCTATCGGCAGATCTTGGGCGGTGTGGCCCCCTTCCTTTTGGCGGAGGGGCGCTGTTTGGTCGAGATCGGGGCTGATCAAGGGCGTGATGTCGCGGGCCTTTTCACGGCGGCGGGCCTTGTGGATGTGGCCGTGCATGCCGATATCAATGGTAAGGATCGGGTCGTTTCGGGCCGGCGCGCGCCGTAGCGCGGTTGCGGAAATGACGCAATCGGTCGATTTCGGGCGGATAATTGCGAAATCCGTGCGCAATGGCAAAGATAAGGCTTGTCACCCGGCGCGACCCATGATTACTCGCTACCAGCGGAGGATGTGGTTCGTTCAACCATGTCCCGCTATTCTACCGAACATTCCGCATCGCAACGCCTAGGGCAACGGTGCGGGTGACGAGCGTCGCCGGCCCTCGGGCTTGGACCGCTTCCCACCCAGGACAACTGGAACCGTAAACAGCACATGAGATCATCGAAGAACCGCTCGCGGTCCAAGGGGAACCGCAATCGCTCGGTCGGCAATATCGTCAACCGCGTATTCGACTCGTCCGGCCCTGAGGGCAAGGTCCGCGGCACCCCGCAGCAGATCATCGAGAAATACAACCAACTCGCCCGCGATGCGCAGCTCAGCAATGACCGCGTCGCCGCCGAGAATTTTCAGCAGCATGCCGAGCATTACCTGCGCATGTTGGCCGAAGCGCAACGCGAGCAAGAAGCGCGTCAGCAGTTCCAGCCCCAACAGGGCGGGCGCGGTGACGGCGAGGGGCAAAGCGACGGGCCGGCCTACACCTATGGTGATGTGCCAAATCAGCCGAGCCACGGTTATGGCCGCGTTGAGGCAGAAGCGCCGCGTCAGGTCGAGACGCCGCGTCAGGCCGAGCCGCGCGGCGATTTCGATGCCGTGATCGACGCCGCACCTGCCGAGGAAGCGGGTTTGGTCGAAACACCCGAAGGTGCGCCCAAAGCCAAGCGTAGCCGCTCGCGCCGCCCCAAGAAACCGGCCGAGGCCGGTCAGGGTGATGGTGGTGGTGATGCCGATGGCGGCGATAGCCCGCAAGAAGCAGCCGAATGATCTGATGCGCGTTGCGGTTGCCCGCGACGCGCATGCACCGCTTAGCCCGCCACGGCGCGGGCGAGCGCGCAAAACCCCTCGATCGAGATTTGTTCGGCGCGGTCCGTGGGTTTGAGCCCGGCAGCAAGGATGCGATCCTCGATGTCGGGTGCCAACCCCTTGAGTGCTGCGCGCAACATTTTGCGCCTTTGATTGAAGGCCTTGGCCACGACACGTTCCAAGACCGCCTGATCGGCGGGGAAACGCGGGCTGGGCAGGGCCGTGAAATGCACCACGGCGGAATGTACCTTGGGCGGGGGCGTAAAGGCCTCGGGCGGCAAGGTCAGCGCGATGCGGGCATCACTGCGCCATTGGGCCAAGATCGCAAGCCGCCCATAGGTCTTGGAGCCGGGCGCGGCCACGATCCGGTCGGCGACTTCGCGTTGAAACATCAGCGTGAGCGATTGCCAGACTGGCGGCCATGCAGGCGGCGTCAGCCAGCGGATCAACAGCTCGGTTCCCACATTATAGGGCAGGTTCGACACCACCTTGACCGGTGGGGTCAGATGCGCAGACCAATCCAGCGCCAGCGCGTCGGCATTGATCACCTCGAGCCGTCCGGGATAGGCGGCGGCGATCTCCTCCAGCGCGGGCAGGCAGCGGGCGTCTTTCTCGATGGCCAGCACACGGCGCGCACCCTCGGCCAAGAGCCCGCGCGTCAGGCCGCCGGGGCCGGGGCCGACCTCCAGCACATCGCAGCCCGATAGATCGCCCGCCGCACGGGCAATCTTGGCTGTCAGGTTCAGATCGAGCAGAAAGTTCTGGCCAAGCGCCTTGCGCGCCGAAAGCCCATGGGTCGCGATCACATCGCGCAGCGCGGGCAGGTCGTCGATCCCGCTCATGCGCGCGCGCCACAGGCTGTCATGTCGTGGACATCAGCCAAGAAAGACCCCGATCATCACCGACATCAGCCCAAGCACCGAGACCAAGAGCGCAACCATGTTGATCACGACCACGCGTTGCAGCTTGGCGCGCAACACATCATCGGGCAGGCCCGCGCGCTTGGCCGAGATGGCAGCCCAGACGCAATAAAGCAGCACCAAGATGCCCACCAGCGCCAACCCGGTTCCAATGTAGACGAGGGCGGCCATGCGCGATCCTTTCTCAACGGTCTATGCCGTGACCTATGCCAGCGCCATGTCGCTGGCAAGGGTTGTGGCGGGCGGGGCAGAGGGCTAGATCGGGCTTCGATTTTCCCTTTGCCGCGAGAGATCCGATGAATGTGATTGAAACCGAGACCGCCGACCGCCCCGACAGCTACCGCGTGACCGCCGATGAGCTACGCCAGTTCATCGAACGCTTCGAGCGGCTGGAGGCCGAGAAGAAAGACATCGCCGATCAGCAAAAAGAGGTGATGGCCGAGGCGAAATCGCGCGGCTACGACACCAAGGTGATCCGCAAGGTCATCGCGCTGCGCCGGCGCGAGCCCGACGATATCGCCGAGGAAGAGGCGGTGCTCGAGATGTACAAAGAAGCCTTGGGCATGCGTTGAGCCGTTCCGCGATCAGGGCGTCAACAGCTTGACGCCCGGGATCGTGGCGATCTCGGCCATATCGTCTTCATAGTTTTGAGTCATCTTGTCGATTAGGCCCGGTGTCCAGCCGGGCAGGTCGAGTTCTTCCTCGATCGCGGTGTCGAGCGCATAGCGGTCGAGAAAAGCCCCCAAGATGCGGCGGCGCTGCATCTCGGTGTCGGGTGGATTATCGGCCAAGTAGCGCTGCATGCGTGAAAAGCCCGTGGGGTCCATGATCGTCTCGGCCAGATCGTCGAGGCCACGCAGCGCGAAATCATGCGCGACATCGGTGATTTCGCGCATGATATCGGCCCAAAGCAGCGGTGTATCCTCGTTGCACCAGACGGTGACGGGCACATCGGGCTGGGCAAGGCGCAATCTGCGCAGCATCTCGGACCATGCGATGGCGTGGGGCTGCATGCCGCTGGTGAATTCCGCGAAATCCTTGAACCGCGAACCGGCAAATAGTGCGGGGATGAGCGTGGCGGGGTTACGCATGCCGATGAAGAACTCGATCTGCGCTTGCGGAAAGAGCGCACGCAGATTGGCGGCTTGGCGATCGATCATCGGCCAGATTTGGGGCCCTTGCACCACCAGCCGGTTGATGCAGACAAGCCGTGGGTCGGAAAAGATCAGCCTGTCCACACGCGCCTCGTCGACGATCGCTTCGAGCAAGGCTTGCTGCACCTCAATGCCTGCTGGCCGCCCGGCCAAGGCGCGGGCCGTATCGCGCAACACGGCACGATAGCGCATCAAGGGGGGGACGATGATCCCGTCTTCGGCAAGCAGCGCGCGGTTCTTGAGCAATGACCCGAGCAAGAGCCCAAGATCGGTGCATGGCGCGCCGAGGTGAAAGACGACCTGCATGATGATATTTACCCGGTACCTACACCTGCCTTGCGCGGACCCTATACCGGCGCGGGACGGAATGCCAAGATGCAGGGTACTTGCAAGCGCCGCGCGCTTGGCGTATCTCGCGCTCGGCGCCCCTATAGCTCAGCTGGTAGAGCATCTGATTTGTAATCAGAGGGTCGGGAGTTCGAGTCTCTCTGGGGGCACCATGAAATCAATTAGTTATGAGATTTTTTCTA
>Ga0209137_1003281_pt1 | contig 13679 bp, 14 predicted proteins | sample SaaInl5LU_22_DNA_FD_184642 | JGI IMG/M metagenome (GOLD analysis project Ga0209137, IMG submission 184642) | Marine microbial communities from expanding oxygen minimum zones in the Saanich Inlet - ESP_105LU_22_DNA (SPAdes) (version 2) | ecosystem: Environmental > Aquatic > Marine > Intertidal... | reverse complement strand
GAATTTGCAAGAGAAATGGACGCGAAAGATCCATTAAAATCGTTTCGAGATCAATTTCATTTCCCCGATTTTCACTCCGAGGAAGTAGTTTATCTCACGGGAAATTCACTTGGATTACAGCCGAAATCGACCAAAGAATACATTCAGAAAGAGTTGGATGCCTGGGCGAAGTACGGTGTAGAAGGACATTTTTTGGCAGAAAAGCCATGGTTTGGGTATCACGAATTTTTAACCGAAAAATCGGCAAAGGTAGTTGGGGCAAAGCCAGAAGAAGTGGTGATCACACATTCTTTAACTACGAACTTACATCTTTTAATGGTCTCTTTCTACAAACCAGAAGGAAATCGTACAAAGATTATCTGTGAAGCAAAGGCATTTCCAAGTGATGCATATGCGCTCGAATCACAAGTGAAGTTTCATGGTCTTAATCCAGCTTTGGATTTGATTGAAATTGCACCCAGAGAAGGAGAACACCTAATTCGTGAGGAAGATATTTTGAATGCTATTGCAGAAGCGGGTGATACGCTAGCTCTTGTTATGATTGGTGGGGTAAATTACTATACAGGTCAATTGTTCGATATGGAGACTATCACCAAAGCAGGACACGCCGTTGGTGCAAAAGTTGGATTTGATTTAGCACATGCTGCTGGGAATATTAATCTCAAACTGCACGATTGGGGAATGGACTTTGCGGCTTGGTGCGGTTACAAGTATTTGAATTCTTCGCCTGGAGGCGTTTCAGGAATTTTTGTTCACGAGAGACATGCTAACAGTCCCGATTTACCACGTTTTGCTGGCTGGTGGGGATACGATAAAGAAACACGTTTTCAAATGGAGCCTGGATTCAAGCCTATGTACGGTGCAGAGGGATGGCAGTTGAGTAATGCTCCCGTTCTCGGAATGGCAGCACATTTGGCATCACTCGACATTTTTGATGCTGCAGGCATGGATCGAATTGGTGCGAAACGCGATGAACTCACTGCATTTTTAGAATTTGTAATCCAAGATATTTCAAAGCGCAATGTAGATCGTTGTACCTTTGAAATCATAACTCCTAGTGATAAAACGAAACGCGGAGCTCAACTTTCCATTTTGGCGCATGGACAAGGGAAATCACTCTTTGATGCATTGACAAAACAAGGAGTGATTGCAGACTGGAGAGAACCGAATGTGATCCGAATCGCTCCAGCACCGTTGTACAATTCATTTGAGGATTGCTATCGTTTCGGACAATGTTTGGAGCGTGCAATTCAATAGAATTCGGTAAATTAGAGCGATGGAAGAGTCTTCATATCAAGAAGTAATAAAACTATACTATTCGGGGGCATCCTCTGAGTTGGATTTATATTCCGGGCTTGCTGTTCAAGCAATCGCAGTTTTAGTAGGGGGGATAATCCTTTGGAGAGCTTCGGCAATTTTGCACAAGCGGAAAAAGGCACAAAGAGGAAGAAACGAGTTTTTTGAAACACCTTATTCAAAAGGGTGGAAACGAAAATAAATGAACATGAACGAAAATAAATCTGCTGTAATTATTGGTGCTGGATTGGTAGGCTCGCTTTGGGCCGTTTACCTTTCTAAAGCGGGGTATAAAGTAACCATCTTCGAGAGAAGGTCTGACATTCGCTTGGCTGAAATTTCAGCTGGAAAATCAATCAATCTTGCACTCTCAACAAGAGGCTGGACAGCACTGGATACGGTGGGAGTTGGTGACTCAATTCGAGAAATTGCAATCCCAATGTACGGCAGAATAATGCACGACTTGGAGGGAAATTTAACCTATCAACCTTATGGAAAAGAAGGACAAGCCATCTATTCTGTTTCTAGAGGTGGGGTGAATGCTCGAATGATGGACATTGCCGAAAAACACGGTGGTGCTGAAATTCATTACAATCACGAATGCCTTGGTGCCGATACAGAAAACGGAATTGCTCACCTACGGGAAACGAAAACAGGTAAGACATTTGACGTTAAAGCTGACGTTATTTTTGCAGCAGATGGTGCGTTTTCTGCCGTTCGCTACAATGCTTTACAGAAAAAAGATCGCTTCAACTACAGTCAGAAATTTATTGAAGACGGGTATCGCGAAATTTTACTTCCAGCAAACGAAGACGGCTCTTACAAAATGGACAAAAATGCTTTGCATATCTGGCCGCGAGGTCGGTTTATGTTGATCGCACTAGCAAACGAAGACGGATCTTTCACATGCACCTTGTTTATGCCACATGAAGGCGGAGAAAACTCGTTTGCGGCGTTGACCTCTCGCGATAAAGTTGAGTCTTTTTTCAAAACTGTATTTCCAGACTTTTTCGAAATGATGCCAAACATTGCAGATGCATGGGAAGACCATCCTTTGGCTTCTTTGGCGATTATGCGTTCCGAGCCTTGGCACTCAGGAAAAGTTGCACTTATGGGTGATTCTGCCCATGCCACCGTACCTTTCTATGGTCAAGGAATGAACGGCGGATTTGAAGACTGTACCGTCCTAGCTCAATTAATGGAGAAACACAATGAAGATTGGGATGCGACCTTTGAAGAATACAGCCGCGTTCGAAAACCAGATGGTGATGCGTTACAGGATTTATCGCTACACAATTACTATGTCATGCGCGATTATGTCGGAGATCCTCAGTTTTTACTTCAGAAAAAAATAGAAGCAAAATTCTCTGAGTTGTACCCAGACAAGTGGATGCCGTTATATTCTATGGTGACGTTTAGTAACATTCGCTACAGTGAGGCCTACCAAAACGGCCAAAGACAAGACAAAATCATGAAAGAAGTGATGAAAGCAATTCCCAATATCGAGAAGAACTGGGATTCGCAGGAAGTCATGGATCAAATTTTAGAAAAAATAAGCTTATGAAATGGATCGTTTCAGCAGTAATTATCTGCTTTGCATTTGCCAGTTTTGGACAAAGAGATTTGAATCCGAGAAACAGCAAAAAAATGTTTGGAGGTGCGCAATCTTTTCAGGATTATAACCTGTACGGACTGCAGTTCCAATTGGGAGGAACGTTTTTAATGAATCGTCTTCAAAAGAATAACGAGCGCTATGCTTTCGATCCTTCACAAAGTGGGTTCCGGGGAAATTTCTTACATGACCCTATTGGCAAAGTTGGGTTTTACGGCGAAATTGGAATGTTTCATTTTCCAAAAAAATTCCCCAAACTTAAAATCTCAAAAAAGAAATCGATTGTATTATTGAGTTATTACGATTGGGGGTTGGGCTTCAAGTACTTTAGAGGTGCTGAGGACATTACGGTAAATTATCAAGACGCTCTAGGCAATGAAATTAGCACAGAGGAAGATCGCTTCAATTTCTCGCACGGTAGTGTTTACGGTCGATTCTCGCTTCATAAGAACGTTTACTTTAAGCCTAAAAATCGAAAAGAAAAATTGAACTTTTTCTTAGATCATTCACTCGGACTTAATTTTGATTACCGTCTGATTACGAATTCTGACAATTACACCTGGGCGACGACCAGCGTAGTGACGTCACAAGAGCAATACTATAAACCTTTCCATGCGCAACTGCATTACGGGTTGGGCTTTGGATTTAGTCCGAGACGAGGTATGTTTATTATTCCTGGTGTTCGCCTTCCTATTTTAGGATATCATAACGCAACAACGGGAATGGATGGATCAGGAAACAAAGAAAGCTACTTTGGAAAGCCTTCAATGCATTGGTACTCTTCAAGATATTGGCCAATTTTGTTCAACGTTAAATTCATGTTTGCTTTGCCTAAAAAACCGAAAGGTTGTGCAACTGGAATTACAAATGATCAAGATAAAGAAACACAACAAGGTCGCTAAATGAAAAAGATTTATCACTTAAAAACGTGTAGCACCAACCAACGAATATTGAAAGAAATCAATCCGGGGGATGATGTGGTATTACAAAACATTAAAGAAGCACCCATTGAGCCAGAGACACTTGATTTTCTCAAAGAAAAGGTAGGTTCTTATGAAGCGTTGTTTTCGAAAAAAGCAATGAAATATCGCTCCATGGGTCTGAATGAAAAAACGCTTTCGGAGGTGGACTATCGCAAATTAATGCTGGAGGAATATACGTTTCTTAAAAGACCATTCATGATTAACGGTGACGAGGTATTCATCGGAAATGCTAAAAAAACGGTGGAAGCCGCAGTTGCTTCTTTTAATTCATAACGTGAATCCATCCATTCTTAGAGCGCATTTGGCGTTGTTTACTGTGAATGCTCTGTATGGAGCCAATCACGTGATTGCCAAAGGTGTGATGCCAAATTATGTGCAACCGAGTGCCTTTATTTTTTTACGTGCGCTAGGAGCCGTGATCCTTTTTTGGATCGTTAAACTGCTCTTCATTAAGGAGAAAGTGAAACGCAAAGACCTTTTTTTGTTGGCCACTTGCGGATTTTTCGGCGTAGCGGTGAATCAACTCTTCTTTTTTAACGGACTCAACCTCACGTCTTCCATCAATACGGGCATCATCATGACGATCAATCCTATTTTGGTGGTCATCCTTTCGTATTTCATTCTTAAAGAGGCGATTACTTGGCGTAAATCGTTGGGAATAGCATTGGGTGCTACAGGGGCAATACTGCTGACTCTCGCAGGCAAATCAGGTGCCGATGACTCAGCACTGGGAGATCTGTTTATTTTCATCAATGCAGCGAGTTATGCCATTTACCTTGTTCTTGTGAAGCCTTTGATGAAAAAGTACAAGCCGCTTACGGTGATTACGTATGTCTTTAGTTTCGGATTGATTTATGTGACTTTATATCCGCCGACTCTAATGGAACTCAGTGAAACAAACTTTTCTGAAATTCCCCAAAACACGTATTTCGTTATTCTTTATGTGATTGTTTGTGTGACATTTCTCACGTATTTACTCACCGTTTTTGCCCTGAAGAATGTCAGTCCGGCTGTGTCTAGCGCCTATATTTACCTTCAACCGATTTTGGTAATGCTTTTCACTGTTCTTTTTGGAGCCATAGGCTGGGCAGAGGACAAAACAGATTCGATCACCCTTGAAAAGATTCTCTACATGTTATTGATCTTTGTGGGAGTGTATCTTACCAGTTCCAGTTCTTTTCTGCGAATAAAAAAAGTCTAGAAACTTAATTGAAGTACAGACTGATGATTTTCATTGAGCCATCTTTGGAATCTTGCCAAATGATTTCTTCTTGCAGCTTTTTCGAGTCAAACTCCAAGGTATAATTTAGCGTTACTGTATGCACTCCATTGTTAACATTTGATTGAAATCCCATGTTCTTTTTCACCTTTCTAACAGCGCCAAAATCTTCAATTGTCTTAAAAAGGTTTTCCCATTCCTGAAGGTTGTTTGCCTTGGCATCTTCGTGAACCATACCCATCATGGCAGTGATATCGTGTCTTTTCATGTGTGCATGAAATTGTTTCGATTGGCTTTCAGCCTTATCGGCAGCGTCACCTAAGCCACAACCAGAAAAAAGAAAAGCAATGAGTCCCAGAGTTAAAAAAGGAAGTTTCAGGCGTTTCATAAGAATCAATTTTCAACCAATATACTTACTTCAATTCAGTTCTTGCCCTCTCTTTTTCGTAAATTCGGCAAAAATTAGAAGCTATGCTTAAATCCATGACGGGGTTCGGAAAGGCCACTGGAAATTATCAAACCAAGAAGGTTTCGGTTGAAATTCGATCGTTGAACAGTAAATCGATGGATTTGAATGTGCGAATGCCTCAATCTTATAAGGAGTTAGATGCTTCCGTTAGAAAACACGTCTCTCACGCCTTGGGAAGAGGAAAAGTAGATGTATTCGTTACGATAGATAGTATTGGAGAGGAAAGCACAGTATCCATTAATCAGGGATTGGCCAGAAAATACCATGGAGAATTGAAAGCTTTGAGCGAATCTTTGAGCGAATCGCCAGCTGAACTTCTCTCACTCGTTTTGAGAATGCCTGACATTTACGAAAACAATGCTCAAGGGTTGGAAGAAGAAGAATCCAAGTGGTTGATGGGGTTAGTAATTGAAGCCACCGATAATCTCAATAACTTTCGACGAAAAGAAGGAGAAGAATTGGAAAGTGAATTCGAGGGACGTATCAGTGACATCCGAAGTTTTTTGAATGAGGTGCCTCAATATGAAGAAGAAAGAATAGCTGTGATTCGCGAACGCATGAAAAAAGGGTTGGAGGAAATTGACGGCGGTTACGATGACAATCGACTCGAGCAAGAAATGATCTTTTATCTTGAAAAGTTAGACATTTCCGAAGAAAAAATGCGTCTAGGAAACCACCTTGAATACTTCCTAGAGACCATGAAAACGGATCAATCTGGAAAGAAATTAGGCTTTATTGGACAAGAAATTGGTCGTGAAATCAACACGCTTGGAAGCAAGAGCAATCATGCCGAATTGCAAAAGTTAGTGATCGGCATGAAAGACCAACTCGAAAAAATAAAGGAACAAATACTGAACACTTTATAAAAGTATCCGTAGAAGGCAATATGAGTGCAAGCAACAAAGGGAAGTGCATTATTTTTTCAGCGCCGTCGGGAGCGGGTAAAACAACGATTGTTCACAATTTGTTAGGTCGTGATTTAGGCTTAGAATTTTCGGTTTCCGCTTGCAGTCGCGATCCCAGACCAAACGAAGTAGTTGGAAAGGACTACCATTTTCTAGGAGCGGAAAAATTCCGTCAAAAAATTCAAGAAGATGCTTTTGTCGAGTGGGAAGAAGTCTATTCCAACAATTTCTATGGCACCTTGAAATCAGAAATGCAGCGCATTTGGTCCAAAGGGAACACCGTGATTTTTGACGTTGACGTCATCGGAGGGCTGAACTTAAAGAAGAAATTTAAAGACGATGCTCTTGCGATTTTCGTGAAGCCACCGAGTTACGAGGAGTTGGAAAAAAGATTGCGGGGAAGAAGCACGGAGTCTGAAGATAAAATCAATCAAAGAATGGAAAAAGCCTCCAAAGAGCTTGCTTTTGCGCCTGAGTTTGATATCATATTAGTTAACGATAACCTAGAGGATGCCTGCGATCAAGCAGCGAATCACGTAAGAGAATTTTTGAGTCAATGACCAAAGTTGGATTGTATTTCGGAACGTTTAATCCCGTTCATGTTGGACATTTAATTATCGCCAATTACATGGCTGACAACACCGCTATGGATGAAGTTTGGCTGGTCGTGACACCACAAAACCCTTTGAAACAAAAAAGTTCATTGCTTGCAGATTATCATCGTTTGGCCTTGGTTCGAATTGGAATCGAAGACAATTTAAAATTAAAAGCGAGTGATATTGAATTCCATCTTCCTGTGCCTAATTACACGGCAACTACCTTGGCGTATCTCAAGGACAAATACCAGGACAAAGAGTTTTCATTAATCATGGGAGAAGACAATTTGCGCACCTTCCACAAGTGGTATAACTACGAGCAGATTCTTGAAAACCACGAAATTTACGTCTACCCAAGAGCGCTCACCATTCAACAAAAGGAAGAAATGAACTACGCTTTAGGCGATAGTGCCAATTCTTTAGCCCAACATACCCACGTTCATGTTTGTGACGATGTTCCGGTCATGAAAATCTCCTCATCGTTCATAAGAAAATTGATTCGCGAGAAGAAAGATGTCCAATATCTCCTCACTGAACCTGTTCACAAGTATCTGGAGGAGATGAACTTTTATAAGTAGGTTAGCAAAGCATCTCTATAGAACGCTCATCAGAACAACGATATATCAACAACAACTTCCTTCGCTTGAACTAGCGTCGTCTTGTTGACTAAAAGGCATACTGCCTCCACATCCTTCAAAAATACCGAAGTGCGTTGACCAATCACCATAAAATTCGAAGTGACTTGCATAGCGCGTCTCGTTCAACATGCGATACGTGTTACCACAAACAGACATTATTTTCCCCTTAGGGAAAGCGTGATGATCGTCAAGAATTAAGGATTGAGGAGACTCAGAGATTGATCCTTTATAAGCGACGGCTTGTCCGTAATCTTCACAATCGGACTCCAATCCTTCAATTTTGAACAATCGATACGTTACCGAGAAAAAGTTGATGCCATCAATTAATTCTTCCAGGGCTTCATTCTCTACAGTGACAGGTTTACTTTCTACTGCTCTTGGATCAGTAAACCCTGCCTTTTTTGCGATATTCAAGAAGTCATTCCAATAAAGTGCTCCTGAAATACATTCCCCCCACAAGATTCGGTTCTTTTGTAATTCTACTGGAACCCTTCTGTCTGCGTACACGTCGGAAAAATACATCTCACCTCCTGGTTTTAGCAGCGAAAAAGCATCGTTTAAGACTTTTTGTTTATCCGTTGCTAAATTGATCACGCAATTCGAGATAATAAGATCGAAAGAGTTCGGCTCTAAATTCAAAGCATCAAGCGCTTCGATATTTCCTTTTACGAACGCTACATTCGACTTTTGATAACCAAAAACTTCGCGATGGTGTTCAATATATTTATTAGCCACGGCTAGTTGATTGTCGGTCATATCAACACCGATGACATGTCCATTTTCACCCACTAATTTTCCTGCGATGTAGCAATCCCGACCGCTTCCGGATCCTAAATCCAAAATTCGTAATCCGTCTACGTGACTCGGAATCGTTAGCCCGCAGCCGTAGTATTTGGCTTGAACTTCATCATGGACTTGTGCAAGTGCTTCACGGATGTATTTTGGCGGCCGAACCAATGTACAACAAGCGTTCGTTTTCAGATCGTCTGTATGTTGAAGTTCTTCTCCATAATAATCTTGTACTTCTTTATGTGTTGCTGAATCCATGTTTATAGTTTAAACCTACTCAAAGATAACTCTTTGGTAACTTAATTGAAAGTTCGCGAGAATCAGATGTGGGGATTGTTTTTTTCAAGAAAGCGCTCTATTGATATAACTGGAAACATGTTTTATATCGGCGATTGTATAAAAGAGAAGGGCCAGGAATGCAGAAGAAGAAACAATCCATAAAACCCATAAAGGCAAAATTCCAGATTCAGGAAATTTTTGAATTTCGAACAATCCATATAAAATTGAATAAAGCGGTGTCAATACGACAACGGCAAAAGCGAATAGTTTGAATATGGAGTAGGTTAGAAGTCCTATAAACTTTCGGGTGCCTGAGATTTTTTTATCGCCTTTAAACGAATCAATACCGTAGACGAACCTACCAAGAGGTGCAACTCGATTAATTGTTGGCTCTACAATCGAGTCTATATAGTCCACCACATGAGCTGTTTTTATCTTCTTCTTCTTTTTTCCGTTCACTTTAATTAAGTACTTTTTCTTAAGTGATTTAATCACTCGCTGGATAAGTTTTCTTGTTCGCATGGATTGAATCATACCTGAAACGAATGCAATTGATAAGGTTGAAACAGCTACAATCATTATAGAAAAATACATTGCTGGTTCGACAGTTCAGATACCGAAAGGAAGGATAATGTCTTTGGAGGGGTTGGATTGAGATAGACAAGCCAAAGCAAAAACAATGTTCGCTATCCAGTATGCATTTGTGGCTCTTGATTGTTTAGAGTATCCTTGAATCAAGTTATTTAAGATTTCCAACTTCTTCATAATTCCATGGTTAGTAACAATTCTCAATCAAATTGTGAGAGACTCTCAATTTAGAAAAAATAGAAACACGATTAAATTGAATTTATGCGCAATTCTACTGCAACATTTACTCAAAATTCTGTGAATTTAACGTGGAAAAAGTAAGACTGAAAGAAGAAAGGGCTTAAAGCACCATTTCCGGAACGTGGTCTGGCACCACTAGATCGCCTTCAGTTGCAGCAATGATTTCTTCGACTGAAACTCCAGGTGCTCGTTCAATCAGATGGAATTTATTATCACGGATTTCTAATACTGCGAGATTGGTCACAACTTTTTTGACACAGCCAACGCCTGTTAAGGGTAGTGAGCATTCCTTCAGAAGTTTTGATACTCCCGCTTTGTTGGCGTGCATCATCGCAACGATAATATTGTCCGCTGAAGCAACCAAATCCATGGCTCCTCCCATTCCTTTTACCATTTTTCCGGGAATTTTCCAGTTGGCAATATCTCCATTTTGGGCTACTTCCATTGCCCCTAACACTGTTAATTGAACGTGTTGTCCACGGATCATGGCAAAAGAAGTTGCCGAATCGAAATAAACCGCACCCTTTGTTGCTGTTATGGTTTGTTTTCCAGCGTTGATTAAGTCCGCATCTTCTTCGCCTTCGAATGGAAAAGGACCCATCCCTAAAATTCCATTTTCAGACTGAAATTCAACTTCAATTCCCTCTGGGATGTAGTTCGCAACTAAGGTAGGAATTCCAATTCCCAGGTTGACATACCAACCGTCTTGAAGTTCTTGTGCGATGCGTTTTGCGATTCCAGTTTTATCGAGACTCATTTTTGCTGTTTTTAATCGTTCAATTTTATTTCAAAGTGAAGTGACTCAAAGATAAAGTTTTATTTGAGTCCTTACACGGTGTCAATCCTTTCTCTGATCACTCTTTTCTATGGTTACACCTGAAAGTATTGTTTGGTGAGCAGACTTTTACGATGCGTGCGCGTTTTCCAATTTTGAGGTGAGTGCTTCAACTTGATCTTGCAAGTGTGTTTCAATGCGTGGCAAATGTTCTTCGACCCATTTCTTCATGATTTTCACTTCAGATTCAAAACTAGATGTTTTGAAGTATTTGATGGTGCTCAACGGCCATAGCTTCGTATTTGCGTCCATATCTTTTTCCAGAACGGCCGCGTTGTTATCGATTAATTCGTGAAGATGTTCTACCGTGAGTATATTTTTCTGCTTGAGCTCTATAAATCGTTCCAACAACTTCTGACGGTAATTGAACGCGTTGGTTTCCAGAAGTCGCGTGATTAGCCGCATATTTTTAAAATCCAGCACTTTTTCATGGGAAGGCTCACCATCACCGTCACGTCCAAAAGAATGATCATAGTCCCAGGGAGTAAACAGAAACGGTTCTCCAAATTTCGAGCGACTCAGGTAGAAGTTTTTGTAATATCCATCTCCGTTGTTCGTTACCAAAAGCAATAAATGCCAATCAACAATGTTTTCAAGTTTAAAGTGAGAATTGAAGGTGGGTCGGTCGGTGAAAACCTCATCAGAGCTATCGAAAATAAAGGTGGTAATTTTATAGATTTCGTTGGCGTAGTTTTTCTGTTTCAAACTAGGGTAACGCTGATTGAAATAGCTGTTCTGAGCTAATTTTTTACGCGCTTTTTTTGAAAATGCGTTATAACGAACACTGGTCAAACTGTAATTCTGAAAGTCTTCAAAACGCTTTTTATGCTCACTTGAAGGGTAGAATATTGGTGGCTCTTTAAAAAGCACAGCACCCGATGTTTTTGTCCCTAATTGCAACATATTTTGATCGATGCTTTCGGTCAGGGCATAAATACCTTTGTATTTTTTGTTGACGTAAAGGTTGACGTAAACGATTTTCGCAGCAACATTCGAGTCAGAGAATTCGCGAAAAAGCGTATAGCTGATCTTATTTCGTAACATGGTTTTGTCCACGAATTCAGCATTGAGTTTCCAGCGTTTACTTTTGTTCAATCCGAATAATTCCCTTCCTTTTTTTAGTTTGAAGGAATAGTTCTTTTTCGGATAGTCGAAACTTCGATTTCCACGGTAACGAATCTTGATTTTTTTCTTGAGTTCTGTTGCGCCTTTTTCAGAATAGCAAGTAATTTCCGCCTTCGAATAATCGCCTAAATTGAGATCGTTTAAATCCCCCGAAATATGAATCTCAGGCAAGTTTTCAGGTTCATTTTTTCTGGTGGAATTAGAGCAGCCTGAAATGCAATAAACAATTAGAAAAATGATTGCTGGGAAATAACGAAACATTTTGATGGCGCTAAAAACTATCGCTGACGCACGGTTCTTTGCTCGATTCTTTTCTCGAAGCGTTCTCCCTGAAAAATACGCTGTACAAAGATCCCTGGCGTGTGAATTTCATTAGGATCCAACGCTCCAGCTGGAACTAATTCTTCAACTTCAGCTACTGTAATTGTTCCGGCCATCGCCATCATCGGGTTAAAGTTACGCGCTGTCGCTTTGAAAATTAAATTCCCTTCTGTGTCGCCTTTCCATGCTTTTACTATGGCAAAATCTGCGGTTAAAGCTGTTTCTAGGATGTGTGGTTTTCCGTTAAAATCACGAATTTCTTTCCCTTCTGCGACTTCAGTACCAAATCCGGCGGGCGTAAAAAAAGCTGGAATTCCTGCACCACCTGCACGGCATCTTTCTGCTAAAGAACCTTGCGGAATGAGATCAACCTCCAATTCTCCCGAGAGCATTTGACGCTCGAATTCATCATTTTCACCAACGTAAGAAGAAATCATTTTTTTGATTTGTTTGCCTTGAAGGAGCAATCCCAAACCGAAGTCATCAACACCTGCGTTGTTCGAAATACATGTTAAACCTGTAACGCCTTTTTTTACGAGTTCATTAATCGAGTTTTCGGGAATCCCGCAAAGGCCAAAACCTCCCAACATGAGGGTCATGTCATTTTGAATTCCTTCTAATGCTTCTTCTACGTTTTTTACAACTTTATTCATGTCTTTTCAATCTCTAAAATAAACCGATTCCAAAATCAGGACCGTCTTCTTTTCTTCCTTCGCATTCAAATTGCGTTGGATCGTAACCAATTGGTTCTTGGAAATCTTCCGTTGAAATCTTCAATTTTTTACTCGCGTACACTTTTTGCATGTAATATCCGTAGATAGGCAAGGCCATTCGAGCTCCTTGTCCCCAAGTCATGGATCTAAATCGAGCCGCGCGGTCTTCAGCGCCACACCAAACACCTGTTACTAAGTCTGGTGTTAAGCCCATAAACCAACCATCAGAGTTGTTTTGTGTGGTTCCCGTTTTACCGGCCATAGGATATTTGATTCCTCCCCATTTAGGATGCCACTTTAACGACGTACTCGTTCCATAATCAATAACGCCTTTCATCATTTGTAGCATGCGATAGGCAATATCAGAGCTCATGACCTCACGTGTTGCGGGATCAGCGCTGTAAATCACATTTCCATTTCTATCCTCTACACGTAGCACCGTTACTGGTTCTACGTATATTCCTTGATTGACGAACATTGATTGCGCGGCAACCATTTGGTAAACGGACAAGTCCATAATACCTAGGCACATAGCGGGAACCTTGTCTTCATCACGTAGGTTAATACTGACACTTTCGAGGAGCTTTGAAATATTTTGCGGTCCTGCATAGCCTCTCATTTTGGACATTACGGCAACTGTTATCGGGTTGTTTGACAAAGCCAAACCTCTTTCCATGGTTGCATTTGCAGGAACCTTACCTGCTGGACACCAGCGTTGCGCAAGCTTTCCATTTTCATAGGTATCTACACAGTAGGACGCACCTTCGTCAAATTTGGTGCATGGCTGAGAAACACGCATTGCTAGGGCGGTTGCATATACAAATGGCTTAATGGTTGATCCTACTTGACGTGTACCAGTTTTTACCATATCAAAAGCAAAGTGATGGAAATCAATACCACCTACCCAAGCCTTCACGAAACCAGTAGAAGGTTCCATGGACATCATACCAGATCGTAAAATTCCTTTGTAATAACGAATGGAATCGTCTGGACTTAAAACGGTATCAATATCACCGTTCCAAGAGAAAACACGCATTGGAACAGGCAGGCTAAATTCTTTTAAGATTTCTT
>Ga0209137_1003273_pt1 | contig 13691 bp, 14 predicted proteins | sample SaaInl5LU_22_DNA_FD_184642 | JGI IMG/M metagenome (GOLD analysis project Ga0209137, IMG submission 184642) | Marine microbial communities from expanding oxygen minimum zones in the Saanich Inlet - ESP_105LU_22_DNA (SPAdes) (version 2) | ecosystem: Environmental > Aquatic > Marine > Intertidal... | reverse complement strand
CAACAATTCCATGTCTCGACCATTGTATTTGAATTCTTCTTTTTTGTGACTAAACCACTTCACATCAATGTCCTTCGCATATGTCCATTTGGCATCTTCTACAAATTTGAAATAGATTTTCATGAGATCTTCAATCGGGTAAGGTTCAATATCAAACCTCCATATAAAACGGCTTTTCAGTCCCGAGTTAATCTTAAAAAACGTATTTTCTAATTCATTTTCATAGCCAGCAATAATCATCATAAAGTTATTACGATTGTCGCTGAGACATTCACAAATGGTATCAATACATTCTCTCGAATAAGATTCGTCTACAGAAAAAGAATATGCCTCATCAAAAAACAACACACCACCAATCGCTTCATCAATTGCTTTTTTTGTTTTGATTGCAGTTTGACCTAAATAACCAGCAACTAAATCGGATCGTGTTACTTTTTTGAAATAATTTTTTTTCAATATTCCGAGTTTCGAGTACATTCTGCCGATTATTTTCGCCATTTCAGTTTTTCCAGTACCTGGTGGACCGGTAATGACCATATGTTTGTAATCATTTTTCGTATCGTCAAATTGTTGAAGAAAATAAAGCAATTGTCTCAAGATAGATTGTTTGAAAGATTCATTACCGATCATGTTATGAAACTGTTCTATTTCTGGACGTACATTATGTAGTGATTTTAGATCAATATTATATTCAGTATCTTCTGCATAAGGATGTTTATCTAATAAGGTTAAAATATCAGCAATAGAATTCAAAGACACATCGATTTTGCAGTATGTTTTCTTTTTGAAATCAACCTTGAATTCTTCTGTTGGATTAAATTGTAGTATTTCATGTTGTTTTTGCCATGCCAAGTAAGGATTATTTTTGTTGTAAAATGAATACCCGCTCGAATGGGTTGTATCTAAAGTTTGATAATATTGTAAATGATGATTTTTGTAATAATTTTGGCTTGTATCAAACAACTGTAAACAGTCATTTAATGATAAATTTTTCTTATGTTGATACACGTCTAAGTAGTGAACAAAATGTTTGAATGGATTTTCCATAGTTCTATTTATCGGGGAATTTGGTTGCATATATACTAGCTCGTTTATTTCATTTAGGAATTGTATTTAAACCCTTTCCGGGTAAAAAGGCTCCATCCTCATTTCGATCATATAGAACTTTTTATCACCATAAAGTAGAAGAGACAAAATTGATCATGGATAAGCATACAAAGAAAAAGAGACAACAACGAAAACGAAATCAATCTTCCAAACGTGTCTCAAAACCTTCATTACGAGACATATCGAATGTATATACCGAAAAAGAATACAATAGCAATGATGGAATGTTAACAACTGTATGGGGTCCTGCAATGTGGCATTATTTACACACAATGAGTTTTAATTATCCTGTGAAACCTACTACAAAAGATAAAAAACATTATCATGAATTCATAACAAAACTACAGCATGTGTTGCCTTGTGGAAAATGTCGAGAAAATCTGAAAGAAAATTTCAAAAAATTGCCGATCAAAAAGTGTGCGATGCAGTCTCGTTATACATTTTCCAAATATATATATGATTTACATGAATTAATCAATACTATGTTGGGAAAACGATCTGGATTGTCATACGAGATGGTTCGTGAACGTTATGAACATTTTCGATCTCGTTGTGCAACCAATCCAAAAACGCAGAAAAAGAGAAAAACACAAAAGCAAAAACGAAAACAAAAACGAGAAGATGGTTGTACAGAACCTATTGTAGGTGAAAAGTCAAAATGTGTGATCAATATTGTTCCGAAAACTGAGAAAGTAGACACGTTTAACATGGACAAACGTTGCGAAAAGATTCGTGCATCTAATCTTTAGGAATATCAATATCATTTTATATTATATAAAATTATAGAATGGAATCAAAAACAAAGAAAGAAGAACAAGTTCCGTTTTGGGGAGAGGATCCAAACGTAATATTAGATTTTAAGTACATTACAGAGTTATATCCGTCTGATACAATGACCCCTTCACAAAAACTCAATGCTATCACACGATCTGTTATTATACTCACGATAGTAGGAAGTTTTTTTACAAGTCCTTTCCGGTTATGGATTATTTCTCTCATCACTTTAGCCGCTGTATGGTATTTGCATTATCATCAAACAACTACAAAAAGGGTCAAGTTTGAAGACGAAGCATTTACGAATAAAGATGATGTAAAAAAAGTAATCGAGCGAAAAGAATTACCACAAGATATTTTCTCAAATCCACAATCGAATAATCCGTTTGGCAATACATTGTTAACTGATTACGATAAAGCAGATCAAAAGAAACCAGCACCCCCGTCATATAACAAACGTATTAATGACAAGATTGTCTCACAAACAAAACAAGCAATACTGGACAATAATCCGGAACAGCCTCATATAACCAACCGATTGTTTTCAGGTTTAGACGATGATTTAGCATTTGAGCAATCCATGCGACCTTTTTACACTATGCCTAGCACAACCATACCAAATGATCAAAATGCTTTTGCCGAGTTTTGTTACGGAAGTATGATCTCTTGTAAAGAAGGTAATGAATTTGCTTGTGCCCGAAATATGACACGTCATACCAATATTTAGATCTACGGATAAAGTTTAGCCAAATGACAAAATGGTATATGAATCACATGTGAATAACATGTACGAAAAACAAAAAAACAAAGAAATAAAATAGAAAAATTAGAAATAATATACTATAATATTTTACTATAGTATAATAAGATGCTTTCGCAACAAATGAGTTATGCTTTTAACAATATGGGACGTATTGGAAACGATTCCGCTGATCAGTCTCAAAAAACAGTACAAAATAATCAATTTCTAAACACCATGCTTACAAATCATTTTAGTGGACAAGTTTCCGACAATCACATTCAATTTGCCACTGCACATCCTGGTGTTATGGTAAATGGTGTCAATGGAATAGGAATCAATGGATCTGTAGTAGATGCGGAATCCACTTTGTTGATGAAGGTAGGTCAAGAACGCCCGCCAGAGAAATTAGTATTACAAGAACGACCTTTTTTAACAGTTCCTTATTTAGGAAAAGGATCGGTTGACCCTACACTTGAATCACAATTGATGCAAGGTGAGACTGTTCGTGGTAAAAAGAGTGTTTGTACAGTCATGGAAAGAAACTTTAACAATATTGCAGAATATCCTTTGGATGATCGCAAACGAGCAAACGCAAATACCGTGGAAGAAATGGCTTTAAATGGATGGACACGTGGAGGAAAAGCCACACGAGAATCTGGAGAGCAATACTTTAGTCAAAAATCGAAGCCATCTGATGTGAGTTTCTAATGTGTTGGTTTTTGGATTTTCTTTTTTACCCCTTTTTTCTTTTCCTTTTTTAACATTTGAAATAATATATACGTGTAATATATATTATGTTGACTTTGACCCACAGTGAATATAGCTCAACTCCACAAAACATTGCTCAGAACACTGACGCACAAGAAGGAGGTAGACGTAGAAGAAGAAGAAGGAGTTCCAAGAAGCGATCACATAAGCGATCTCATAAGCGATCTCACAAGAGAAATTCTCGTAGACGCAGATCTCATCGCCGAAGACGTTAAATTTATAATATGATTTTTATATTCTATTATAAATGAACAGTACATTTATCACACATATGAAAGGGTTACCTTCATTTGTTTTTTACTCAAACAATAAAGAATATCGTCAAATCATGCGAGACATATTTCAAATGGATCAAACCAAAATCGCACCGTTTTCAGATTTATCTATGAATGAAATTACAACAGAAATCGACGACGAATCAAAAGACGAAATGCAATATGATATGAAACAAATGGACGTTCATTTGTCCGAACTATATGACATCACTAAATCCGAACCGAAATTTCTGAGTCTTTATAAAAAAGCAGCCGCACAAATGTTGTCTGAAGATCCATTAATTGGGCAAGTGGTACTATGTTCGTATGACTATTTTAATTTATATTATTCATGCATGTGGTTTTATTTGCATGGGGGTCATACAAGTTTAACTGAGTCTGTGGAATACAAACGATTGACTGAAATGTTGAAATGAATAAAATAAATATATAGAACAGATATATACATGGCTTCAACACGAAATAAAAACACACCAGGAAACTATGCTTTAGAAAAAAACCAATATATTCGAAGACATCAAGAGGTGATGTATACACATGCATCACAAGGTCAAGCGCATACACGAAACTTGGCCGGAAACGGATTGTTAATGGGGAAAATGGCCGGGCGTGATTTGGCCAGTAACGACACTGAAATAGAATCTGCCCTATTTGGGATTGGTTCTACTAATTTGGAAACCCCAATGCCAAAAGTCGAACCGATGATTCATAATCACAAGAGTTTGAATGTGATCGATCGTATCCAGGTATTTCTTCCTTCACCACATGTACCTGAGACACATCATCGTCCAATGTTTTTGAATTGATTTTTACATATAATTTTACATATAAAAATTACATATAAATTTTACATATAATTTTTACATATAATTATTCTTTATGTGGACTACTTTTTATAGTTTTATTGGTCGGTGTCCCATAATATAGAACATTTTCGGGAACTGATCTAGTGATTAGGCTTCCTGAACCGATAAAACTATTATTTCCTATGACGATCGGTTGTAATTTTGTAGAATTGTTTATCGTGGTTCCTGTGCCTACAAATACATTGTTATCTATTTTACTATTACCACATACAGATACTAATGGACATATCATTACATTCGATCCCAATATACAATCATGCTCTACAGATGCATTAGTATCAATATGACAAAAATCTCCTATGATTGTATCCGATCCTATATAAACACCATGATGAACAATAATTCCTTTGCCTAGTTCAACAGTCTCTGATATATATGCATTTTTGTGAAAAAGGTTTGGATATAATAATTCTGGATATGTTTGAGAAAACCGTTTACGAAAATCTATATTTCCAATAGTAACATAAATTTGTGCATTTGAATATTGTCGCACATTTGAAGTTTTTCCAATAATATATGTATTTCGATAGAATGGAATTTCGTCATTTTCATAAAGGTCATCTAACACTCCATCTATTTTTATTTGGTAGGAAATGAGCATGTCAATTACTTTCTTGCAATTTCCCCCACCTCCAATTAATATTACAGAATGCATTGTAATATGAATGTTCTGTGTTTATATTATTTTTATTCTATTTCTATGGTTCTGATGTGTAATGCTTGAATTCTTCATCATGGTTACATGTTAATTTCGGCACATAAATAGAACAATATTCAGGATGTGATATTATAAAATCATGAATGGACGACAGCATTAACAAATCGGAAGGTCCTGTAGGATTGTCTTCATAGAAATTAGTAAAATAATTATAGGAAATAATATCAATACGAAATGAAAATGAAGAATGTATAGTATCACCCCCTTTTGGAATACGATTGTTTGGTTTAATTTCAATATTATCGTAGCGATTACCTGGTAAAACTCCCACATTACATGTAGATTTCGTGTGTGCAAAAACACAAGACGAAAATGTATGATACACATTCATGATCGATTGAACATGATTCGGTTCCCAATGATCGTCATCGTCTAAATGAAAATAATATTTGTATCCATTTTGTCTGGCATATAAAAGCCCCATATTGATAGCAATTGCACCAGACACCGCCCATCTATTTCTAGGATCTGATAAATAATATCGTTCGGAAATATAATTATGTAATAATATAATATCGTTTTTTGTTTGTGATTGAAAATGCGAAACAATTTCATTTAGTTCTGTTGGAACCTCATATGAATCACCGATAACAATCAATGTCCAAGAACCATATGTTTGATCAATGACGCTTTGAATAGATTTCTTCAAATATTTTGAAGAAAATCCATTTTTACGATAATAGGTAGGTATGATAATTACGGGAGTTTCTGTATATTCCCGAATGATTTTCTTACGAAAAACACATTCATTAAAGAATGGATAATCCTCACAAATATATGCATTTTGGTAATTTGGAAAATCTTTCCAAACATCAAAACAACCATCGGGTAATTGTTTCATAATAATATCTAGGCCTTTTTTTACACCAGGTGAATATTTTGCGTCATTATAATCATCAAACACAATAAAACCTTTTTCTGTAAGGAATTCTAAATACAAAAAGAAATCTCCAAATATTCCTTGAGCAGTATGATCACCATCGATAAATAATATATCTGTTTTGTGATTTTGTTGCCTTAATTTTTTTATTAATTTCATCCGGTTTGAATAATCTATATAGGGGAAAGTATTATAGTTATGTTTGTTGTATTTGATCAAATTGGATTCAATTGTTTCTTTTTGCTTGGCATTTTCTACAAGAGGATCGATATAATGTAAGTCACTTTTGAAAGGATGTAAAAGCATAATAGACATAGAACCTCCTTCATATGAACCGATTTCTGTATATGTAATTGGTTTTGGACCTAGTATAGTACGAATATCATATAATATATGTGTATGATGATGAAAGGTATTGCCGTCCATAGAATCACTAATCGATTTGACGACGGATGCTGAGTTAGAATGTTTCATTTCAAATAGGACATCTGGTTCAGTTAATTCTACAAAATCACAATCACTATCACTATCACTATAACAATCCACTATTTTCATGACATCATATTTTTTCAAAAGAATTTGATAACGTTCTAAAAACAAGGCTAATGTTTTGTCTCCGTTATCTTGATTACACAGAAAATGATGTCGTACTTTGTATTTGTTTGCAATAATTTTTATTTCATTAGAATTAGAACTTAGATTTTCAACAATAATAATATCTTCTTTAGATTGTTGGGCGATTGATTCTAAACGTGATAGTAGTATATCAATGTCTGAATAAACATGAAATATATACACAGTTTTTGAAGTTTGCATTATTTATAGATTTTAATTATATATAAATTTACTTTGTTAAACGTATTTTTTTAGTAATATTTGGTGTCATTGATTTATGATTTCGAAATGTAGTATTTTTCTTCGATTTATTAGGATTGTCTAAAACTAATTTTATTTCTGGTTCTGGTTCTGGTTCTGGTTCTGGCTCTGGTTCTGGCTCTGGTTCTGGTTCTGGTTCTGATTCAAGCTTCTTTGATTGCATCAATGTTTGTAATTTCTCCGAAATATCATTATTTTGATCTTTATTGACTGGTGGAAGTTCATCACACGGTTCTATTGTGGTATAAATTCGGTCGTTCAATGTCTCATGTGTGCCGTCTTCCATAAGTTTAATAGGAATTTTTACAATGGCATATATATAACTCATAATATATATTAGAAAATCACAATGTATTTATTTTGATTTTCCACAAATATTTAAACCCTTGAAGGTTTATACCCGTGAAGATTTGAAATGGAGCGTCGTTTCAAATCGTTACTGGTATAAGACCCTTAACGATTGAAAATGTCCCATTTTAAATATTCAAGGGTTTAAAATGTCATTTTGGTAGAAAGGGCTTCTTTTCGCATTCCTTTACACGCATTGATCGAAAGCTCTTCGCGTTTTTTACGTGTTTTGGATCCATCATTGTTTTCGATCATTGGTTTTCGTTTTACAGTACTTAATCGTGTATTCATATCTTTTTCAATTGCATCAAAATGATCTACAATATACTCCAATACTTTATTTACGATCGCCCATTTAAAAAAATGAAGTTGCCCAATTGTAGTTTCAATACTTGTATTGTCTTTGTATGGGATTAACACGCGATCTTTTCTACAATAAGGATCAAACATTTGTTTGGAATAACTGTCTTCGGTTGATTTGTAGTTTGTCCACACAAAAAAACGTCGACTATCTTCTTCTTGGGGAATTTCATAAGCAGTAAAATGTTGCTTTGCGTAGTTTGTTACAAACCAATTCACGAGACGAATAGACAATTTCTTTGAATTATGTTGTACAATGTATTCGCGATTAATAATTTGTTTTAATGTTTCCAAATATTCTTCGTTTTTGTAGAAATCTAAAAGGGTTGTTAATAACCACTGATTTTGGGTATACATGATGTTGTGTTATGTGTTGTTTTTTTAAGTTTGTTTGATCGAAAATGATTTTAAACCGATGAAGATTTAAAATCGCACCCTTAGGGCTATTTTATCTCTTTATCGGTCATGACCCTTGTAGAATATAAATCCTCTGTGCGGATTTAAATCTTCAAGGGTGTAAATCTTTTTCTAGAACTCGTGGTTATTGTTCAGGTTCAACTACAGGTTCAGGTTCGACAACAGGTTCTGGTTCAACTACAGGTTCAGGTTCGACAACAGGTTCAGGTTCGACAACAGGTTCTGGTTCAACTACAGGTTCAGGTTCGACAACAGGTTCTGGTTCAACTACAGGTTCTGGTTCAACTACAGGTTCAGGTTCAACTACTGGTTCTGGTTCAACTACAGGTTCTGGTTCAACTACAGGTTCTGGTTCAACTACAGGTTCTGGTTCAACTATAGGTTCTGGTTCAACTACAGGTTCTGGTTCTACTACTGGTTCAGGTTCTACTACTGGTTCTGGTTCAACTACAGGTTCTGGTTCAGGTTCTACTACTGGTTCAGGTTCTACTACTGGTTCAGGTTCGACAACTGGTTCAGGTTCCACCTGAGGTTCCGGTTCCGGTTCCGGTTCTGATTCAACTAGAGGTTCCTGAACCACCTCAGACTCAGGTTCTAGAACAGTTTCCTGAACGGGAGCGGAGGATTCTGTATTTTCATTGGTACTATTTCCAGTTGTATTTTCAACTTCGGTTATACCGCTAGATCGAATTTTATCGGATATATCTTGTTTTTTTGACTCTGTAGATTTAAACCACAAATGACGAAGATTCGAGAAAAAAGAATACATTATATTGACTCTACATAAAAAACATTTATACGTTTTTTAAATAATTAATTAAAATGCATCCTACAATAATATATTCTTGTTTATACTTAAGTATCGAAAAGTGTATCTACATCAAAAGATACCCATTCTGAATCACCGCGAAAGTTCCAATTTCGTCTCGCCTGTAAATATCTAAATTCTCGTTCCATTTCCTCGCCGCTTCCGATCGATGCGTTGTCTGATTCCTCGTCCGATTCGTATTCGTCTAATTTCGCTTTTACCTTTTCAAAAGTAGGAGGATTTAAAATTTCAAAACAAGTATACACTTCTCTACACATGGCACAACAAGGATCTTTATGATTGATGTAACAAGTATCTAAATAGGTGATCATGCATGTATCACAATAAATATGATTGCAGTTCGTTTTTATTTTTTGTTCTTTGCATATAGGTTCATAACAAATTGGGCATTCGCATTCACCGTCTTTGTCTTCGATCTCTTTGTCACTGGTGTACAACATAATATTAGTTAGTGTTGTGATAGAATTAGAATTAGAACCAACAGATGACCCACCTACCAGTTCGGGAAGTGAATCAAGATCGGATCCTTCTGTCTGAAGATCTTGTAAAGTCAATAGCGGTGGTATGTGTTCTTCTTCGATGTCCCATTCATAGGCACTTACCTCATCCACCTCTGCGGATGGCATATAGTTTCCCCATTGGAAAGGCTCTAGTTCGCGTTCTTGATTGTAGCTCATATTCTGTGTCGTTCTTATTGTTTTATGTCATTTCTGTCTTTTTTGTCTTTTTGAAAAAATAGATCAATTTTTTAAAAGTCCCGCCATGCCAGACAAATGGCTACACCATTATATAAATAATGATATAAAGAGATATATTATATCAACACTATATTTATAAAGTTTATCATGGTAGAAACTACAAACACAAAAGCAAACACAAAAGCGGTAAAATGTCTAGGAAAGGATCGTAATATGAATCCATGTCGTTGTACTGCATTAGTCGAGTCAGATAGTCGCTTTTGTAAAAATCATCAATATATGGAGACATATACAGATGAACAGTTACAAACACTGACACTTTGTTCCGGATGTAAAAAGGCATATTATATGGAAGACAAAAAAATATGTGAGAAATGTAATGATCGTGGAAAAGCAAAACGACTTGAAGCAAAGGCATCTACTGTTTCTTGTGCGGTTGAAAAATGCAATTCGAAAAGATCTGAACAAAATCAATATTGTATGATTCATCAAATACATATATGGATCGACGAAGTTCATGCAACTGATCACTTTCCTTGTACACAGTATATTCGTGGATGTAGAAATATATTACCGAATAATTCTACATTCAAACGTTGTGAGGATTGTCGAAAAGCAGAAAGAGACAAAGATCATAAAAAAAGAAATGAAGCAAAACAAAAAAATCAATCTTTGTCTCAACAAAACAACTCGTCATCAAAACATTGTCATACTTGCGGGAAAAAGTTTTCAAATGATTTCTTTGTTGGAGAAAAAGGACAAGAAACATCTACATGTACTCAGTGTCGAACCAATGACAAAAAACAAAACCAAAAAAGAGACAAAGATCATCGTCGGGAACAAGGAAGAAAGTATGATGCAAAAGAGTCTCGTAAAAAGCAACAAAAAGAATGGAAATCGTGTAATTGGGACAAAGTAATTCAAGCATGGAAACAATATCGTGTACGACAAAGAGAAAAAAACGAAAAAGGATTTCTACAAGCTAATGCAAATTATGCAAAACAGTGGCGTATAAACAATCCAGAAGCTGTACAAGCACAAAATGAACGAAAAAAGACAAAATTAGAATGCCAATATAGTGTATATATCCAGTCTGCTAAGCATCGTAATATTCCATTTGAAATATCAGTGGAAGATTACAAATCGATCGTAGAACATCCCTGTTATTATTGTGGTGCTATCAACGAAAAACGTGGATTCCATGGAATGGATCGTAAGAATAATTATTTGGCATATACAAAAGAAAACGTGGTAGCATGCTGTTCTATGTGTAACTATATGAAAGGAACGTTGTCAGAAAAGACATTTATTGAAAAAGTGTCTCATATACTTTCACATTGTCGAAAAATAGTAGTGGAACATCGTTATCCAGATGCATTCAAAAATTACAATGGATGTACATACAATGACTATCAATTGCGTGCAAACAAAAAAAAACGGTGTTTTGAACTAACAAAAGCTGAATTTTATCAACTTAGAAAATTGCCTTGTTATTTATGTGGCAAAGAATCAAATCACCATCATTGTAATGGTGTAGATCGTAAAGACAATACAAAAGGGTACACCATAGAAAATAGTTATTCTTGTTGTGGTGGATGTAATTACATGAAAAATCATTTCGAGTTTGATTCTTTATTAGAACGGCTCTTGTGTATTTACAATCATCAGCATCAACATTCAATCGCATAATCTATTCCTTCCTTTTGTAAATAATGTAATAATCGAGACTGTGTAATGTTTTTATGATAATCACTAAAAAATATATCCAATCCTAACTGAGCAATTTGTCTTTCATTTAAAAATGGCATTAAATGCCCTGCACCAATACAAATATGAATATGTATATTTTTATTGTTTCTCACAACATCTATAATATTTTCCGCCATATGTTTTTCTCTTTCGAGCAATGTTTTCTGTATGACAATGTCATCTACATTTTGATCAGGGAACTTTTTATGTAACATATACAAACAGCATTTCCGAATAGATTCATACGGAATATTTGAAGGTAATCCGCCGTACAATTTTGCTCGGTTGCGGATATGTTGTTTCATATTTTCACTGCTTTTTTCATAATTGTATATATCAAAATGTATTTCTTGCAAGAAATGGGTGTATGATAGAAACCAAGGCTCTGTTTCAAATGATCTCATGAATTCTTTCATTTCAGGGAATACGAGCATGCAATATAAAAAGAATACAAGTACTGCAATGGAATGATTACCTCCTTCTTTTAGTGTTTCGAATGGTACTTGAGACAATGTATATGTAGAACACAATACTGTATCTGGATAGAGTCCTTCTAATTGTTCAAATCCATTTATTCTGTTTTCAGAAGAAGCATTATACTGTTTGCATTCTAATAGCAATATAATTTCGTTTTGTAATGCATGTGTTTTTAATGATTCTTTTTGTTTTTCAAAATGAGACAAATGTACTTCCGGATGGAATGTGATCATAATTATTATAATAATACATAACAATTATTTTATTACAGTTTCAAAAAAAAGTATAAAACACTTATGCCCATTCAAGATCAGCCATATCAGAAACAATGTTGGAAATGTTAGAATATGCTATGCCGGCCATACCCGACATTACACGTAGGACATTGTAAGATAGAGCATAAACTCTGACCTTAGCAGTCTTAACACCAGAAACAGTTCCAGAAGAAAGAACGAGTTGAAGAACTGCGTTATCAATTCTGGAGAAGTTGCATGATCCGGATGGTTGGTGTTCCTCAGGGCGAAGAGCGAAGGAGTACACGTTGATACCGGTATCAGGGGCACGGGTGTGGTGTTGGTATGGTTGAACAACATCGAAGTATGATCCCTCACGCTCGGAGAATCGGTCTTGTCCGTTAAGCTGAAGCTTGGCGGTGACAACAGGGTTCTCTCCCCAGCAGTGCATGTCAAGGGCAGTCTCGGCAAGAACGAATGTTCCGGCATCAGAAACAGAGGATCCGGTTCCAGTTCCATCACCGAAAGGTGCAGTAGCGCTGTGAACATTACTTGTAACACTAACATCACCTGCTCCTCCCATCTGGAAGAGTTCATCCTTGATGAAAGCATCAGTTCCAACTGCTCCATCAGGTCCTCCGAAGGCGTGGATAGCGTTAGGAAGAGCATCAATGGCATCGGTGTAGTTGAATGGCTGAGCACCAAGAGTCTTGTAAAGAGTCTCACTTCCTTCAAGAGAACTGCAGTAGTCAACGTTAGCATCAGGCTGAACAACCCAGATAAGCTCCTTGCATGGGTGGTTGAAGTTAAGCTTGATCTTGTTGGAGGAAGATCCAACAGACTCATCACCAGTGAATTGAAGTTGCTCAATCAAGTACTCGTGAGGGTTCTGGGCCATCTTGCGTCTCTCATCGGTATCAAGGAAGATATAATCGATGTAAAGAGAAGCAGCAACAAGGGATTGCTGGTAAGCCTGAGGAACTTGAACAGATCCAGATGCGGCATAAAGCTCCTTAACTGCCCACAAGCATTCACCAATGGGGCGAAGATCAAGGTTGATCTTAACCTCGTGGTATTGAAGAGCAATCAAAGGAAGAGCAAGTCCAGGGTTCTTGCAGAACCAGAATTGAAGAGGAACGTAAAGGGTTGTCTCAGGAAGAGCGTTTCTTGGAGCACAAACCTGGGCAGGTCCTCCAGAAGCGGCACAAGGTCCAGCAACAGAAGCGAATTTAGGGTCAGTGATATAGGTAAGTTGAGTGGTGTGTCCAATCATCTTCCAGTATCCCTTTTGCTGTTCGCTTGACATGGTAAGCTGGTTCCAGATGTGCATCCAGTCACCATATTGACGGTCAATACGTTGTCCACCAATCTCAACCTCAACTTGAGAAACGAGTTGCTCACCAATGTAGTCCAACCAGCGTGCGTAAACATCACCGGTGTGAAGATCTTGGTTGATCTCAGGAAGAGTAACCTGAAGATATACACGGTATGCAAGGTCACCATTTCTGGACATAACGGCACTTACACGTCGTCCAAAGTCGGCTTGTCCCTGGAAAGTCTGTTCAATACTTTCC
>Ga0209137_1003271_pt1 | contig 13699 bp, 14 predicted proteins | sample SaaInl5LU_22_DNA_FD_184642 | JGI IMG/M metagenome (GOLD analysis project Ga0209137, IMG submission 184642) | Marine microbial communities from expanding oxygen minimum zones in the Saanich Inlet - ESP_105LU_22_DNA (SPAdes) (version 2) | ecosystem: Environmental > Aquatic > Marine > Intertidal... | reverse complement strand
ATGAAATCTTTGACAAAAAGATTCAGATTTACCGCGATAATGGTTTCTCTAAATTTGAAATCGAAGCCATAGATTAAAGATATATACTATCTATGGCAACTTACAATGTAAAATTTAATAAAGATGATAGTGTTATCAGGCACGTCATTATAGGTCTACTTGCGGATTTAAATAATAAGGTATATTTTTACCGTCAACTTGATAACGATAATCGAGTTGAGGTTGATGTACCTTTTTATTATGCAATAGCAGGTGACGAAGATTTCCTTAAAGACAATTTCTTATTCTTAACAAAAGATGGTTTAAGATGTGAACCTGAAGAGGTTAGAGCAGATGGTAACTATGACAGAGTACCCCGTGGTGTTGTTAACTTTGAAGGTATGTCTATTGATTCATCTAAACTTGTTAACAAACGCACAAGGGGTTCTTATACTAAGATGAACGATAACGGTGCTATGGAAGGTTATAACGCTGAATTTGAAATGATACCAATTAACATTTCAGTTAATGTAGAGATTATCACTTCATCACAGTTAGACAACTTTAAGATTGTTGAACGCGTCATTAAAAGACTATACAAGTCTAATCAATACAATATCGAGGTTGGTGATTTATATGAAGGTTCTTACAGAATGCCATCTTATTATGCAATGCCTGAAGACTATTCGACGGAAAGACCTGTTGAGTTTTCTTTTGATTCAAATGAAGGATATAAAGTAACTTTTCCCCTTGAAATTAATTCATTCATTCCTTCGTTTGAGTGGGATACTGAAATGCACGTTGGTAACAGGATGTTTGAGATTCATACTCAACCAACACACACAGATCAAAAAGATTTTGACAGGACATCAGACGATAATCCAAAACGTATCGTTGACTAAGATATATAAAAAAATAAAGATATTAAATTATGAATCTTTCTCCTATTAATATTGTTAATGAAAACGAAGTAGAATTCTATCTACACGGTAAGTCTTATACAGTTAATACTTCTGAAAATACAATCGTAGAAAATGAAGAAATTAACAATGAGTTATTATCATTAGCATGGGCTCTTGAAAACTTTCAGTTTACAAATGAAGCAATCATTTGGTACAAGGGTGTTTACAAAATGTATTACAATATTCAGGAAAACAAGTTTTACATGGGTAGTACTAAAGTACTGGATGAAAACTTTGCAGAGTTTCTTTTAGCTTCTGGTGTAATTAGATATGAAGAAAAGCCAGTTGCAGCAGCATTTGAAAACGCAGCAAGAAATATCGATAAGTATGTTGACCTTGACTTTGTAAAAACAGTTAATGAAAACAACAACCTAATCGACGTTATGAAAGTTGGTGGTAATGTTTACATCTCAAGATTAAACGAATCAGCAAAGCTATACAATTTCTTTAAGGCTAATACAGCAAACGCAGCGATTGAATACGTTAACGAAAAGACAAACGTAAACATTACTGAATTTGTAGCTGAGTTGGTAGAAGGTGAGTTAACAGAATACGTTGATGCACTTGACGAACTAAAGCAAAAAGGTGAACTAGTAGATTTCTTAAAAGACCAAAGAAACAGACTAGCTGAAGCGGACAGGTCGATTGAAGAAATTAAAGCAGCTGACGCTCTTATCGAAGGTGAGATTGCAAGATTTGAAGCTGAGATGAAAGAACTAAAAGCTACACTATAATGCATAATATTAAGACATTTGAGCAATTCGTAATTAACGAAGAGGACACTAGCAGGTCTAATGGGTATGTACCAGGTTCTTTGAAAAGAGAATTTGAAGATATGCCAGAGGGCACGGAGCTGTCAATAGACGCTCTAAGCTATTCTCAATCAGCAAATGATGACCTTGTAATCTGTTTTGTGAATGATGATATGATCAGAGTTCCAAAATCGAGATTAGAGCTGGAAGACGGCGAAGGCATTTAAATTGCTCAAATCTTATTAAGATACCTCGGGATTCTATTCCTAGGGATCAAGCCCGGTAAACCCGGGCTTTTTTACTCATGGTTATTTTGAAACACTTATCAATTTATATCATATAATAATCAAAGATACAAACATTAATTTAACAATCGTGGCTAGAAAAAAGAATTACTTAAACAATAAAGACCTTTACGCTGAAATCGTAATGTCAAAGGAACAGGACAAACTGACTCCTAAAGCGGAGAAAATGTTGATGTTGTTGGCTGAACGTGCTATTCGTAAAATGTCTTACGTTTATGATGATGACAGACAGGACTGCTTACAGTTTGCCATGCTTGATTTATTAAAGTATTGGAGGAACTTTAATCCAAAGTATACTAATGCGTTTGCGTACTTTACGGAAATTGCAAAGAGAGGATACGCTAAAGGATGGAACAAGATTCACCCACAAAAATATAAAGATACAATGTCTATCGACAGAGCTGGTGCAAGACCGGGCGAAGAAGGTGGACTGTTCTCAATCTAATGTCTATAAAAAGGGTCAGACCCACTAATAAGTCTGGCTTTGTACAGGGTTACTTTAAACCAAAGAACCCATCAAAGTATAAAGGACCAGAGCCTATAATCTACCGGTCTTCATGGGAGCGTAAGTTCATGATGTGGTGTGATAGCAACAAGCAAGTTGTTATATGGTCAAGTGAACCTGTACAAATACCTTATTGGTCAAAACTACACAATAAGAAGCGTACATACTACCCTGACTTTTACATGAAGATTAAAAAGAATGATGATTCGATAGAACACATTCTTGTAGAAATCAAACCCGAGGCTCAAATCAAAAAGCCGAAGCCACCGACAACAAACAGCAAGAAAGCTTTAAAGAACTATAAGTTTCTTGCAGAACAGTACGTGGTTAATAGAGATAAATATAATGCAGCACAAGAGTTTGCTAACGGTAGAGGTTGGCGTTTTGTGGTGATGACAGAAAAGTCTCTTAAATAATGGGTCAAATTAAAAAGGACATACAATCACAAATAAAGATACACGGTTCTAAGGCTAACGCTAGGAAAGCAGCTGAAGATTGGTATGCCACATCTTTAAATTCGTTTAAGAATAATACCGTTGCTAAATACGGTGAACGTTTTAGACCAGGTAAGATTTATGTTTTTAGATACGACACACCTATCACTGAAAATCTTGAATGGTGGGACCGTAACCCAGTGGTACTAGCACTTGACCCTTACAAAGGTAACGATGTTGCTATCAATCTTAACTTGTTGCCTGTTAATGTAAAAGAAACATTATTGGACGACTTGCATATAAGATTAAATGGACAGATCAAAACAAATGAAGATAGGTCTAGAAATAATGCTAAAACACAAGGTCAATTAAGTTTAAGTTACCAAGGTGCTAAGCGTTATTTAGATGAATATGGTTGCGGATTCGCTATAAGACAGTACAAGCCAAACTTAAAAGTTAAGCAAGCTGTGGTGTCTTATGAGAATTGGGCAAAGATAGTACTTTGTGAATTTGCAGAGCTTGAAGGTATAACACCTGGTATGCTACGTGCTATGTTCAGAAAGTATTATAATAATAAGAATATATAAAGAAATTTAAAGCAATTAAATGGCAGGTTTCGTAAATAACAACAATGGTCCTCTTTCATACGGCAAGAGACCATTTACTTTAAGTACAGCTCTTAAAAGCCTTTCATCGTTTGGTATGTACTACGATGATATGGTTCTTCGTCAATCTCAAGCAATTGGCCCAACTGAAGATGCCTTTGGTTACGGTCAAATGAACCCACTGGGTATAGATAATGACGACATTTATGGTGCATTTGCAGCACTGTCAATGACAGATACAAACATGCGTAAATCTATCCCATTATTTGATAGAGCTTACGAATCAAAAAGAGAAGAGCTTAGAAAATTCTCACTTAACGATGAGATTGAAGATATCTTAGATATTCTTTGTGACGAAACAATTGTCTATGATGATAAAAACTTTTTCTGTTACCCTGACATTATCGGTTTAGAGGTTTCAGATGAGGTTGACAAATATTTTAAAAGGTCGTTTAGAAACATTTACCAATACTTTGGTTTTAATGGTGACCAATCAGCTTGGTACTTCTTCCGTAAATTCCTTATCGATGGTTACCTATCGTTTGAGATTATTTATAATGAAGAGCAAACTGAAATTATAGGTTTTAAAGAGATTGACCCAATTACCCTAATGCCAGGTTTTAACAAAGAAGATGGTAAAAAGGTTTGGGTACAATTTAAAGACGACCCGATGAAGGAAAGAGTCCTTTACGATTCACAAATCATTTACATTTCATATTCATCAATTACTACAGTTTCAAGAGTTTCTTATGTTGAGCGTCTAATCAGGTCGTTTAACTTAATGAGAATCATGGAACACACTCGTGTTATTTGGGCTGTGACAAATGCATCATTTAGAATGAAGTTTGTTATCCCAATGGGTGGTAAGTCTAAGACAAGAGCTAAGCAGTCTCTTGCACAGCTGATGAATAACTATAAAGAGGTTGTAGACTTTGATTGGGAATCAGGTACACTTGAAACGGACGGCAAGCCAATGCTTCAGTTCTCAAGAGAATACTGGTTACCTTCTAAAGAGGGTGAGACACCAGAGATTGAAACTCTTGGTGGTGATGGGCCAGACCTTTCAGATACAGAAGCACTTAAGTACTTTAATGATAAACTTAAGCATGTATCTAAAATTCCTTATAACAGGTTCATGTACGAAGACGGTGGTGGTGATTTCAATCTAGCTGCTGATGGTATGATTAGAGATGAGATTAAATTCTCTAAGTTTGTAAGAAGACTACGTTCTGCTTTCCAAGAAGTTCTTGTTAAGCCAATGTACTTACAAATGTGTCTAAAGTACCCTGACTTTGCTAATGACCCACAATTTAAAACGCAAATTGCCCTTAGATTTAACGAAGAGAACATGTTTGCTGAGTTAAAACACATGGAAATCATGGAACGTAGATTAGACTTTATTGGTCAAATGCGCGACAACCTAATGATTACTGACCCAGTGACAATGGAAGAAGATTACTTCTTCGATATGGACTTCTTAGTTGACAAGTACTTAAAGCTGACACCGGACGATAAAGCTGCGAATGATGCATACAAAGCTAGAACGGAAGAAGCAGGTGCCGGTGAAGAGCCAGAAGACCCAATGGGTGGCATGGGAATGTAAAAAAATACTTAAGTATAATGAATACACTTAAAACATTTGAGCAGTTTGTATCTGCTAATGAAGAAGCTATTAATGCTGGTCCAGAATCAGAAGTTGTAGTTGATGATATGATTACAACAAACGGCACTAAAATATCTTCAGAAGAAATTCTAGGTGTTGTAGTTTCGTCTGATAATGAAAAGCAACTGGTTGATAAAATGTATGATAAATTTGGACAAACATCTTTTTCAGAAGAGGATATATCGACATTAAAGAAATACTGGAACGACTATTCTGCTGAAAATAAAGAAGAAGAGTTAGAAAAAGAAAAAGAAGCTGAAGAAGGTGGTGAAGGTGACGACCCACTAGCGGGCATTTAAAAAACAAAATTTCTTGTTTTTTAAACTCGATATATAAACAAATATATTATAACATTCATGAACTATAATAATCTACTGATTCTTGAGAGATCAAGCAGTACTCTTATCGCTGACGAAAAGTCTGGTGTATATGTACTGGAAGGTATTTTTGGTGAGATTGACAGAAAGAATAAAAACAATCGTATTTATACTGAATCTGAATATTTACCACAAATCGAAGCTCTACAAGAAAAAATTAAGTCATCAAAGTTACTAGGTGAATTAGATCACCCGGCTAAATTTGATGTATCTTTAAAGAATGTATCACACGTTATTGAAGAGCTTTACTACGATAAAGAGTCCAAGCAAGTAAAAGGTAAAATTAGACTACTAGACACAGATGCTGGTAGACAAGCTAAAGCGTTAGTTGACGCTGGGGTACCTTTACAAATCTCTTCAAGAGCAGCTGGTGAAGTTAGCGAAGGCGGTCAAGTAAAAATCAAACAACTATTTACTTATGACCTAGTAGCTGACCCAGGTTTTGCAAATGCAGAACTTAATAGAGTTAATGAATCATTTGGTTTTGATGTTGATGACAACATTCAAATTTTCCAAATCTCTGATTCAGAAAACCTAGTTACAGAAACAGAAACAATCGAAAATCAAAATAACACAAATACAATCATGGAAAATCAAGCTAGATTTGTAAGTGTTGAGGATTTCAACAAGTACTCTGCGTACCTTGCTGAAGAAATCAAGTCGCTTAAAGAATCTCTAGCCAACAATTCTACTGAAGGCGTTGAAGAAAGAATCGAAATGCTAACAAATTATGTAGAGCATGTTGCAGAGACTGCTGACAAGGGTATCCAATACACTGAATACATTGCTGAAAACCTAGATAAGTCTATTGATTACTCAAATTACGTTGCTGAGAAGCTAGACAACTCAATCTCTTACACAGAGCACGTTGCAGAAGCTGCTGGTAACATTAAAGAGTATGCTAACTATCTAGCAGAAGCAATGAACGAAGGTGCTACAGATTACGAAAACGTAACAAAGTACTTAAACTACCTAAAAGAAAATGTAGAGTCTGTATCTGAATACGCTGACTACATCGCTGAAACTATTAACACTAACCTAATTATGGAAGAAGAGGTTAATAATGGTGATGATAAAACAGGTACTGAAGCAGATGAACTAGAAGCTGAACTTAAAGAAGTCGACAATGATGCAGAAGCACCTGAAGATAAATCAGCTGAACTAGAAGCAGATCTTGACAAAGATGCTGCACCTGCTAAGGAGGTGGCTGAATCAGACATTAAAGTTAACAACGGCGACGACAAAACAGGCGTTGAAGCAGATGAACTAAAATCAGACGCTAAAGAAGTTAACAACGATGTTGAAGCACCTGAAGACAAGTCTAAAGAATTAGAAGCTGACCTTGAAAAAGAAGCAACAGATTCTAAAGTAGTTGTTGAAGCAGAAGAAGAAGAAGCTGTAGAAGAAGCATGTGACGCTTGTGGTGCAAACCCATGTGAATGTGTATCTGAAGAAGTTGAAGACAAATCAGGCGAGCTTATGGATGAGCTAGAAGATGAAGTTGATGATTCAGGTGAAGAAGTTGACGTTGTAGAAGCTTACAAAAACGAAATTTCTGAAAAACTATCTGCACTTATTAATAAAGCAACAGTTAAAGAAAACAATAACCCTCACTTCTTTAGATTAGTATCTGAAGCAACTCAAGAGAAATTCAATGCTCTAGAAGATACTGATAAGTCTAAAGTATTAAAAGAAGTTGAAGGTAGAGGTTACCTAACAGAATCTCAAATCAACACTCTAATGGAATCTGCACTTGTAGAAGTAGCTGGTCAAACAGCACCTTACTTCGTTGAAGCAATGCCATCTGAGTACAAAGAAACATGGGCTAAACTATCAGAAGCTAAGAAATCAGCAATTGCTGCTCAAGCTAAAATGGTTAAGCTAACTTCACCATACCAAGTTAAAAACTTCTGGGAAACGAGAGACCTAAGAGAAACAACTCCGGTTATGGAAAAAGTTGAAATGATTAATGAAGCTAAAAAGCAAGAAGCTCCTAAGTCAAAAACTATCACTTATAACACTGATGGTATGGCAGAAGCACTAGCAGCTAGATTCAAAAAATAATCATGAAACACGTAAAATTATTTGAACAATTTTTAAATGAAGGTTGGGATGAAGACGGTAACTCTGGAGTCTTTTCAATTGGAAATAAAAAAGTAAATTGGTTTATAAGATACGTATTTGATAAGGACAGCACATTTGCACAAATAAACGTTGATACTGCAGAGTTTGCAGAAGCAATGGATTTAAATGCAGATGAACTGGTATCAGATTATTCTGAAATCTTTCCAATCATTTCTGCTAAGCCAGAAAATGATAACAAAAACTGGAGAGAATTAAACGCAGAAGACTTTGATTTAACTGACCCTATTAAAAAATATAATAATGCATCTGCATTTTTAAAATGGGCAAAACCATTTAATAAAAGTCTAGAAGCTGATTTAAAGTATTATAAATAATCAAAAAAACAAAAAAATCATTTTTTTAGCGTAATACTCTAAAAGTACAATGATATATAATAAAATCGACGAAGGACGACAGAAGCAAAACGTCCGAGCATGTCGAATTAAACAATAGCCAAAAAAATAAAAATTAATACAATGGCAAATTTAATCAATGAAGCTGAAATCAGAGCAACATGGGCTCCTATCATCGAGTCTGCTACTGGTATCAACGATTCAAACAAACTAGCTTGGATGTCAGAATACTGTCACAACCACAAGCTATATGAAGAAGCATCTCTATCTGCTGTAACGCCGATGATGCTTAAAGGTATGGGTGCTGCAACTCTACCATCTGACCACATGGGTGCTACAGGCGCTGTAGATGGTTCAGGTGATAAAGCTCCAACACTACTTCCACTAGCAATGCAAGTTGCTGCTCAAACTATCGGTCTAGATCTAGTACCAGTAGTACCAATGGCTGGTCCAATGGGTCTACTATCTTACCTAGATTTCGTATATGATGGTGGTGCTGCAAGAAACTCTGCTGCTGGTCTAAACGTAATGTTCGTTAAGTCTGACGTTGCTGCAACTGATCTAGTTGCTGACCCTAAAGTAGGTGAGTCAAGATTAGACGGTGTTGCAATCTACAAAGTAACTCTAGCTGGTGGTGCTGATACTGCTGCTGACCACTTTGCATCAGGTGCAAAACTAGAACTAGTTGAAGCTCTAGAAAACCACATCCCAGCATTTTCTGGTGATGCAGATGGTAATCCATTTAACAGAGCTGACGGTGAAAGAACTCCTGAGAACATCATGGGTCTATCTCTATTCAGCAAATCAGTTGCTGCGGAAACTTTCCAAGTAGCTGCTGCTGTAACAAGAGAGCAAGTTCAAGATCTTAAGCAATTCGGTGTTGACGCTGTTGCTCAAGTTGAGGCAGTTCTAACTAACGAACTAACTCAGTCTATCAACAGACTAATCCTTAACAAAATGAACGATATCGCTGAAACAGGTATCGGTGGTGCATCTAACACAATTGACGTAGCTCCTTCAGCTAACTACGGTGGTGAAACAAGAGGTGAAGCACACAGAAGAGTTCTAACGAACATTCTAGCTGCTGCAAACCTTATCGCTAACGAAGGTAGAAGAGGTGCTGGTAACTTCGCAGTTGTTGACTGGAAGCTTGCTTCAGCTATGCAGGGTATTGCTGGTTTCGTACCAAACCCAATGGCTAACACGTTCTCTCAAGTTGCTGGTGCAATTTACCCACTAGGTTCAGTTGCAGGTATCAACATCTACGTTGATCCAAACCAACAACCAAAACTTGTCGAAGGTAAAGATGTTTCATCAGTTCTAGTAGGTAGAAAAGGTGACGGTAACGGTTCTGGTCTAGTATTCATGCCATACCTAATGGCTGAATCAGTTCAGACTATCGCTGAAGGTACAATGGCTCCAAAGGTAGCAGTTAAGTCTAGATTCGCTCTAGTTGAAGCTGGTTTCCACCCAGAGCTAAACTACCAGAAATTCTCTGTATCTAACCTAGAGCTATAATCTTTAGCTTAGAATAACAGATTTCTAATATTAAGGGCTTCTCGAAAGAGAGGCCCTTTTTTGTTTATATTATAATGATATATAGTATAAGTAAAATAAAATCATATATAATTTATAACTATGAAACTTAAGTTAAATGAGTCTTTAAAGTCTTATTCTACTTTCCTTAATGAAAGAGAATCAGCGACAGCAGAGGCAACCCCAGAAGTTGACGTGAAAAGCGCAATGATTGCAGACGTTGATACAATTATTAATTCATTAGAAACGCTAGCAACAGCTGTTACTGAAATGAAAGAAGATTGGACTAAAGAATTTGCACATTTTGCAAAGCTAAACGAAGATAAAGTAGATGAGGCTAATGCTGCAGTACAATGGGCACTATCGTACCGTCTAGCTGGTAAGCAAAAGAAAATTACTACAATGAAGCTTAAATCTTCGGATATGGCAACAGCCGCTGCGAATCTTCAAGGTGCTGATAACAGAGATAAAAAAGCTTATATTCTTGACAAGAAAAAGCAGCTTGACGATAATGTTAAAGAACTACAAGCAATGGTTAATGATAAAGCTAAAGAAATTGGTGAAGTTGCAGTTCGTATCGTTAATAAAGTAAAATTAAAAGGTCAAATTGCAGTTATCAAGTCTCAAATTGGTAATGTTGACCCTAAGAAAGCTAAAGAAATGAAGCAAAGACTTGCGGACATTTCAGCTAAATCTAAAGAAGAAGATGAAGCAATTGCAGATTTCAAAGCTAAGGCAGATGCTGAAGCACAAGATGAAAAGGGCGACGATAAACTTCAAGACCTTAAAGCTAAAGTATCTGGTCTTAAGGATGAAAAGAAAGAGGTCGATACGTCTACTACAGTTGGTAAACTTAAAGCCGTTAAGTTTGATATTCAAATTGCACTTCTTAATGCACAAATCAAAGCAGAAGATGGTGACCCTAACACTGACCCGTCTGAAGATGATAAGAAAGCAAAAGAGCTTGAAGCTAAAGCAGCTGAGCTAGAAGCTAAGATTAAAGAAGAGGAGGCTGAAGGTGCAGACGCAGAAGAAGCTCCAGAAGTTGATGCAGAAGAAGCTCCAGAAGTTGACGCAGAAGAAGCTCCAGAAGTTGACGCAGAAGAAGCTCCAGAAGTTGATGCAGAAGAAGCTAAGAAAAAGGCAGCTGAAGAAGAAGCTAAGAAAAAGGCAGAAGAAGAAAGAGTTGCAGGATTAACAGACGAAGAAAGAGCAGCTGAAGAAGAAGCTAAGAAAAAAGCTGAAGAAGAAGCTAAGAAAAAGGCAGAAGAAGAAGAAGCTAAGAAAAAGGCAGAAAACGCAGAAGAAGTTGAAGACACAGAAGAAGTTGAAGCTAAGAAAAAGGCTGAAGAAGAAGCTAAGAAAAAGGCTGAAGAAGAAGCTAAGAAAAAGGCTGAAGAAGAAGCTGCAGAAGAAGAAGCTAAGAAAAAGGCTGAAGAAGAAGCTAAGAGAAAGGCAGCAGAAGAAGACCCTAAAGAAGCTCTTGTAATTAGAGCTAATGCAGTTGGTCTAAATGAGTTAGCTTCAGAAATCGATTCTAGATTAGCATGGCAACTTGCTGAAGGCACTAGTCTAAGACTTAAATACGAGTCTTTAATTAGAAAAGCAGAGTCAGATAAAACTCTTAACGAGTCACGTTACTTTAACAATGACGTAAAAGACGCATTTAGAAGACTACTATAAGTTTCTAGGATTAGCGTTACTTTTAAATAATTTCAGGAGCTCCTTTTGTTGATTCATTAGGAGCTCTTGACATTTTACGCGAAACTTAACTGAAGATTCGACAATACTCATTTCAACATTCTTAGAAAGAGTATCCCAATAATCTTTATGTACAAAGTTTTTTGGGCTAAAATCGTTCATAGAACTCATTATAGGTCTACCTGAAAGGGCACATTGCCAAGGTACCATATCGTACGATTCTTTAAGAGGTTCAATCTTTCTTAGTGATTTAGTACGCCAATCCCAAAACAGTTTGTGCTTGATACTTTTTGTATCAGTCCTGTGAATAGCCAAGATAACAGATAACACTTTTGGGTCATCTGTAATATGTCTAAGGTTTTGGTGTTCTAGTAGCAGTCGCTTATGACTTTTTGAAAGAGATTCAAAAGAAACACCGTGTTTACCGCGAACACCCGTCTTATAAACGATGTGTGGATATTTCTTTGGTTGTGCCATATACTATATTTATCTTTGAAACTAAACTCTATTATTGCATATAATAATTGTAAAAAAATGCATAAATGAGTTCAATCAATCAACTATTTACTGAAAAGTACCGTCCAAAGAATCTAGAAAGTCTAATTCTACCGGACCGAGTAATGAATAAATTTAAGAACGGTGTACAACAAAACATGTTGTTCGCTGGTTCACCGGGCACTGGTAAGACTTCAACAGCTAAGGCTTTAGTAAACCAGTATGACTTACCGTATTTGTACATTAATGCTTCAACGGATACTTCTGTTGATGTGATTCGTACAAGGATTACGGACTTTTGTTCAACAATGTCCATACTTGACGACCGTGATAAGTTTAAAGTAGTCATTCTTGATGAGGTTGATGGTGTATCTGACCAGTTCTTTAAGGCACTTCGTGCAACAATGGAACAATTTGCAAGTAATTCAAGGTTTATTGCAACTTGTAATTACATTAATAAGTTACCAGACCCGATTCTTTCGCGCTTTGAAGTGCTTAACTTTGATTTTGATAAAGAAGAAGAGTCTGAACTAACTAAAAAGTACATCAAGCGAGTATACGACATTACAGGTTCTGAAGGCATGTCTATTGAAAAGCCAGCACTTGTAGAATTTGTTCGCCGTAACTTCCCTGATTTGCGTACAACACTTAACAAGCTACAAGGCTATAAAGTACAAGGCACTCAAAATATTACAGTTGATGATGTCAAACGATTTAATTCAGTTTACAAAGATGTCTTTGAATTGATTTTTAATGAAACAGACCCGGCTAAAAATTACAAGTTACTTGTTTCAGAGTACGCTAATCGAGTTGATGATGTATTACAAACTTTAGGTGAAGAGTTTATTGAGTATATTCAAACAGAAAAATCTAATGCTGTTAGATTTATACCGCAAATTATTATTACAGTAGCCGAACACCAAGCACAACGTAATCATGTGATTGACCCTGTGATTACAATGCTATCTTGTATTTATAAAATACAAACAATAGTTATACAATAATTTTTATTTGTCACATTTTTTTGCTATATTAGTGACATACAAAAGACATATATTATGAAGTTAGGAAAACATACATTAATGATTGACGGTAATTATTTCGTCTATAGTCGACTTTACGTAATGCCACGTAGAAGTGGCAAGCAATTGCTCGAGACTGAAAAAGACCAAGGTCAATTCATGCGAAAGCTATGTATTGATTTCGCGTCAGAAATCCGTAAAATGCAACCCTTTATTGACGAGGTTGTTATTGCCGTTGATTCTAAATCATGGCGTAAAGACTTTTATCCTGAAGCCGAGTATAAAGGTACTCGTAAATCTGATGACAGTGTTAACTGGGCGGCCGTATACCGTATTTACGACGAGTTTAGAGCACTCTTAGCTAAGAATGGTGTGATTATACAGCAAACACCAGGCGCTGAAGCAGATGATATCCTATTTGCCCGTGCGACTGAGTTAAACAATCAAGGTAAAAACTGTATTGTTTGGACCGGTGACCGTGACCTTATTCAATTAGTAGATTACGCAAAAGCAACAGACGGTTATACTCTTTGGTACTACAACACTAAAAGAGCTTTACTAGCTTTTGAAGGCTTTACTGAATTACTAGAACAAACAACAGGTGATTCTGTTTCACCAGATGAACTATTATTTAATTTAAATAATGGTGATATTAGTTCTGATGAAATCAAAGGTAAAATTAAAGACTGGGTGCGTAGCAATAAAGTTACTATCGAAGAAATTGATTCTCGGGCCTTTATCTTTAAAAAGATTTTAGTAGGTGATAAGTCTGATAACATTATGTCAGTTGTTACATACACTAAAACTATGAAAAATGGTAAAGTACGTACATTTTCAATTACAGATAACCAGGCTGATAAAATTCTATCTCAATATGAAAAAGACT
>Ga0209137_1003265_pt1 | contig 13716 bp, 12 predicted proteins | sample SaaInl5LU_22_DNA_FD_184642 | JGI IMG/M metagenome (GOLD analysis project Ga0209137, IMG submission 184642) | Marine microbial communities from expanding oxygen minimum zones in the Saanich Inlet - ESP_105LU_22_DNA (SPAdes) (version 2) | ecosystem: Environmental > Aquatic > Marine > Intertidal... | reverse complement strand
CCACCACATCAACCGGTTCGGTAACATTCTCAAATCCAAATAACTATCAGTATAGAGTAACGGTAGATGTAAGTGGAATCACTAACACATTTACAGAATCAGAGATGAACTACTTAATGTATCTAAGAATGTTTCCTGCTGAAATCGCATCTTGGGATTATCATACAATGAACTTCTACGCATTGGATAGTTCAGATATTGTAACTTATTCAGATGTATTCTCCGCATACCAAATCTACAAATGGGGACAGAATTTCGGATACACTTATAATAACAATTGGGTATATTCTCAATTGGAAAAGGATGATATAGAATCAAACGCAAATAGTTTGATATACCATCTCAAATATCCTCAATCATCGGTAAGAACATTTAACAATCTCAATAGGTTTTATATCGTTTCTTTAGGTAAACACCGAAGAACAACTAATACTAATAAAATAACACAATGAATCCAATAGTATGCTATTTCGTAGCTTCAGTAATGTCTTTGGCATCAATCAAAGATATTCCAGAAGAAAAATTCACTTTCGGTGTAAGACAAATCACCGAAGAAATCGTAGGACAAGACTCACCACTTTGTCCTGATGGTTCTCCAATCTATGTTGTGGTGGAAGAAATCAAAGCACCAACTCAAGGTGTGAGAATCGGACCATTCGAATTCAAACAAAAGAAAACTTTCGTAACTGTAAAGGTTACAAAGGATGGTAAACAAACCACTGGTGTGGGTACTGCCAAAATGAATGTGGCAGCAACTCTACTCCAATTGCAAGATGAAAATCTACCATTTGAACAAACCGAATTCTCAGTTGCGGTAAAAAGAGCAATTGAAGATGCTTTAGATTAATTTCTGATATTTATTGCCATAAATGGTTACATATAAAAAATTACATTAATATATTACACCAAAATGGCAAAAGGACAATCGGTATCGATGAGAATTGAAAAGCATGTATCAAGACCAGGTGTACATGCAAAGACAAAATCTTCTAAGAACAAAAATTCAAGAAATTATAAGAAACCTTATAGGGGGCAGGGTAAGTAACCCTCCCCCTTACTTTTTGGTTTATTGATATTTATATATTGAACAAATATTGATAAACTAATTATGTCAACAGATTTCGAATTATTTCCAGGTAAAAACCTGAGTGGGTTGTTTGAAGATATTTACAACAACCAAATAAACAAAAAGAAACACATTTCTGAAATCATTCACGAATTACGAAAGAGTATCAGACATGCTGGTGATATGGCTGTATTAGGTCCTGTCATCAAAGATTTAATTGATACATCTGTTCGTAATGATGACCAATTGGTGAAGTTAGCAACTATCGCACAAAGAATTATTGCATCTAATCAAAAATCAGAAGGAGATAGTGGTTTCCTTACTGAAGCTGAAAGAGAACAATTACTTGCTGAAATCGAACAAGTTCAAGATGAGGTTGAACGAATGGATAATTTACAAAACGAAGTAGAGGAAATTAAACAAAAAATAGGAAAGTAAGATGGGATTGGAATCTGGTAGAAGTCAATTAGCTAACTCATTGGGTAGTAACAACTCATTTAATTTTAATACATCTCCAAACTATGGTGTTGTTTATGAGGTTATTACTGATGTAGATACTCAAACGGCTAAAAACAAAGGTTTAGCTGGAGCTACTGCTATCGGAGCCATCAGATTTAGAATGATGGGGGGTTCTAATTTAAATTATGATGAACAACTTCCAATCGCATTTCCAATTGATAAAAATGTAACATCGTTACCAACTAAAAACGAAATAGTTGTTATTCATAATTTGGGTGGGAATTATCACTATTCAAGAGTTGGTGGTGATTTGACTCCAAATGTAAATACCATTGGTAATGTAATTTCATCTAAGTTTTTAGCTAAAGAACAATCCAATGATAGTACTACAAAATCAAAAAGTTACCAAAATGTAAGTCAAACTAATATTTCAAGAGTTAACTCTAATTCCAATTTAGATGAATATGATGGATTTGGAGAATACTTCATACCTCAGCAAAATATACATAAACTTAAATTATATGAGGGCGATACTTTAATAGAAAGCAGGTTTGGTCAATCAATTCGATTTAGTGGATATAATAATCCAAATAATTCGTTTTCACCAACTATTATTATCAGAAATGGTGAAAGTGGTGAATCTTTAACATCTGGTATTGGTAATTCTACCGAAGAAGATATTAATAAAGATGGTAACATAATTCTATTGGGTTCAAACGAATATCAACTTCCATTTCAACCAGGTACTGTTGATGATAATGGTTCGAATGATTTCGAAACCACTCCTCAATCGTTTAAGAACTATCCAAATGATTTAAAAGGAAACCAAATCTTATTAAATTCGGATAGATTAATCTTCTCAGCAAAATCATCGGAAATGATTTTCTATTCCAAAGGAAACTATGGATTCATTTCAGATGGTGAATTATCGATTGATAATAAATTTGGTATTAGAGCAAATGTAAACGATGATATCAATATTACCACTAACGATAGGAATATGAATATCAACAGTGGCAATGGTAACATCAATTTGGGCAACCAAAATTTAGAATCATTAGTTAGGGGAGAAACATTGGTACAACTACTTACTGAATTGATTACCGCAATCGAAGTAATGACAGTAGCTACTCCAGCCGGTCCATCTTCACCACCTATTAATGTGGCATCTTTTAGTAAAGTAAAAGGACAGCTGAGAACAATGTTGAGTAACTTAAATAAAACATCGTAATGTCTTGGTCACTCTTCAAATCAAACATATTACGAAAAACCAATATCGCATTTAATAACAACAATATAAATGAGGTAGCTAAAATTTGGGCAAACGAATATGATGCTGCAGTAAAAAGAGGGAAAGATTTTCTAAATTTTGAATCGGTACAAAGTGGGAATAAGGATATAATGGAAACTTTATTTAAAGTTGCATTATTAAAAGGATTATCTACTCCACCTGGTGTTGATTTTTCATTGGTAAATGAATTTGGAAATGGTGTAAAGGCATATTGGGCTGGTGCTCAAATGAATCCATTCCCAATTCCATTAATCCCATCTCCGGGTTCTATTCAAAATATACAAGTTAATTCTAATGTGGTTTTTAATGTGGGGACTTGGCCGGTGTATCCACCACTAAGACCTGCAAGAAAGCAAGAAACTATGGTGGATATGTTCATCTTAGCCGCTATTGTACATTTGTTTTCAATTGGTGGGGTGATACAAACTACATCTTTATATCCATCAACCCCAACCCCAATCCCAGCACCTGGAGTAATTAGTTGGACAGGATATTTAGTTCCACCAGCAATTCCAATTCCAAATATCAACTTCCCTTCAGAGGATGGTAGTGAACCACCTGTGATTGAGCAAAGTGATGGGAGTGATGGATTCCCAATATCATCAACCGACCAAGACACCGACCAAGCTGATGTATTGGATGGTGATACTTCATTGGAAAATGTAATCAATGTTTCCATCCCAGCGGATGTAACTGATGCATTGGAAATAGATGAAATTGTGAAAGATTTCAAAGAACAAATACGAATGGGTGGTACGAAGTGTGAATAAAAATCAAAAAAACCCAAATCAAATATTTATAGAGAAAGGAAAACATTTATAAAATGGATACTGATAAATTAGTTAAAGCAATACAAATTATTGTAAAAGAAGAAATTAAGGCAACTCTTCCTAAGTTAGTTAAGGAGGGGGTTAAGAGAGAAATGGCTAGATTGTTAAAAGAAAACAAACAATTAAGAGAGGCCTTAACTCCACAAACTCCACCACAACCAACTTTTATGGATGAACCTGTGATTGAAAATGTATTACACAATCAACCACAAAGACAGTTTAGTTCTAACCCAACTATTAATGAAGTGTTGGCACAAACCCAACCATTCTCAGCACAACAAAGAACTGGAACTGGAGTTCCTTCTTATGCTGGGGCACCAACCGAAACATCGTTTGGAACAATGCAGTTTGATTCAACCTCAACTCATACATTGGGACAACAAAACATAGCACAACAAATGGGTTATGGTGATATGGCAATGCCTGGACAAAAGCAGGGATTGGGTGTAACAACTGGATTAGCTGGTTTGGATAGAATTTTAAATAGAGATAACTCTGAATTGATTAAAGCTTGGGATAAGAAGAAAAACTTCAGACCAGGTATGGGATAATAGATTATGGCAGTTGAATTAGGTAGAAAGATTGTTAAAGATACACCACAATATGCAAACTATGCTATTGGTATCACCTTACCATTAACTTTTGGTGAGAATACTTTTGAACAATCATTTCTTACCAAAGACCAGGTTAAATCTAATATTAAAAATCTTCTACTTACAAAAAAAGGTGAGAGAATTCTACAACCCGAATTTGGTAGTGGATTACAAGAGTTACTATTTGAACCAAATGTTGATGATTTGGAAAGTAGGATTGAAGATACAATCAATCAAAGTTTGGAACAATGGTTACCATATGTTACAGCCGAAGAAATCGTTATTGAATCAACCGATGAGTTACGAGATAACAATAGAATAAATGTTTCGATAGATTTTAGAATCGGTAATAATGTGAATTTAGAAAATTTAACTTTCACTGTACAGGGATAATAAGAAATGGCAATAACAAAAACAACAAAGAACTTTAAGAATAGGGGTAAGGATATACAATACCTCAATAAAGATTTTGCCGCATTTAGAGGTAATCTAATTGAGTTTGCAAAAACTTATTTCCCAACAACTTATTCTGATTTTAACGAATCATCTCCAGGTATGATGTTCATTGAGATGGCATCATATATTGGTGATTCACTTTCATACTATATTGATGATACTCTAAAAGAATCATTAATGGTTCATGCGGAAGATATTGAAAATGTAATGGCTTTATCTCAATATTTGGGATATAAACCAAAAGTAACTTCACCAGCGGTAACCACCCTTTCGGTTTATCAATTAGTTCCATCAATCGGAACTGGAGTCAATAACACCTATGATTCCACATACCTCTTACGAATTAAAGAAGGAATGGTGGTTGAATCTACAAATGGTGTATCTTTTATTACGCAGGATGTTGTAGATTTTAATGATGATACTAATAGAGAAATAACCATATATCAAACCGATAATACAACTGGAGAAACTTCATTTTACTTAGTTAAAAAGTTAGTAAATGCAATTTCAGCTGAAGTTAAAACTACTGAGTTTGAGTTTGGGACATATGAGGCATTTAGAACGATTGATTTGGGTGATACTAATATTATCGATATCTATGATGTAAGAGATTCAAACGGAAACAAGTGGTATGAAGTTCCTTATTTGGGACAGGAGTTGATATTTGTGGATTATCCAAATACAGCAGCTAATGACCCAGACCTGTATCAATTCAAATCAACTGTACCATATGTACTAAACACTTTAAAAACATCTCGAAGATTTGTTAAGAAAGTAAATGGTGATAGTACAACAACTATTCAGTTTGGCGCTGGAGACCCTACGGCAAATGAGGAAACAATTATTCCATCATTTAAAAATGTAGGATTAGGATTGCCAAATTCAATTTCTAAATTGAATGAATCTTTTGACCCAACAAACTTTTTGAAAACGAACACCTATGGAACATCTCCAACTAACACAACACTTACGGTAAAGTATTTAGTTGGTGGTGGGGTAGAATCAAATGTAAAGAAGGGTACGATTACTCAAATCAGAAATGTACAATATGAAGAAGATACTACATTATTTACACCACAACAATTGGGAGTTTATAACTCAGCTAAGAACTCTATCGCTGTAGATAACGAAGTTCCAGCAACTGGTGGTAAAGGTGGAGATACAATTGAAGAGATTAGACAGAACGCTTTAGCAAACTTTGGTTCTCAAAATAGAGCAGTAACTTCAAAGGATTATGAAGTAAGAGTATTATCGATGCCAACAAAGTTTGGTTCGATTGCAAAAGCATACGCTACCGCAGATGGTACATTAGATAATAACTCACCATCATCTATCTTAGCTTCACCAAAAGCTCTGCAAGAGTTTACTGATTTGGTAATGAGTTTTGTAGAGAAGCCAGATAATGAAGAACCAGATAGAAAATCGGTTCAACAAGAACTTCAAAAATTCTTAATTGGTAAAACATCCAATGAGAATGAAAAGAACAATCCATTTGCAATCAACCTCTATTTATTAGGTTATGATTCTGATGGTAAACTTTCTACATTGAATAGAGCAATCAAAGAGAACTTAAAAACATATCTGTCTGAATATAAAATTTTAACCGATGGTGTAAACATCAATGATGGTTTTATTATTAATATAGGTATCGATTTTGAAATCATTACTTTTAAAAATTATAACAAATCAGAAGTATTAACAGATTGTATTCAAGAACTGAAGGATTATTTTGATATTAATAATTGGACTTTCAATAATACTATTAATATTTCAGAAGTGGAATTGCTTGTAGCAAATGTGGAAGGTGTAAGTTCAGTTCCAAAATTAGAAATTGTAAATAAGTGCGGTGGTCAATATTCACCTAACTCATATAACATTCAAGCGGCAACTAAAGATAAGATTGTATATCCATCATTAGACCCATCGGTTTTCGAAGTTAAGTTTCCAAATGCGGACATTAAAGGGAGAGCAAGATAATGGCATACTATTTCCTTACAGCATCAAAAGATGCATCGGTGTACTTACAACAACCTGACCAAAATTGTGGTTTAGATGAGGTATTAGAGGTTAGTAAGGTTTATTATGGTAACATCAAAGATGTATCCAGAGCACTCCTTAAATTTGATGTAGTGAATTTCTCATCATCACTTTCAGAAGGAAGTGTAGGATTCGAAGAAGCAACTCTTGTTATGAGAGAAACTGATTCCGAAGAACTACCATTAGATTTCACTATTAACATCCACCCAATCTCAGCTTCTTGGGAAATGGGTAAAGGTACGAGATTTGATAATGTAGAAACCGCTGGTGTAACTTGGAATTATAGAGAAGGTGATTCATCAGTACGATGGGTAAACAATGTGGTAAATGGTTCGATTGTATTTGCACCAAACTCAACGGGTTCATTTGCTGGTAGAGGTGGTGTATGGTATTCTAATCTAAACGCTACTCAGAACTTCTCTTATAAAACGCAAGATATCAATGCAGATATTACTTCAATTTTCCAAGCTTGGTTAAGTGGTTCAATTCAAAACGATGGATTGATTGTGAAGCATGAAAATTCGGTAGAAGAAGATACCAACGATTATGGTATCCTTAAATTCTTCTCCAAAGAAACCAACACAATCCACCAACCAAAAGTTAGAATCGGTTGGGATGATGTATCTTTTACAACTGGCTCTCTAACTGAGTTGACATCGGAAAATATCAAAGTTGGAATCAAAAACTTTAAGAAAGAATACAAAGTAAATACAACTCCTAAGTTGAGAGTAGTAGGTAGAGATTTATATCCAGTTAAAACATTCTCAACAACGGCTCAATATGGTATTAGTAAATTCTTACCAACAACTTCATATTATCAAATCAGAGATTATCATTCTGATGATATTATTGTTCCATTCTCAGATTATACAAAGTTAAGTTGTGATAGTAGTGGTAACTACTTCAATCTAAACTTATCAAATTGGGAAGTGGATAGAGTTTATAAAATAGAATTTAAAGTAACCATCAATGGAGTTGATAATTTCTTTGATGAAGATTATACATTTAGCGTAATAGCATAAGATGAAAAACAGCGGATTAAAAAACGAACAAAAAGTTCAAGAACTTCTAACGAAGGGTTCTAACGCATTAGGTGAAAAGAACTCCGCTGGTGTACGTCTCTTTAAAGAATCCGATTTGGGTGATGGGGTTATTAGTGGTAAACTTATCAGACCCAAATACAACAATGCTGAGCTAAAGAAATCAATCGATACTGATATTTTTGAATTGCTTCCACAAGAAGCACCTCAATTACCTGATATGGTACTTCGTTCGGTGTACAATGTAGCAACTCAATCGATTGCAGATTTAACTTTACAAGTCCAACAACTAACTAATGAGGTATCAACTTTAAGTACTAAAATTTCGGAGTTGGAAATAGTAAGTGAAAGTTTGAAAATTGAAGCTGACAACGAAAGGTTAAAAGCTAACATCTCAGAACAACAAACATTAACCGCTAATCAGCAAATTGCTACAACAACCATCGATTTACAAAACGCAATTCAGAACTCTATTAACGAAGCAATTCAACGAGTATCTTTAACTGCAAGAAACGAAGCACTATATCAAGAGAATGTATCTCTTAGAGAACAACTATTTGGTCAAACTGCACAAATTGCGGCTGGTGCTGATGCACTAACTGCAACAGTAGCAGTAAATAGTTTACAAAAAGACCCAATTAAAGGTGATATCTATGGATTCGCTAAGAAGAAAAGAAATGGAGGCTTCCAAGGATTCCAATCTGGGCAGAAATTTGAAATCGTAAATAGTGGTGATGAATCTGTTAGTGTTACCTTAGTAAAAGGTGGTGATAGTAGTTGGTACACCCTATCACCAACAGGTGGAGTTCCATTTAATGTTGGTGCTGGTGAATCTAAAGAATTTTCGTTATCACCAAATAATGATAATATCAATGACAGAAGACCAACTGGACTTGGTAAAGCAAGAGAATATGAGGGTACATTGACAGTTAAACTTTCGACTGGTGAAAGTGTAATATTAAATACTAAACTTAGAAAAGTAAGAAACTAAGATGGCAATTAGAACATTTAAAGAAATAATAGATAATAAAGGATATCGAATCAGTTCGAAGGATAGGCAAATCTTCGAAGAGGGGACTTTACAATCCTTCTTTGGATTTTCGGATTCGGATATGATTGAGTTTATTATTTACGATGCCAATGATAATCAACTACCTCAAGGTGAATTTGGTGAGTTAGTTAGATACATACCACTTAACTCCGAAAACATCAAAGATTATTTTTTAATTGCCGATGGTACTGAATTACAAGCGTTCCAATTCCCATCTGAATATTTTATTGATGTTGAACGATTAGTAAATGAAGCTGGATATAATAATGGTATTTTTAAAACTCAAATTACTTTATTAAATAAAAGAGTAGGATTTGAATCACCAAACGAAAAGTTATGGATAAGTGAAATATCACCATCCAGAACCGAAATTCGATTATTACCAATTATGAATGGAGTATCAAAGAAAACTGATTTACTACAACGATTTGGTATTATGGCTGGTGGTTCTGACTTTAGAGATGATATTGTCCCATATATTTCAAACTTTGTAGAATCAATCAATCCATCTGAAGTTAGTGGATTTATTAAAAAGACTTATGGTGAAGATTGGTACAATAACTTTGTAGCAGAATTTGGTATTAATGGTTTAGATAATTTAGTAACTAAAATTTATAATAGTTTTAGAACATCAATGTTTAATGAATTTTCGAATAGAATATCTAACATTGGTGATATAAACTATGGTAAACCAAAACCAATATCAGCATCATTGCAATTTTCAAAAGAAGATGTATATAAAGTAGCACAACGAATATTAGTAGAAAGTATTCAGAAATATTTACCACAACGAGTAGTTCAACAATCGACTGAAGTTGAAAATACATTCGAACCTAGCAGAGATGATGTTGGTAGAATTCTACAAAGACGAGAATCTGATGTAGTTATTAATTCAAAGCAACCTCAAGTAAATGTTACTAAGAAAAAGACACAAAATACAATTGAGGAAGTAAAACTACAAAAGGAAATAATGAAAGAAGTTCCAAACGAACTTCCAATTCCAAAGTTTTCAAAACCAAATCTATCTAAAATTAGAAACAAAGGGTTCTTTGGTAGAAGATTAGGTAATAATGGAAATGTAAACACATTATAAGATGCCGGTAAATAGAATTGAAAATATAAATTTTGACCAAACCAATTTAACAGAAGATGGTGTTTTGGGTGGTGGTAGTGCAAGTATTGGTGTTGTACCGATAAACACTGTAACAAATACTTTTGTATTTACTATTAAATCAAATGAAAATTCATTTACTACTAAAGTAAATGGGCAAGTTGTTGCTAATAGTAAGCAGTTGAGAATTAGTAGAGATGAGTTATCCAAAAATTTTAAAAAAGTAGAAGTATCTAAAACCGGATATATTTCGGATGAATATTATATCATTGAAATGTTAGATGATAATTCGCCCGTTATAATAAACTCAAAAATAGAAACTCCATTGGGGTTATCTACCAAAAGTATAGCACTAACAAAGTATAAGAATAATCAACAAATTGGACTACCCCAATTCATAAACAATGATGTATCCGTTGAGTTAGATTTTACCTTTAATAAAGTATCTAACGCTGATATTTTAATGGAGCAGATTACAAAATATAACTTATCATTTAGTATCACCGGTAAAGGTTCTCCTGTTAGTGTTCTAAAAAATAACAATAAGAGTGCTGAGTTTTTTCCTAAAATTGGATTAAGTACATATAACGATATATCTGGAACATCCTATAAGTTAAGGTCATCTAATTTATCATTATATCGAATAACTAAGTTGATTGTTACAAATCAGAGTGAATCAAAGTTATTAACCGCAAATGTTGGAGAAAGTTTAGAAATAGATATAACTTTAAATGATGACTACTCTATTGATATTATTACTGAAGAAGTACAACAAGAAATACCAGCATTAAATCCTCAAATTGAATTGGTAAATAAAGATACAAAAACATATAATATCAATTCAGAAGTAGGTGTACCATTGATGTTTAGAAAGAACAAAGATGTCCAAGCAATCACTGTAATCATTGGTGATGATGTTTTGGAGTTTGATGATTTAGATAAAGGTGATTTATGTGGTATAACAATTCCACATTCATCTTTCAAAAAAATTGGTAAATATAATATTAAGGTTTATCCATTCTCTTTCGATGATTATGAAAAGCAAGTTAGACCACAAGTTCCAGCCGATACGATTGAACCTAAAAAAGTAACACCTAAGTTTGATGTAACTGAAGAGATTTCTATCGAACAACCAAAGGCGGAAGATATTTATAATCCATACAACCCAACTTCAGTTGGTAGTGGTGGTGGGGGTAGTAGAGTTCCTATTGTGGATTTTATAAATCAAACCAATAATAAACCAATACCAAATGGTGGTAGTTTTGTTAATAGAATAGTGGATAATAGAAATATAAAATAAGATGGCAGTAGAAAAATTACCTTTTGGCATGGGTGGTGCTGGTGGAAATAACAACACCGGTAATACTAATGCGTCTAATACCAATCCATCGACTATTAATACTCCTATAAATTCTATCAATTATCCAACAAAGGCAACTAACGATTTGGGATTAAAATCAAATTTACCTCAAATATCATTATCGGATAGACCAAAACCATTGATTGAAAAATTGGATGAGGGTATATTGGATGTTGAAACCATTGATGTATCGGCCAGAGCAATTGATTTAGTAATCAATGTAGTAGCTGATTCATACCAAAATATACCTGATGTAACGGATATAACTTATCCTAAAATTGTAAAGGGTGCTGATTTTATTGGATATAATGTAGATTTTGAAATTAGTTGGAAATCGGTTGATACCACTTATGTAAAATTATTTGTTGGAAACTCTACCGATTTTGTTAAACTACCATCAATTGGTTCTCAAACACTTAATGTTTCTCAGTTATTGGAACAATATAAATTAGAAACATTTGATAGTGGTGATAAGATAGATATACCACTAAGGTTAATTCCAATAAACGAAAGTGGAAGTGATGTTTTAGAAGGACCTACTGAAAGTATTAAAATTCAATTTGATAAAGGTGATTTAAATATTCCAAGAGATTTGGCAATCAATAGATTGGCTGAGGGGTTCATTTCTCAATTTGAGAATTGTGAATTTGATGATTCAAAATATCTTACACATCTATTACATTTAGGTGATGGTGATAACAAAGTAATTACAACTTGGGTGGGTAGTGAAGATTCTTTAATTTTGAAATTATACGAACCACTACCAACATCGGTTCAACCAAATGATAAAGTTTGGATTACTAAAATTCAATCTGACCCAATTATTGAAACTATAACCTTAATTGGTGATAATATAGATTATTGTCCACCATTAAAAGGACCTAATTTCTCATTAGAAGTTGATAATGGAATTGGATATCAAGTATATGATGAGTTGTTAGCTAGTGGTTCAACTACAAACACATCATTGGTTCAGCAATACATTTCAAAGACTGGTATTGATACCGAAAAATTAAACATTGAATATACCACTGGCTCTGAATATTACTTTGATAACTTTGTACATTTTGGGTCTGCTGAAGAAAGAATTAAAAACTTTTGGTACAAAATTGAGTTATTGGAATCTTATCAAGAAAAATATAACTCACTAACAACTTCAACAATTGAGTTGGGATTTGTTTTAGCGGAAGGTGGAGCATATGATGGGTATGTAATTATAACTGAAGATAGTGGTTCACTACAATTAGATTCAACAACAACTACAGCCGCATCGATTATTGAAGCTCAAAAACAATTGGATAATATTAATAATCTAATTGGAACATTTGATGGATTTGAAAAATGGTTGTACACATCAACCGATGATTTAGCGTATCCAAAGAGTGGAAACACTATCTTACCATCTACCGATTCTGAATCGATAGCTTGGTATAATGCTGGGGTAAATGATGCTTCTACATTTGATAGAAACAATGTGGATTACCTAAACAATAATCTTCCAGAGTTTATCAAAGAGGATTTCGAAAATCAAGACTTTATGTTGTTTATGGATATGTTAGGACATCACTTCGATGTGATTTGGGCATATATAAACGCATTAACAAAACTAAAAACTCCACAACATAAATCTAACAAAGGATTCTCTAACGAATTAGTTTACTCAATGTTGGAATCGTTGGGATGGAATGGTAGAAAGGCCTTCGATTCTCAATTCCTTTGGGAGTATGCGTTGGGACAATATAAAGATGGTACTCAAAAATATAACCAATCACTTAAATCAGCAAACGAAGAAGTTTGGAGAAGAATCCTTAATAACTTACCTTACTTACTAAAACACAAAGGTACTGCTCGTTCATTGAAAGCAGTAATGGCTTGTTATGGTGTTCCACAATCACTCCTTACAATTATGGAGTTTGGTGGACCAACTGACCCAACGGATGGCGGTACTCAACCATTCACTTTTGAAGATAGAACCGCCGCATTAGTATTTAGTGGTTCTCAACAATTAAGTGTAGATTGGAACACATCTCAATTACCATTGAGTATTGAGATGAATGTGAAGTTAAATGAAGCTGGTAATCAAAGTTTAGTAAAGGGTGTAGCTGGTGCTGCAAACACTTTCTTTGAAATCCAAGCTCTTCAAACAACTGGTTCATATGGTAGAGTTGCATTTACTATGTATTCTGGTAGTTTATCATCCCCATCTGGAAGTCAAACAATTCAAACACCTGAAAGAAAATTATTTGATGGTGAATATAAAACAATTGCACTAACTAGAGCGGATAATACTTTAAATTCTGGTTCGTATTCATTATATCTAAAACAATCGATAAACGATAGATTAGTAATTGATGATTCGGTAAATGAATTAATTAGTAGTTCTTATTGGAGTAATATCAATGAACTATTATTAGGTAGCGCA
>Ga0209137_1003259_pt1 | contig 13743 bp, 14 predicted proteins | sample SaaInl5LU_22_DNA_FD_184642 | JGI IMG/M metagenome (GOLD analysis project Ga0209137, IMG submission 184642) | Marine microbial communities from expanding oxygen minimum zones in the Saanich Inlet - ESP_105LU_22_DNA (SPAdes) (version 2) | ecosystem: Environmental > Aquatic > Marine > Intertidal... | reverse complement strand
TTCAAGATCTGGGTAAATGCTTTGTCTTCTGTTGCAACTGCAACTTCTTCAACTACTTCTTCAGTAGCTTCTTCTTCGACAACGGCAGAATCCATAGATGCTGCAGCGGAGTCCATAGTTTCAGTAGCAGAAGAATCTACTACTTCAGTAGCCGCCGTATCTTCTTGAGCGTAGGCGTTCACGGTACCCAATGAAAGGGCAACGATAGCAAGCAAAGAGAGTGCTTTTTTCATTTTAACTAGAATTTTATTTCTTTAAAGTGTTAGTGCATCGACGTCATACGACCTGTATTTAGCCAATACGTCGCCGAAAATACAAAAAATTGGTGTCGTTACACTATTCTGAGAGTTCTCCCGCAAGACTTGAAGAAAACTTAATACGAAATTCTCGCTCTGAGAGACCTTCACCAAGCAAAACCATGGACTTGACGAGGGCACTTTCAAAAGTCATATCCTTAGCGCTCAGCATATTGACTTCTTCTAGGGCACTCGAACTGTCGTATAAGCCTGGAACTACAGAACCGCTAACACACTGTGAGGTATTGACAATAATGGTTCCATTTTTCTCCAATCGGCGTAAAAAACTTAAAAACGCCTCGGTTTTAGGAGCATTACCAGCGCCAAACGTGCGTATTAAAAGAACCTTCCACCCTTTTAAGGCTGGCAGGGCGTTAAAATCTAACCCTGGGTAAAGAGTAACCACTCCGACCCCTGTATCTAGTGCCTTTTGGAAGAACGGCTCTTCTTCCGACTGCCATAATAATTCTTCGGCGAGGTGCACTTTAACACCGCTGGTCGCTAGCGCAGCAAAATTTGGAGAAGAAAAGGCATCAAATTCATTCGACGAACGCTTGTACGCTCGGTTACCTCTTAACAATTGGTATTCAAAATAGATACACACCTCACGAATGAGCGGAAATCCATTTTCATTGCACATTGCTGCAAACTCAAAGGCACTTACCAGATTTTCGACTGCATCAGTGCGCAATACACCTACTGGAAGTTGCGATCCTGTCATAATCACAGGTTTCTGCAATCCACGGATCATAAAACTTAACGCACACGCCGTGTAGGCCATCGTGTCGGTCCCATGTAGAATGACGAATCCATCTACTTCGTCCATCATTTCCTCGATCACCTCGACCAGTTCGATCCAAACCTCAGGTACCATTTCAGAAGAATCGATAGGACGACTCAGCGCCCGAGGCACAATCTCAATGGGAAGCAAACCTAGTGAAGGGATCTTATCCGTCACCCCTTCGAAATCCATTGGCGAAAGTTTCCCCGCCTCATTCTGGCGCATCCCGATCGTTCCGCCGGTGTAGATGAGGGCTATTTTACGCATGATCACCGAAGAGTTTACGTGCGTTTTCAGCCGTTTTCTGGACCAATTCTTCCCTCGCCCAACCCGTAGCCTCAGAGACTACATCGACCACCGAGCTCAAAAACGCCGGTTCATTCTTTCGTCCTTTAAATGCTGACGGTGTTAAGTAAGGTGCATCTGTTTCCAGAAGTAATCGGTCCTGTGGAATCGTACGCAGGACAATGTCTGTCGCTGAACGATTGTAGGTATACGAACCGCCCACACCAAAGTAAAACTCGCCCAATTTCATCGCGCGTTTAATCTGCTTTTTACCTCCGCTGAAGCAGTGAAACACGCCTCGAAGTTTCCCATCGTAACGCTCCTGCGCAGCTTCGAGCACCGGAAATAGTTGTTTAAAGCTACTACGAACATGCAGCGCAATAGGCAAGTCCCATTCGACCGCCCAAGCAAGCTGCTGTTCTAAAGCTTCAATCTGAATATCTAAAGTTGAAGTGTCCCAATGAAGGTCCATTCCAATCTCACCCACAGCACAATACGCCTCTGGATTCGAAAGATAATGTGCACGAATTGTGGCCAATTCTTCTTCCCACCCTGTCTTCACATAACAAGGATGTAAGCCGACCATTCGTCCTACCTTTAACTCAGGATACTCCTCGACGACCGCATCCATCGCATGTAAGCTCGCCGAATTAATATTCGGCAACAAAACCGTCGAAACTCCAGCGTCTATCGCTGCGCGTTCAACCTCGGCCTTGCGCGTCGAGAATTCAGCATCGTAAAGATGACAGTGCGTGTCTACAATCATTTATAAAGGCACATTGCCGTGTTTTTTCTTCGGCAGCTTGGTCGCTTTGTTCTCTAACATCTTGAAAGCGCGAATCAGGCGTTCACGAGTTTCCTCAGGTAGAATCACCTCATCTACATAACCGCGCGCTGCAGCCTTGTACGGATTAGCAAACTGCTCGGCATAGCCGGCCTCTTGATTCGCAAGTTCAGCAGCAGAATCTTCGGCCGCTGCAATCTCTTTTCTAAAGATAATCTCCGCAGCACCTTTGGCACCCATTACTGCAATCTCAGCCGTCGGCCACGCGAAATTCATATCGGCACCAATCTGCTTCGAGTTCATCACACAGTATGCACCGCCATAAGCCTTGCGTGTAATAACCGTAATTCTTGGAACCGTAGCTTCGCTAAATGCATACAGCAGCTTCGCTCCATTCGTAATGATTCCATTCCACTCCTGATCTGTTCCTGGCAAGAATCCCGGAACATCTTCAAACACGAGCAACGGAATATTGAACGCATCACAGAAGCGCACGAAACGTGCACCTTTGGTCGAGGCGTGAATATCTAGAACACCTGCGAGATAAGCAGGCTGATTCGCAACAACACCTATGGTCTTCCCTGCCAAACGGGCAAAGCCGACCACCATATTCTCTGCGAAATCCTTGTGTACTTCGTAAAAACTATCCTCATCCACAGTGCCTGCAATTACCTCCTTGATATCGTAAGGTTGGTTGGCATTCTCAGGAACGATGCTCATCAACCCAGGACGCATCTCATCACCACCTTCGTAAGGAAGAGATGGAGGCTGCTCATCACAGTTTTGAGGAACATAACTTAATAAGGTCTTTAAACCTTCGATCAGCGCAATCTCGTTTGCATAGGTAAAGTGAGTAACACCACTTTTTGAGGCATGAGCACTAGCACCACCTAATTCCTCCGCGGTCACCTCTTCGTGTGTCACGGTCTTGACCACATTAGGTCCAGTCACGAACATGTAGGAAGTGTCTTCAACCATCATGATAAAATCGGTCAATGCAGGAGAATATACCGCACCACCTGCGCATGGCCCCATCATCGCACTTAATTGTGGAATGACTCCCGAGGCCTGAACATTGCGGTAAAAAATATCACTGTAACCACCGAGCGAGACGACACCTTCCTGGATACGCGCGCCACCACTGTCATTTAATCCGATCACAGGAGCACCAGTTTTCATGGCAAGATCCATGACCTGTACAATCTTCTCCGCATGTGCTTCTGCCAAAGAACCACCTAAAACGGTGAAATCTTGAGCAAAAACGTAAATCAAGCGACCGTTAACTGTTCCATATCCGGTAACAACGCCATCTCCATGGAACTTCTGTTTGTCTAACCCGAACAGGTTACTTCTGTGTTGTACGAGGGCTCCAGTTTCTTGAAAAGACCCCTCGTCGAGAAGGAAATAAATACGCTCGCGAGCGGTCAGTTTGCCTTTGGCATGCTGGGCTTCGACGCGCTTTTCTCCGCCTCCTTCTTTGCTTCTTACTCTAAGGTCGAGGAGTTCTTGGCGTTTGTCTTGCATGTGGTGGTTCTATTGATGTGTAGGTTGTTAATCTATAAAGTATATGCTCACAAGTTACTCCTTAGAGAAGGCTTCTCGCAAATTTACTTTCGTGTGTCTATGGAAACGCTTGGTTTCTTTTGCCTTTCGACGAATTTCCATTTGCTCTTCCTCAGGTAAATGAATGACCTCGACGCATTGCGGCGTACAGCATCCCTCGTGCTCTGCAGCACAGTCTTCACACTGAATAAACAGCAGGTTACAGGCCTTATTTGCACAATTCGCATGTCGAGCACTCTTTTGACCACACTGGTGACATTCTGAAATCACTTCACAAGAAATCTCTTCGCCAAGGCGTTCGTCAAAAACGAAATTTATTCCGTGAAACTTATTGTCCAATTTCTCCTCCTCAATCTGGCGCGCATAATCGATGATCCCGCCATGCAGCTGGTTTACATCATTAAACCCATGGTGTTTCAAGAAAGCAGAGGTCTTTTCACAACGAATCCCACCTGTACAGTACAATAAAATCTTGCGGTCCTCTTGTCCTTTTAGCTTCTCAAGTACCATCGGCAACTCATCTCTAAAGGTCTCCGCTTCCGGCAAAATCGCGCCTTCAAAGTGGCCAATCTCACTTTCATAGTGGTTTCTCATATCCACAACGATAGGATCAGCATTCTCAATCGCGTCATTCCAGTCCTTCGCTGCCAAATGAGTACCAACATCGGTCACATCATAGTCTTCAGGTTGCAATCCGTCTGCCACAATCTGCTCACGCACCTTCACCTTCAATTTCAAAAAGCTCTTGCCTTCAGTCTTGTCGGTAACTGCAATCTTAAAAGGGACATCCGAAAAATACTCGTGTCCATGAATGTGTTGCTCAAACGCGTCCCAGTGCTGCTGCGGAACATTCATCTGCGCATTAATCCCCTCTCGGGAGACATAAATACGACCCAAACAATCCCAAGCCGACCATTGCGCAAAGAGCTCATCCCGGAGTTTCTGTGGATCCTCAATAATCACATACTTATAAAAGGACAGCGTAATTCTTTCGAAGGTTTCTGCGTCCAATTTAGCTTGGAGCTCTTCTCTACTTAGTTTATTTACTAAATCTCTTTTTCCGGCATTAGGATCCATGGCATGCGTATTTATTCGTGCAAAGATAAGTTATCTTTGACCTTCCCAAAGTTGACACTTATCACATTCAGCGTATGAACACCACCATCCTTATCCTCGGCGCCTGTGGGCAAATCGGAACCGAGCTGACCCTTACTCTTCGAGAGAAATACGGCAACCAAGCCGTGGTCGCAACCGACATTCGTGAACCGCAGCTCGCTGCACTTCAAGAAGGACCTTTTGAAATCCTGGATGCAAGCGACGGCCAAGCCATGCGTGCGATTTGTGAGAAATACAACATTGGCACCATGTACCACTTGGTCGCAATGCTCAGTGCTACTGGCGAAAAATTCCCGATGAAAGCCTGGGATTTGAATATGCAGAGTTTATTGCACGCGCTCGAATTGGCCCGTGAAGGAGTCATTCAAAAAATCTTTTGGCCTTCCTCTATCGCGGTGTTTGGACCGACCACTCCAAAAACCGATACACCACAGCAAACCATCATGGAACCTTCCACGGTGTATGGTATTTCAAAACTTGCAGGTGAACGTTGGTGCGAATATTACTTCAACAAATACGGTGTGGATGTACGTTCCATCCGCTACCCGGGATTGATCTCCTGGAAATCGCAACCGGGCGGAGGTACCACCGACTACGCCGTGGAGATCTACTACAAAGCCCTCGAAGAAGGACGCTACACCTGTTTCTTAAATGAGAATCGAGCGTTGCCGATGATGTACATGGACGACGCTATCCGTGCTACTATTGAACTTACTGAAGCTCCGGCAGAACAAATCAAAGTACGCAGTAGCTACAACCTTGCGGGCATCAGTTTTGACCCTACGACCATCGCTGCAAGCGTTGCTGATCTTATTCCAAGCTTTACGATGGACTGCGTCCCAGATTTTAGAGACGAAATCGCAGCTTCTTGGCCTGAGAGTATCAATGACGAAACGGCGCAAAAAGATTGGGGCTGGTCGATGGAATACGACCTAGACCGCATGAGCAAAGCGATGATTGAGAATCTGAAGAAGAAATTGAACACATAACCCGGTGTTTCTATTTTGATAAGTTTTTTGTCTTAATTTTTCACGAGGTTTGTCGTCAGATCTATTACGAACTGATCAGTTTGGACACACAGCGCGCGGACGAACTGTTCGACTTGTTGGAAGAATAACGTGCCCTAATTGGCTAGATATCTGCCTCGAAATAGAGGCTTTCACCATCTACACCTTCCAAATCCAGGCGCCTGATATATTCAAACCCGAGCGACTCTAAAAGTCTCGTGCTCGCCTTATTATCGGGATGGGTGATGGCACACAACTGCTTCATCTGAAAATGTGATCTAGCCACTTTCATCAACTCGCGCGAGGCCTCACGGGCGAAACCATTTCCTTCATATGCGGGCAACAAGGCATAACCCAGGTCCACGAGATCAAGAGTAGGCCTCGCATACAATCCGGCAACACCGACCTTTACTCCACGCTCCTTCTCCACCAAGGTATAATTACTAAAACCGCGATGCTTTAACTGAGTAAGGGGCCTGTTGCGAATAAAAGTACGTGCATCTTCTTCAGTGCGAATGTTGCGGTCGCCTATAAAACGTAGGGCCTTATCCGAGGTAAACACTTCTAGAATACATGCAGCGTCTTCTTCGGTCGTGGGGCGAATCCATAATCGATCCGATTCAAACATGTAGTAGCCACTCATCCCTCTATTCCTCGGTATACCAAGAGCTGTACTTCTGGTAGTTGTTAGCGATGCGTTCTATTTCGCCACTTCGTAGTCTTTCCGGTACCGGCCCAATCTGTTTAGCCGGGACGCCGGCCCACAAAGTGCCTGCTGGTACGCGAGTTCCTTGAGTAACTACTGAACCGGCGGCGATGATGCAACCTTGTTCTACCATACAATTGTCCATGACGATGGCTCCCATGCCGATCAGCACATTGTCTTCCACCGTGCAGCCGTGGACCACTGCGTTGTGTCCGATGCTCACGTTATTTCCGATGACCGTCGGGTATTTCTCGTAGGTGCAATGGATGGTCGCATTGTCTTGAACGTTCACGAAATCTCCTAAGGTGATGGCGTTTACATCAGCGCGGATGACGCTCCCGTACCAAAAGCTGCATCCTTTTCCGCATTTGAATTGGCCAATTATAACCGCATTCTCAGCGACAAAAGCATCTTCACTTACATCGGGCGTATGGCCACGTAATGGACGTATTAAGGACATCAGATATTGAGTTATTTCGTTCAAGGTAAACTAGAATAAATAATTGGTTCCACAAAAAATGACCACCCGTAAAAGAGTCTATAGAAATCCTCTATGAGCCTACCGAGGCGATTGCCTTTTCGTGACGTATTTTTGCCTACTGAAAACAGCAAGCACTATGGACATCAAAAGAGTACCAGTCAGCATATACGCGGAGATGACCCCGAATCCTAAGGTCATGAAATTTGTCAGCAACAAGATGCTTCTTCAGGCAGATTCCGCTGAATTTCGCAACATCGAAGAAGCGAAACCATCGCCCCTCGCAACGAAATTGTTCCACTTTCCATTTGTCAAAGAAGTCTTTATTTCAGGAAACTACATCGCTATCGCAAAATTTGATGTAGTGGAATGGGACGACGTGGCACAGGAAGTTCGCATCTTCATTACAGACTTCTTACAAGAGGGAGGCATCGCTGTGAATGAAGATCAGCTTGAAACCCCGAAGGAAGACGTTGCACAAGGTGACGCTCCAACACTTCGTGCAAAGGACGTGGGTGAGGTAGAGCAGCGCATCATCGATATTCTTGAGGAATACATCAAACCTGCAGTTGCTCAAGACGGTGGAAACATCGCCTTCATCGGATATAAAGAGAAGATTGTCGAGGTTCAGCTTCAGGGCGCTTGCTCGGGTTGCCCTTCTTCAACTATGACTTTGAAAAACGGGATTCTTAGCATTCTTCAAAAGATGCTACCTACACTCGTTGACGATGTAGTTGCAGTGAACGGCTAAGTCATTTACGACACCCCACAAACAACAAAAAGCGGCTCCCAATGGGAACCGCTTTTTTTATGCTCAAGAATACTCCTACTACGTATTAAGCAGGATTCATTCCCATATTCTTCAAGTGGTTAAAATGCCCCTTGAGTGCTCCAATAGTCGTCTTGTATTCATTGTAAGGCAACTTAAATTCAGTAGCCGTTTTACGAACGATCTCTGCAATCTTTGGATAGTGTACGTGATTGATTGTCGGGAATAAGTGGTGTTCTACTTGGAAATTCAAACCACCAGTATACCAAGTCACGATAGGATTCTTCGTACTGAAGTTTGCAGTCGTTTTCAACTGGTGCTCCAACAACGATGATTCAGCGGCAACTTCCTCAGACGGGAATTCAGCCTTATCAACAACGTGAGCAAGCTGGAATACTAGCGATAGAATCAAACCTGCCACTACGTGCATGGTCATATTACCTAGCAATACCATGTACCACGGAATACCGATGGCCATAGGCAACACATAAAATACCGCAAAGTGAAAACCTTTACCTACAAGAAGTTTAGTCCACACCATACCTAAACTCTGATCGCGTGCTTTGAAAAGATCGCTCTTATTGTAGTTAATCACCTGCTTAAAGTCCTTTTCTAGTAACCACTTCCAAGTCATCAACGTGTAAGCAAGCGGCGCATAGATGTGCTGAAATCTATGTTTAGGCTTCAATTCTTGTGATGGGTGAAAGCGGAACATACTACCTGTTTCGATATCATCATCGTGCCCATCGATGTTTGTGTGCGTATGGTGCTTCATGTTGTGCTGTACTCTCCATGTATAGGAGTTACCAGCAAGCATATAAATAACGCCACCAATTTTACGATTGATCCACTCACTGCGAGTTACTGTATTGTGCAATGCATCATGCATTAGGTTCATACCTACACCAGCCATACCAATTCCGGTGATTGACCATAGCACCACGGTCCACAAGAGACTCGTGTAGCCCGTAAGGAACAATACGAATGGAACAAGGTACATCGCAAGGTTTGCGAAGGCTTTGAGGTAGAATCTGTAATCGGCCAAGCCCGATTTACCTTGATCTTTCAAGTACTGTCTTACTCTCTTGCGAACTTCACTTTGGAAGTCGCTACTGCTTTTAAATCTTAACATGAAATTTGTGTTAATCCGTCGTGTAATTTACGAACTATAACACCAACTCCGACGACTTAGTTTATTTTAGCATTTCATTAAAGAGTATACACCATGTTGAAAAATCAAAAGCCACAAGAGCTGAACGCTTGGAAGAAGCTTCAAAAGAACTCTATATACGATAAGCGCACCTTAAAGACCCGTTTCTATGAAGACCCTGAGCGCTTCGAGAAATACCACATCAAATGGGACGGTGTATTGTTCGATTTTTCCAAGAACCACATGGGTAGCGAAACCTTTTCGTTATTCCAAGAACTACTCGAAGAAGCCGGTGTTCGCGAAGCAATAGAAGCGCAGCAAAGCGGTGAAAAAATAAACGTAACCGAGGACCGTGCCGTATTGCACACTGCACTGCGCAACATGGGAGACGAGTCCATTTTTGTGGACGGCGAAGACGTTATGCCAGGTGTTCGTGAGTCCTGGGCAAAATTGGCCACATTCTCTAACCGCGTGCGTTCAGGTGAATGGAAAGGCTATACAGAAAAGCGCATCACTGACGTTGTGAATATCGGGATTGGCGGATCTGACCTTGGACCTCGCATGGTTATCGGTGCTTTAAAGCCCTTCGTAACAGAGGAGATGGACTTCCACTTCGTTGCAAATGTGGATGGCGCTGACCTTCATGAAGTATTAAAGAAAGTAAACCCAGAGACCACACTCTTTATTATTGCCTCAAAGACCTTTACTACACAAGAAACTATGCAAAATGCGAACAGCGCAAAGCAATGGTTCTTGAACAATGGTGGTAGTGCGTCGGATGTCGCGAAGCACTTTGTTGCTGTAAGTACAAATGCAGAAGGCGTGGCAGGATTTGGAATCGATACGGAGAATATGTTCGGATTCTGGAATTGGGTAGGTGGTCGTTACAGCGTATGGTCGGCGATCGGTCTTCCTGTAATATTGGCGATTGGATTCCAAGGCTTCCAAGAATTCTTATCTGGTGCTCACGCGATGGACAAGCATGTCAAAGAAGCCGATTGGAGCGAGAATATTCCGGCACTGATGGCCATGCTAGGCATCTGGTACCGCAACTTCCACAACGCCACAAGTCACGCCATTCTTCCATACGATCAGTACCTTGATCGCTTTGCCGCCTACTTCCAACAGGGCGATATGGAGAGCAATGGTAAATACGTGGACCGTGCAGGAAACCGAGTAAACTATCCAACAGGGCCTGTGATCTGGGGGGAACCTGGAACGAACGGCCAGCATGCGTTCTATCAGCTCATCCACCAAGGAACGGATTTAATCCCAGCCGATTTTATTGCAGCAAAAAAATGCCAGCATAGTTTAAAGGATCACCATCCTATTCTCTTGGCCAATTTTATCGCGCAAACCGAAGCCTTAATGAAAGGTAAAACGCGCACGGAAGTTGAGATTGAAATGCGCCAAGCAGGAATTTCAGATACTCAAGTCGAGAAAGTAGCTCCGTACAAAGTCTTTGAAGGAAACCGTCCGACGAACAGCATTGTGCTTGACGAAGTAAACCCGTACCACCTAGGACAGCTTATCGCTGCTTACGAACACAAGATCTTCATCCAAGGTGTGATCTGGAATATCTACTCGTACGATCAGTGGGGAGTAGAATTAGGAAAAGTTTTAGCTAAAGCTGTACTCAGCGAACTAAGTGGTGGTCATGGCAATCACGAGCACGACAGCTCAACGAATGCTTTGATTCAGTACTTGAAAAAATAGCTTAGATCGAATCTCTTAAAAGGTCCAGCAATTCGTTGAGTTGCTGGGCTTTTTCGTTAGAGACATTTGCGACTACAGATTCAACTGTATCATCTTGGACCAAACGTTCGACCAATTGCGAACCGCTTTCGGTTAAATACACATACACCAAGCGTCTATCTTCCTGGTCGCGCACTTTATCTAAATGCCCCATAGAAACAAGACGATCTACCATTCTAGAGGCATCACTCATCTTATCTAGCAAACGCTCACGGATCTCTGAGGTTGTAGTCCCCTGTTGACCAGCACCGCGTACGATTCGCAGCACATTATATTGCTGCATCGTCAAACCCTCCGCTTTTAATCTACAGGCGATTTCACCTTTAAGCTGATTGTAGGTATATATCAAATTCACGATCAACTTCGCTTGTTCGGATTTGAAAACGGATTGTTTGATTTGGGATTCTAAGCTCATAGTCTACTATAACAACACCTAGACAGGTATATGTTCAAACAATAATACTAAAAAAAAGAAACCCGTGCTCTTTCACAAACACGGGCTCTAACTATATTATTTTTAGCCAATTAGACTTTCATGATATCTACTTCCTTCTTATCGTAAAGGGCATCACACTTCGCGATATAGTCATCTGTCATCTTTTGGATCGACGCTTCGCTATCTTTTTGAAGATCCTCGCTCAAACCGTCATTACCCAATTTCTTCAACTCATCCATGGCACTCTTACGCGCTGCACGAACACCAACCTTAGCATTCTCACATTCAGACTTAGCCAATTTAGCCAAGTCTCTACGACGCTCCTCAGTCAACGCCGGCACACTGATGATCACACTCTCACCATTGTTCATAGGGTTGAAACCTAAACCAGCATTTAGAATCGCCTTTTCAATCTCTGGAATCAACTGCTTTTCCCAAGGCTGGATTGCGATAGTTCTCGCATCCGGTGTATTCACATTACTCACCTGACTTAACGGCGTAGCAGATCCATAATAATCTACCATCACTCCTTCCAACATCGACGGGTTAGCTCGGCCGGCGCGAATCTTCACCATGGCTTTTTCCATGTGGTTGATCGCCTTGTCCATATCGTCTTTAGTCGCGTCAAAAATTAGATCTAATTCGTCTTGCATTGTATCTAAAACTTAGAGTTCGTTTATTAATCTTTTACTAGCGTACCTACACCAGTTTCACCTGCTACAACCTTCATTAGGTTGCCAGTGGTATTCATATCAAACACAATAATCGGCAACTCGTTCTCCTTACTTAGGGTGAACGCAGTCATATCCATCACGTTCAAACCGCGATCATAGACCTCTTTAAAGCTCAATGTTTCGTATTTCGTGGCTGACGCATCCTTCTCTGGATCGGCAGTATATATACCATCCACGCGTGTACCTTTTAGAATCACATCCGCCTGAATCTCGACAGCACGAAGCGTTGCTCCTGTATCCGTGGTGAAGTACGGGTTACCTGTACCAGCGCTAAAAATCACTACTCTGCCTTTTTCTAAGTGGCGAATCGCTCGTCTACGAATAAAGGGCTCGGCCACTTTATCCATCTCAACGGCGCTCTGTAAACGTGTCTTCACGCCTGCACTCTCAAGGGCACCTTGCAATGCCAAACCGTTAATTACGGTAGCTAGCATACCCATATGATCTGCTTGTACGCGGTCCATCCCGTTAGATGCACCACTGATTCCGCGGAAGATGTTTCCACCGCCGATAACAATTCCAATCTGAACACCGGTCTGTGCTACAGCTTTGATTTCTTCTGCGTATTCAGCAATTCTTGCCGGGTCAATTCCAAATTCTTGATCGCCCATCAAGGCTTCTCCACTCAATTTGAGCAGCACACGGTTGTATTTCATCTAGCGTCGGTTTGGATGCAAATATAGCCCAACGAAAGACCAACCACAATGTGCAGTCCCTAGATCCGACACTTTAAGACAAAAAAAAGCCGCACGCTGCCCAGTAGCAGGTGCGGCCTATGTATTCAGCTATTCGTTTCTTACAACGAAATACGCGCGAAATCTACGATCTCCAAACCAGCTTGAACGCTAGTCAAGTACTTAGAAACGCTTAGCTTGCTGTCTTTAATGAAGTCTTGATCTACCAAAGTGTTTTCTTTGAAGAACTTGTTCAAACGACCTGTTGCAATCTTGTCTAGCATAGCTTCTGGCTTGCCTTCTTGACGCGCCAAATCCTTACCCACTTCAAGCTCACGATCAACAACCTCTTGAGGTACTGCATCACGGTTCAAAGCTACTGGGTTCATCGCTGCAGCTTGCATAGCTACGTCACGACCAGCTTCAGCAGCCTCAGCCGTTAAACCTACCAATGTTGCAATCTTGTTACCCATGTGGATGTAAGACGCTACGTATGCAGCGTTAACGGTCGCTAGTTCAGCAACCTCAATCTTCTCACCAATCACACCAGTTTGCTCTTGCAATTTGTCTGCAACAGTAAGGTCACCTTCGAAGGTAGCCGCTGCAAATTCTTCTTTAGTAGAAGCACCATTTGCCAAAGCAAGTTCAGCCAATTTGTTTGCCAAAGCAACGAAATCATCGTTCTTAGCAACGAAATCAGTCTCACAAGACAATTTCACAATTACACCTTTGTCAGAACCGTTTGTCTTAGCGATAACAGCACCTTCAGTAGCATCGCGATCTGCACGCTTAGCAGCTACTTTTTGACCTTTCTTTCTTAGGATGTCAACTGCAGCTTCGAAGTCGCCTTCTGCTTCAACCAAAGCTTTTTTACAGTCCATCATACCAGCACCAGTTTGCTTTCTGAGCTTGTTTACTTCAGCAGCAGTAATCTTTGTTGCCATGATATTGAGTATTTAATGATTGTTTGTAATTAAAAAGAGAGCCGCAAAGGTTTCCCTACGGCTCTCTAGACTTGTTCTATTGCAATAACAAGATGCTAGGATTAAACCTGAGCAGCTTTCTTGTCAATTTTTGCTTGCTCAGCAGCAGCCTTGTCGCTCTTGCGCTGAGATAGACCACCTTTGATGCCTTCGGTTACGTGCTCCATGATAACTGCGATCGACTTCGATGCATCATCGTTTGCTGGAATAGCGTAATCTACACGAC
>Ga0209137_1003254_pt1 | contig 13754 bp, 13 predicted proteins | sample SaaInl5LU_22_DNA_FD_184642 | JGI IMG/M metagenome (GOLD analysis project Ga0209137, IMG submission 184642) | Marine microbial communities from expanding oxygen minimum zones in the Saanich Inlet - ESP_105LU_22_DNA (SPAdes) (version 2) | ecosystem: Environmental > Aquatic > Marine > Intertidal... | reverse complement strand
TACTATTAGTGTCGGAATGTCGATTTTTTTTCTATTCTAAAATAAAAAAAATAAATATAAAATACATTATATATATATATATATATAGGGAACATCATAATTTAAGCATGGACGTATATTTAGATATTTATTTGTATATTTGGTATTCTAAAAATCAAATGAAATGAATGAACTATTTTTTGACCAGGAAGGTCGAGACAAACTTATTAGTGGTATCGAAAAGATATCAAAAGCTGTGAAGAGCACACTAGGACCGATGGGTAACACGGTTATCCTGGAGTCACAGACACACACTAGGGGACTTACAGTCACTAAGGATGGTGTAACCGTTGCTAAAGCTATTAACTTAACTGATCCTGTAGAGAACCTTGCCGTTAGGATGGTGAAGGAGGCTGCTGATAGGACAGCTACATCTGCAGGGGATGGAACAACCACCGCTATAGTTCTTACTGAGGCTATTGTTTTGGAGGGTATGAAACTTATAAAGGAGAACCCTTCTATCGGTGTTACTGACCTTGTTAGGGAGATGAATAGGATAACAGACATCGTTATCTCTGGTCTCAGCAAAAAATCAAGGAAGGTAACCGGTAAGACATTGAGGGATGTTGCAACAATATCATCAAACAACGACAAGGATCTTGGTAAGCTTATAGCTAACGTTTACAAGATGGTTGGTAAGGACGGTGTTGTTACCGTTGAGAACAGCCAAACAAGTGAAACATTCTATGAGGTAACCAACGGTATTAAGATTGACAGGGGTCACACGAGCAGGTTGTTCATAAATAATCATAAGAACGATGAGTGTATCCTTGACGACGTTTACATACTTGCGACGGACCTTGAGATATCAAACATCCTTAACATTGAGAACGTGCTTAAGCCTATCATCAACGGGAACAAAAAGCTTTTGATCATTGGGGAGTGCTCACAGAACGTTATAAACACCTTGGGGATGAACGTTGTGAAGAACAACCTTAAGATATGTAACATAAAACCACCTCAGTTTGGGTATAAGACAAAGGAACTTATGAGCGACATCGCTCTTTCGGTAGGTGCTAAGTACTTCTCAGAAGCCACAGGAGACGATTTAAGCCTTATTTCTATGAAAGACTTAGGTCATGCCCAGAAGGTTGTAGTTAGTCCAACACAGACCGTTATAGTGCGCGATGAGGATACCTCCGATGAGGTTGTTCAGAGAATAGCTGAGCTGAAGGACGCGAGGGACGTTGCACAGAGTAAGTCAGACAGGGACTTTATCAACGACAGGATCGCAAGCCTTTCAGGCGGAGTAGGTGTGGTTTATGTTGGTGGAGACTCTGACATTGAGCAGAAGGAGTTGTATGACAGGGTTGAGGACGCTGTGTGTGCTGTTAGGTCTGCAATTGAGGAGGGTATACTTCCAGGAGGAGGTTCGTCCTTGCTTTACTACTCTAAGGAGATAGAGGGGTTGGGTGATGCAGGTATGGTACTGTCTAAGGCGTTGCAGGCTCCGTATCATCAGATAAGCATCAACGCTGGTGTTGTTCAGCAGACCTCACCTGAGTATAAGTTTGGTCAGGGGCTGAACGTTAAGACCAACGAGGTTGGTGACATGTATAAGATGGGTGTTATTGATCCCACAAAGGTAACAAAGAACGCACTAAGGAATGCGGTGTCTGTTGCCACCACTATTTTAACCACTAACGCAATTGTAACACTAAAGAGATAATGAAGGCAATAAACAAGTACATAATAATAGAAAAAATTATTGAGGAGATGAGGACCGACTCAGGTCTTCTCCTTTCGGGGGAGGATGCCAACGAGTTTAGATACAACAAGGGAGTTGTGGTAAACCCTGGCACGAACGTTGACACGGTGAAGGAGGGTGACGTTATTTACTACGACAAGTCATCGGGTCACACAATGGTAATACAGGACAAGAAGTTCACGATCATTCTGGAGCGTGACGTTGTTGTTGTTTTATAGATTTATTCATTTGTTTTATAGCTCGTCCATATACCTTATCGGTGTAGGGCGAGTTTTTTTTGAATATTGGGTTGTTTGTTGGGTTCTCTGATATAGGATCCTCTCCAGCCAGCTTCTTGTAGAAGTCTGTTATCATCCTCTTACCCTTGTACGATATCTCGTACAGAGCAGGTTCGCTACCCTTTGACTTACGCCACACGGATATCCATTCGTTTTTTAGTAGCCTGTAGAACCTCTTCTCATCCCAGGAGAATATCTGGTTGTACTCGTTGAAATCTGTCCTCTTGAACAAACGTTCTGAGTATAAAAACAGTAACATCTCTAGATCGGCGAGACCCACTCCGTGGGTCTTCTTTATCCAGTACCGAACGACCTTAAGATACTTGAAGTAGTCGTACTTAGGTTGCTTGCGGTCGTAGTTAATTCTAACCTTGTCGTTGTACCCTTTTGTGGGCACCTTTCTCTCCCACTTTCTTCTTGCTTTTCGTTTTTTCATTACAACAAAGATAATAATTTTATATATCTTTGCATAAAAAATATTATGAAGGCAAAACCATGTACATCTAAAGTAAAAGCTAAAACTAAAGTTAAAGTAAAGAGCTATGCAAGCAAAAAAAAATAGTATGACCCTTATACAGAAGGGGATTGAGATGAAGAAAGCTAAAAAACTACAGGAGGTTATTATGAAAGCTGCTGTATATAATTCAATGAATAATGGGTCTAAGTAGATCTGCAAAATATTACAGGGATAACCCTGAAGCTAGGGCGAAGAAAAACGCTTATCAAAAGAAGTTTAATAAGAAAAAGAGTCAAGTTAAGAAGAGGGTAGAACTGAATCGTCTGAACAGGAAGTTTGGAACGTACGGTAACGGTGATAATTTAGATGTTTCTCACCGCTCTGGAAAAAAAACAAGACTAGAACATCAGTCTAAGAATAGAGGAAGTAAGAAAAACACGCCTGGAGATAGAAGGGCTAGAGGGTAGTTATGGATTTAGTAAGTTTTGAGTTAAGTTTAGGATTTATGAAGGGTATAGTTTTAGGAGTATACCAAGAGGATTTTTATGATGAAGATGTGTTTGAGAGGGATATAAACCTTTGCCTAGGTATGGTTTTTATAAGATTAACAATGATATATAACTAAGGTAACTAAAAAATATACAAGAAGGTAATGGCAGACAAGAGCAAGATGAAGTGTAACCGACCTACGAAGTCGGACAGAGCAGGTAAGAAAAAGATGGTCAAGGCGTGTGCAAACGGTAAGGAGAAGCTGATTCATTTCGGAGCTTCAGGGTACGGTCACAACTACTCTGCTGCTGCACGTAAATCTTTTAAGGCTCGTCATAAGTGTTCTACAGCAAAGGATAAGCTGTCGGCTAGGTACTGGGCTTGTAAGAACTTATGGGCAGGTAAGGGAGGATCTACTAAGAGTTCTCCAAAATCAAAGAGGGGAAAATATTAGGTTGTGATAAGAGGAAGGATTCATATAAAAACAAGATAATGTTACAATTAATAAAAAAAGTATTAACACATCAAAATAGATTAGGTAAGGATAAGTTAGCGCATTTTTATAGTGGCGCATTAGGCTTTACTTTATTCTGTATATTAATAAATCCTGTTGGGGCATCAGTTATTGTAGTTGGCGCAGGTATATTTAAAGAACTATACGACATAATTACAGGTAAAGGACAGGGAGAAGTTTTAGACGGCTTCTTTACATCGTTACCTGTTATATTATATTGGTTAATTGTGTTGATATGAATATACCAGAACCTAAAAGTACTCAAGATATTTTAATATGGATGTTAGGTGTATCCTTATCTGTTGTTGTTTATCTTTACAAAGAAGCTAAAAAAGAGAATAAGGAGTTAAATGAAAAGATTAAGGAAGTATATGAAAACCATAAAGACGATTTAAAACTATTTCTTAATGAAAAGAACCAAACTATTGTAGACATAAACTCTACTATGAGTAAGGTTATGATGCTATTAGACCAATTAAAAGACTTAACAAGAAAAAATGGATAGTAGTGTTAAAGATTTAAGGAAGAAGGTTTATGACAGGATAACAGAAGCCAATATAGAAAAAAACGAACTTAAAAGGTTGGTTAACGATAAAATTGATGAGTTACTTTTAGGGTTTGGTGATTCAAAAGAAGTTAGTATTACTTTTGATGAATTAAAATTATTTAAGTTAGGAGAAAGAAACTATATTAATGAAGGAGTGTATTTTGAGAAGATAGAAGAATCTAATAATTATCAAAAGTTCTTAACCTATGCTTCAAGTGGTTCTACTTTTGGAGTTCATTATCACGACTGTATAGAAAAAACAAAAGTAATTAATGGTAGTTTAATAGAGAAAACAAGAGGTTATAAGACTTATGAAGAAGGACAAGAAGTGATTTATGCTTCCAAAGAAAGACATGTACCTTACGCACCTACAGATAGTGTTTGGGAAGTTACATTTTATAAAAACATTTAATTAGTAATAATATGGAGATTGATGTAATTAGATATAATTCTCAAGACGATTTCACAGATGGTTTGCTTTTTATTAACGGTGAATTTCAAGTACATACTTTAGAAGATGAAGAAAGAACTGTAAAAGTACATAGCGAAACTAGAATACCAAATGGTAGGTATAAAGTTGAGTTAAGAACTGTTGGAGGGTTTCATAATAGATATTTGTCTAAGTTTGGTTCTGAATTTCATAAAGGTATGTTATGGGTAAAAGATGTGCCAAATTTTGAGTATATCCTTATACATATCGGAAATGACGATGATGATACAGCTGGTTGTTTGCTCGTTGGGATAACTGCAAACGCTGACGAGGTTGGTTTTATTGGAAACTCAACCCAAGCTTATAAAAAAATATACCCTCCAATTAGAGATGCTATTTTAAGAAAAGAAAATGTTTGGATTAATTATAAAAACATAAATTTATTTTAAAATGGAAAACAATAACCCTAAATTAAGAAAAAATGGCGGTAAAGGAACTTTCTTTGGTAACCTATGGAGAAGTGTTGTCAAGAATAACATTCCTTTAGGTAGTACTATCGTTGATGCTATAGATAAAAAAGATGTTGGTAAAATATTTGAATCTATTACTAATGATAGTCAATTAACAGAAGAACAAAAAGAAATACTATTAGCCAATTTAAAGCAAGATGTTACTGAAATGGAAGAAGTAACAAAAAGATGGCAATCTGATATGTTATCTGATAGTTGGTTAAGCAAGAATATAAGACCTTTAAGCCTTGCTTTTTTAACTTTAGCACTATTTCTATATATTATATTAGATAGTGCCTTAGAAGGCTTTAAAATAGATAATGCGTGGATAGATTTACTTTCCTCTTTATTACTGTTGGTGTATGGAGGTTACTATGGTGCAAGGGCAGTTGAAAAGGTTTCTAAGATTAGGAGAAAATAAATGACAAAGATAAAATCATACATACTAGACAATAATATCACTGGTAGTGACAAGTGGATAGGTACTGATGGAGGGTCGTTCAATAGAACGAAGAACTTCTCAGCTTCTAATTTGGCTAATTACTACAATGAGGCTAGGAGAATAGAACTATCTAACTCTCTTAGTTTTAAGTACGACACCGTTGATGTTGGAGATGACAGGGCTATAGGTAGCTTCTCATTTGAGAATGAGATTGGAGCAACTGTTCCTTTCTCTAGTATATCTAACCTTATATTTCACAAGAACACTTCAAACGGTAAGACTGTTACAAACTTTTTATCTGGTATTGATGAGGCTGTAATACTTTTACATAGGTCTGATAACCCTGATTTTCACGGTTTTTTTAAGTTTAAGTCTTACACACAAAGGATAGATAACATTGACTTCTATGACGTTGTACTTGATTTTATTCATGGTAACGGTAGCATAGAGGAGGATAAGTTTTACTTCTTGTCAGTTGTTCAGCTTGATGTTGCTGCTGATAAGAGCTATGTACATAACCAACCCACTGCCTCTTCAACTTGGAATGTACAGCACAACCTAAATAAGTTCCCATCAGCTACAATGGTTCTGTCTACTGGACAGAAGGGTTATGGGGATGTAACATACATAGACGAAAACAATTTAACAATAACGTTTGCCTCTGCGGAGTCAGGTAAGGCATATATAAACTAACAAGATGGCAATACCTTTTTTAAATAACATTACTCTCAATAATAATGAGATACAGAATGTAAGACTACACAACACAGGAAACATACCAGCCCCTAGCAAAGGGCATATTTACTTTGATACGGATGATAGTATCGCTAAGTATTGGGATGGATCTTCTTGGATTGATATCATAAGTAACACTAATGACTATTTAACTGGGTTAAGTTTTAACACAACTAACGGTGTGTTGACTGCTACTGTTCAGAATCAATCTGACGTAACTGTTGACTTAGATAATAGGTATGCTCTAGCTAGTGATATACCTGCTACAATAGTACAGTCTGTGACTGGAGGCACGTATATAACAAACTCTGGAACAGCAACTGATGTTGTATTAGATCACGATGCAACATCGAGAGCAGATACAACCTCTACAGATGCTCCTATATATGGTGGAACATTTCAGGCTGTAACAAGTGTAACTACAAACGCTACGGGTCACGTAACAGCTATTGATGTTTCTACGGTAACTATCCCAGATTCTGATGATACCACATACACATTAACAACTGTTAGTGGTCCATCTAATGATGCTGATATTGTTTTAACACCATCAAGCGGAGCGACTGATTTAGTTACAATACAAGGTGTAACAAACGAAACAACGATTAGCTCATCAGGTGACACTATAACTGTTGGTTTACCAGATGATGTAACAATAGCTGGTGAAATTACAGTAGCAGGTGCTGGTCAATCTAGTTTCACGGGTCAAGTTACAATACCTCAAATACCTATTGCTGATACTGATGCGGCTTCTAAGCATTATGTTGATCAAGCTGTAACAGGAGCACTAAGCTACCAAGGGTCGTATAACGCATCGACAAACACACCTGACTTAACCACTTCACCAAATAGTATTAAAAAAGGTTGGACATATACAGTTACAGCTGAAGGTACTTTCTTTGGTGAGCAATTAAGAGTTGGTGACGTTATCATCGCAGAGATTGACTCGCCTACCGCTTTAGCTGATTGGACAACTGTACAGGATAACGTAGATTTAGCTGATGGTTCTACTATAGGTATTGGTAATGTAAATGCTGGAGCAGGAATAGATGTAGCTTATACAGGTGGTACAGCTACGGTAACAAATACAGATAGAGGTTCTTCTCAAAACATATTTAAGAATGTGTCTGTACCAGGACAAAGTACCATATCTGCAGACAACAACAACGATACTTTAACATTATCAGCAGGCTCTAACATCTCTATAACAACGAATGCAGCTAATGATACTGTAACAATATCTAACACATATAGCGCCCCAACTACCTCTTACGCTACAACAATAACAAATACAGATACTATTAATCACGGGTTGAATACTAGGGATGTTATAATTCAACTATACGATGTTACTACTCATGAAACAGTTTACGCAGACGTAGAAAGAATATCACCGACACACGCTACAATTACGTTTGCATCTATCCCGACAAATTCAGTTAGAGTATTAGTACAAAAAATAGGATAATAAATGAAGTTAAAATCAAATACAGATATACAAGCAAATCTTGATGTAACTGGTACAGGTACTTTTGGAGGTGCAATAAAATTAGGAGGTCATGAAATAGATAAAGGTACTAGTGATAATCACCTTAGAATTTTCAATGAGACTTATGATTTTTTAAACCCAAAGCATATTATTTTAGCTGTAAATCCTGATAATGAAAAGCAATTTGCAGTTAATGTAGGTATTGGTACAGATGCTCCTGGAGAAAGACTACATCTTGCAGATGGTAATTTCTTGTTTGAAGGCGCATCTCAAGTTGGTATGTTGTTTAAACTAGCAAATACTATTGACGGAGAATTGCCAAGTTCTCCAGGGACATTCCATGCGTCAGCACCGTTTGTAAATCCAATTTTTAAAATTGGTAGAATTATAAAAGGTGGAGATGGAGCACCACAATTTAGATGGATGTATCAAGATGATTCTAGAGGAGAGCACGTTGTAATGGAATTAGATTCTGAAGGAATTATGAGTTCTGTTAGACAGAGTGGTAATGGTCAAGAAAGGGGTTCTCACTTTGAAGCCCACGCAGAAGGACACGCTCAACCTTATTTTCGTTTAAATTCATACCCATACATGCAATTACAGATGGGTAATGGTTATGATGATGCTACAGATGTAAATATAGGTAGGTCAGCAGCTAACACTCTTTCAATAACTTTAGGGGCTACACCAACAGAAGTCGCTACTTTTACTCCTACTGTAACCACTTTTACAGGCGGCAACGTAGGTATAGGGAGTAATAGTCCTGCTGCTAAATTAGAAGTAAATGGAGATACAAGTTTAAGATCAAACTATAAACTATATTTTGGGCAATCTAGTACGAATCTTGGAACTTGGAAAACAAGAATGTATGCTAACGGAGGTGAGCATAGATTTAATGCCAACAGATTTGTTTTTAATAATGAAGGATATGGTTCTACGGAGTATATGCGTATTACCTCAGAAGGCAAAGTAGGTATCGGGACGACTAGTCCTAGTAAAAGATTACACGTTGTAGGGGATGCTCAAATTGCTCCTGGAGGAACAGGACAAACTTTATTGTTAGGTAGATCAAATGGTCAGCCTTCAATAAAAGCTGATTTAGATAATGGAGGACATATGATTATTGATTCAACGTCAAATTTTATGTCTTTAAATCATTATGTTTCACAAAATGTAGCTTTAGTTGCTGGAGGCGGCAAAGTAGGTATCGGGACGACTAGTCCTAGTGAGAAACTTACTGTCTCAGGAAATATAGCTGTTTCTGGTACAGTTGATGGTGTAGATATATCTGCTTTTAAGTCATCTTATGATAATCATAATCACGACGACAGGTATTACACTGAAACAGAAGCGGATTCTAGATTCATAAACGCTGCTGGTGATACAATGACTGGCAATCTATCAATGGGTAATAACAACATTACAGATGTTGACATTATTTCTTTAGGACAAAATACGGTAGGTACTACTTTTGGCGACGGTGTTTCTTCTGTTCCAGATCATATGATTAGTCAGCTTGTTGGAGACAACGATGGCTGGAGGCTGTATGGCGAAGCGCCTTCTAGTAATGACGTAAAAATGATTTTTGAGATCGTAGATGATCTTGAAGAGGGTGACACTTGGGTATTTAGAAACAAAAGGACATACGGAGCTTATACAGCTAGAGATGAATTTAAAATTACAGGTTCTGGAGAATTTTACTCTAGAGGTAGTGGTTATGTAAATACTAATCAAAGAGTTTTCGCAGACAACTATCATCCAAACGCAGATACCTGGACAACTGCAAGAACTATAACGATAGGAAATACAGGTAAATCCGTAAATGGCTCAGCTAATGTATCTTGGTCTTTAGCTGAGATTGGGGCGCAACCAGCTGGTAATTATTTAACAACATCTACGATCTTCGATGGAGACGTTTCTGGAACTTATAATGCTATTGTGGTTGATAATGATAGCCACACCCACAGTAACACTACTCTTGATATGCATTTTGGTCGTGAGACACAGAATATTGACACTTACGATCCCGATAGTTTTTGGGCAACGTCTAAAGCAACTGGAGGCTTAGGTACTTATCCTGGAAACTATTATAATATATACAACTTCGCTGGTAATGGATCTTCAGAAGGTACTCAGTTAGCTACTTACTATGGTAGTAATAATAAAACATATATTAGATCAAGATCTGACGGTGGTAACGTATGGCTTCCTTGGGAACAAGTGTGGACATCTGGCACAGACGGATCAGGTTCAGGTTTAGATGCTGATTTATTGGATGGACAGCACGCTTCTGCATTTGCTCCTGTAGCTCACACACACACATGGGCTAATATAAATGGCGAAACAGCTAACTCTGTTAACGGATGGGGAGGATTAAGACATCAAACGAATGATGGATATATAGATTTTGGTCCAGCTAATAGCGGTCACGCTCATATATACACAGATAGACCTAATTTTTACTTTAATAGATCACTTGTTGTAAATGGAGATAGTGTAATAAACACAACAGATATAAGAGCTGGTATATTTTATGATAATGATAACACCGGGTATTATTTAGATCCAGCTAGTAACTCAAGATACAACACTGCTCAAGGTAATTACTTAGGATTAGGTGCAGCTGCTAATACTTCAGGCAGTTATAGGCTTAACATGGGTGGTAGCATTGACATGAATGCAAACAATATTGACTATGTATCCCAGCTACATTTTAACGATAACGTTAGGTTTTACGACGAGGGCAACGATAGTTTCTTAAACTTTAAGTATGGTGACGCTAGTACTGGTGGTATTGTATTCAGGAATGGTGGTGGAACTGTAAAAGGTTATATATATGCCAATGATGAGGGTTTCGGTTTGTTAGATAATGATGGTAATTGGGCGGTTCTAACACAAACGGGTACAAACCCATTAGAACTTAGATGCGACAATAATGTTGAGTTTCAAGTTTATAACTCTTATACATTATCCCCAGGGTCATCAAGAGCACCAATCTTTTACGACTCAAACAACACTGGGTATTATGTAGATCCGGCAAGTACTTCATTAATGAATAGGCTAGAGCTTGATGGCAACTTAGATATGAGAGGTCAAATAGGTGCTTGGGTAACTTCAAACGTTATGAGTGACGCTATAGGGTGGAATGCCGCTTATGGCGTATATATAGGTTCTAACGTAGGTGGAACACATTACTTAAGAGGTAATGGTACTTTTACAACAGGAGGTAGCACATATAATCTATGGCACTCGGGCAACGACGGATCAGGTTCTGGTTTAGACGCAGACTTACTTGACGGCTCACATCGTCACGAAGTGGGTAACAGGGAGTACACAAAAACATCTTTCTATGTTGATGGCGATGAAAATACCTATTACCCTGTATTAATCACCCCAAGAGGCGGTTTCTCTTTTAACAGGTGGTCTATTTCAAGAAGATATAATTGGACTGCTCCTTGGGACCCAATTGGAACAGGAAACCACAAGGGCGGTCTAACATTTGATTTCTACTGGGCAGGTGACACCGCTTGGGGAGGTAACGATAAATCAATCCGTATACACCAGTTTTCTGAGCAGTACACTACTATGGTAGGTGGTATCGCTCTCGCAAGAACAGGTGGTATGATTGTATGGCTTCGTGGGGGTTACGCTTACTATGAACTGCAGGTTGACACAGCACAGGCTTCTGTTTCTGTAAAACTTGAGCCTTGGACGGATGGTAGTGGGATTACTTACTCACCTACAACTGATGTTAACGAGCACAGAAGTTCTATATGGAACAATTATCCTGTTAGAAACGGAGATGATTTATACATAAATAATGAAGCGGTAGCGACTCAATCATACGTCACCTCAAGAAACTATATTAGAAGTGATGCCGACGATGTAATTGATGCAGGGGTTACTTACACGTGGGCAAGAACTGATACAGCTGGTATCGTGTTCACAAACAACACGTACAATACTCAACTCGCTATGGGTGGATGGACCTCGGCTAATTCTAGTAATATTTCAAGAATAAGAACATCGAGTGGAAACCTACATATGGATTCTGCTTCTAATGGGGCAATGTATCTAAACTGGTACTCAGGAGGGGATGTTAAAACGACTAGTACTTTTCAATCTGAGAACTCATTAAGAGCTCCAATCTTTTACGACTCAAACGATACTAATTATTATTTAAATCCGGCAAGTACGTCAAACTTAAACTCATTAAATGTTTCTACTATAAATAGAAATCCAGTTGTTCAATTATCTGGAGATGTCACTGGTAGTGCTACTATGACAAATTTAGGTAGTATAAATATTAATGCTGTTGTAAATGATGATAGCCATAAACACTCTTTTATACAAGCGGGTGGAGCGGGTCCTTCTACGGAAGATTTAAACTCCATTGCTGATTCTGTTTCAGTTGGGCAGTTATCTTACAGAGGGTATAATTCATCTTCTACAAATAAACCCCCTGCTAGTGACAATGCTAACGGTGTTATAACAGTAGGTCAACATAATGGAAATTACAGCGCTCAGCTTGCTTTTTCTTCAGACGGAAATATGTATTGGAGAGATAATCCTAGTACTGGCTATGGTTCTTGGAGAACTTTGTGGGATTCTGGTAACTTAATCAACGTTAGTCAGCTAACAAATGATTCTGGGTTTTTAACTTCAGAAACAGACACTTTAGACTCTGTTGCTGATAGAGGTAGAACTACAAATCAACAACTAATTTCAACTAACCCTTCAGGGTTTAGGGTTGATAGTGGTAGTTATGCTAGAATTGAAATAGACTCAAACGATAATTGGTCTTATGTAAGATTGCAAGACAACGGAGTTACTACTTGGGATATTGCATCATTTAATGGAGGTAGTTTAGAACTAAGACCAGGAGGTTCTGGCTCTAATAGAACTTATTTTGATTTAAATGGTAATTCATTTTCAGAGGGTTCTAAAAGAGCAACTATATTTTACGACTTAAACAACACTGGGTATTATGTAGATCCAGCTAGTACGTCTAACTTGAACGGCTTGACAGTTAGCGGAACTATATCTGGAAGTGTTTCAGGTAACGCTAGCACAGTAAGTAGCATAAAATCTAATACTGGATTACTTTATGATAAACTCAGGGCTCCTGCTAACATTGATGGTTTAACTACCAACAACTTTAGAACTACTTTATTTGGAGCAGCGACTAGTGGACCTCAGATATCGGCTGGTAGATGGAACACGACTCCTACTGCTTTATCTGGTATGGCTAATTACGGAACTATGCTTTCATGGGCTAATAGTGATACCCACGGATTTATAGCTACAGAGTATACTGGAGCGGGTAGAATAAGAGTTGGAGGTGGTAACGGGGACAATATAAACTATGTGCACGAGTTAATAACTAACAGCTCTACCAGTCAGACGAAAAATGGAGTGTTTCAATCCGACACTTCTCTCAGAGCCCCAATCTTTTACGACTCAGACGATACTAATTATTATTTAGATCCATCAAGTACTGGAACCTCAATGAAAGTGGCGGGGAGAGTAGGTATCGGTACTACTAATGCATTATTCCAACTCGATGTACATAATTTAGGTTCTGGTATAAGACATTATGGCGACTCAAATAATCAACTTGAAACTTTTTGTTTTCAAAATTACCAAACTTTAGTTGCAACAAACGGGACTATTACTAACGAATTTGGATATGTAGGCGGTAACTTTTATGTTCAAACTAACGATGTAGAACGATTACGTATTAACGCTTCAGGCAACGTCGGGATCGGTACGACTAGTCCTCAACAGAAATTACACGTTGGTGGTTCTGCTAGATTTGATGCTATTAATTCAACAACCCCTACGCTAGACTTATTGTCTTCTGGTACTGCGGATCCTTTTTTAAGATACTACGATGAGGGTAATGGTGGTGCTTGGTGTGCCGGGTTAGATGTTTCAGATGAAAAATACAAAATATCATTTGACTACGATCACAGTTCAGTATCATCAGCAACTAAATTAACAATAGCAACTAACGGTAACGCAACATTCACTGGTACTGTTACAGCTACAAACTTTATACTATCTTCAGATGAAAGAAAGAAAACTAAAATAAAGGATTTACCATGTAATAATATA
>Ga0209137_1003250_pt1 | contig 13769 bp, 19 predicted proteins | sample SaaInl5LU_22_DNA_FD_184642 | JGI IMG/M metagenome (GOLD analysis project Ga0209137, IMG submission 184642) | Marine microbial communities from expanding oxygen minimum zones in the Saanich Inlet - ESP_105LU_22_DNA (SPAdes) (version 2) | ecosystem: Environmental > Aquatic > Marine > Intertidal... | reverse complement strand
ATCTTTTTCAATCATGCAAGCTTTTTTCGAATTTTTTTTACGATTATAAGCTTTTTTTGAAGGAACTGATTGTTGAATCATTTTTCTACGAATCAGTTGAGCCATATGACCCTCTTCCTTACTTCTTCGATTATTTTTCATTTTCAGTTCCATCACTTAGTTTCTCAATTACAAGTCTAATATACAAAATGATTTTGACATATACAAGCTTTTCCCCAATTATTTTTGGAGGAAAAGCCCATTTATTGTTTTGGTGATTTGAGTGATATTGGTTACATCAATCTTACGAGCACCTTTACCATACATCTTCTTAAATCCTTCAGATGGTTCATCCGATTGTTTAGAGTAGTAACTCTCTTCAACATAGTAAGAAAGAGTTTTGATTCCCATTGCCTCAATCTGCTTCACCATTTTACGAGTGTGGTTGTAAGCAACCTCACCGGCGTAGTAGAAGTGTGAAGAACCAAAGTAAGGGTCTCCATCTGAAATGTTAAGGAAGTAAGAATCCATATCATTCGTAGAACCTAAGAAGTTCTTCATAATTGCCTCAAAACACAATCCCTCAGGAGTAGTTCCACCAGCGTTTAGAGCTGGGAACATTTGTTTCACCTTAGAGAACTTATCAGTACGAGAATCATAAGCCATCACAATGTAAGGAGTATTGTTTGAAGTGGTTCGGAATGAAACCTGAATCGATAGGTTTTGAATCATATCAACTGCTTTACAAAGTGCAACCACATTGGTCATCGTTTTACTCCACTTAGAACCATTCATTGAACCACTAGCATCGATTGAGATGTGTAGGTTAGCTTTTTTGTAAGAATCGGTTTCGATGTAAGAGAACACATTCTCATTTCCGAATCCTAAAGAAGAAATCATTCGTTTATCAATCTTACCATGCTTCTGACGATTGAACACAGTGTTTCTATCTTCACCACGGACCTGAAGTTTCTTACCTAAGATAGTTCCAATCTTAATACCTTCCATCACTTCTGATTCATTGTATCGGTGAATCTTTTCCTCAGATTTGTATCCCCAAGTGTTTGAAGTCATTGGGAACATCTCAGATTCTAAAAGTGATTTAGTCAATTTCTTAACCACAATACATTGAGTACCTTTGGAAATTTGTCCCCAACCTTGCTCAATACCATTACCAACATTAGCCATCTCAGAACCACTTTCATCGATTGCTTGAAGGTTATCAGCTTCTTTCTTAGAAACGGTCTTTTTACGAACATCACCATTCATAAAATCTTTTTGCTTCTGAATCTTCTTTTCCAAAAGGTCTTTCTGGCGGTCTGAAAGTTTTACTTTTTCTTCACCACCATTGGAATCTGATTTGGTTGGGTTACCACCTTCCATATTTTCAGGAAGATTTTCAACATCCATACCACCTCCACCAGTTGGTTGAGAGTCCATATCACCACTCATTGGTGATGAACCATTCATTCCATTTGAGAAATCTTCAAATTCCTCATCAGTCATCTCACGCGTTCCATCTGAAGAACCACCATTACCTTGCTCACCATTTTGGTTTTCATCATTCTCACCATTACCGGCACCCTCACCTTCACCATTTGAAGCAGGTAGGTTACTCATAATGATTTGAAACACCTTCAGAGCGATTTGGAAGGCATCTAAGGAGTTTTGTAATCGGTTGATGTTACCCAACCCAATTACCTTATAAATCTCTCTAAGCCCCTTTAAAGCGTTGAGGTCAGTATTTTTGTTGTGAAGGTTGATGATTCGGAACATATAAGAATCAACACTCTCTTCAGTATATTCATCTGAAAGAAGTGCCTTATCAATCAACTTATCGTTGAAGTACTTATCGTACATTGCTCGGTAGTAATCACGATAGCCCGGAGCCGAATCGAAAACGAATCGGTCAATTCTACGGTCCTCAACCACATTCCACAAATCTTTGATGATTGAAATAGGATTCTGAATACCTTTCTTAATTGCCCCATCTTTAATATGAGAGGGAACTAAGTTGTAGATATCATTAAGAAGGGTGAAATCTGAAAGTTTGATGTGTGAACCTTCGTGCAATGCCAAACCAACAGCGATATCAAAATCCTTTGGTTCAACAACATTAGCTCCAATCACCACACTCTTACCATCGGTGTAAGAATCACCTCTAGTGTTAAATTTCACAGGAATCTGGTCATTGGTAACAATGTTAACGAAGTTGGAGATGGCTCGTTTACCAGCTGAAAGTTTGTAGAGGTCATGTGATTTCTTTTCTACCTCATTCATAGTATCAACTACGATATCATCATCATCCCAATCTGAAAGCCAGTAAGAAGATTTTCCGTATTTACTCATATCTTTATCTTTAGGGTTATCACTCAATTACAGTACTAATATAGGAAAAAGATTTGACATATACAAGCCTTTTTCAAAATATTTTCAAATTATTTTTATCCCAAATGAGCGTTGAACTCATCCATTTCTTGCTTTTCGTACTTAGCATGTTGTTCTTCCAAACGAAGAACCGATTGCCAATCAAAGATAAATCGTTTGATGGCATTGAGCTTTTCATCCATTTGGTTGGGTGTGAAAAATTCTTTCTCAATGTGTAAATCTGAAAGGTTTGATGCTACTCGCATCAATACATCGTTGGTGTTGGGAGTTGACCAGGTTTGGTACTTCTCCTCAAATTCAAATCGTGTCATATTAGGTTTCTTATCAATTACAAGCCTAATATACAAAATGTTTTTGAGAATTCCAAATTATTTTTTAAAAATCTTCATCAAAAGTTGCTGATGGGAAATCAGATTCTAAATCCTCCAATAAGAATAGGAGTTCTTTTCTAGCCTCTTCTGCCTGTGCCCAATCTTCATAAGATATTGCATCTTCCAACATTTCCAATATTTCTCTAATTCTATCTTCCATAGATAATCTATTATTGTTTGGATTAAATATATAGAATTTAAAATTTTAGATTTTCTCTAATTGGAACAGTCCATTTTATATCTTCGTTTGGAGTGGAATCTATAAAATTAGATGGTAATATCTCCTCATCAACACCAATTCGTTTATCATAAATTTCATTTGGAGTTCCCTTTGAGTTTCTTGTTATTACTAATTTATTTGTGAAAAATCGTAAACTCAAATCAACCCTACTCATATGAACTCTTAGTAAATTCTCAGGTGGAATCATATAATGCCCTTGATTTACATATTCTAACATATTTAAATAAATTGATGAATAGTAATCCATTATAGATGGTGTTGCATATGCAAATACATCACATATACCATCTGAATTAGGAAAGTTATCTGCTCTAACTCTACCAGATGGTATATTTAATAAGTTGTTTTTTACTATTTCCAAATTACCATCGAAGTAAGTATCAGTCCTAGCTCTCAATACAATATCATATTCTATATCCAAATTCTTAGATAACATATTTACTTTCCAAACCTTATACCACATGGATAGTGTATGAAAATTTTTGGCATAATCTCTAAGTTGTTGTAGTAATAACTCACTAGCGTTCAGATATGGAGATATTACATCTAAAGTAGATTTTTTAAAATTAGAATATCTCTCAAACTCCAATTCTTTGAAATTGTATATTTTTTTTAGATTAGATATGGTATCTCCTATCTGAGAGTTTTCGTCATCCCAAAAAGAACCATATACATCAATATTATATTTATCAATCAAAGATGTCCAAAATTCCTTTGTATGTTCTATATCTCTAATAAACCCACTAAAGCAAATGGCTATCTTTGGTTTTTTTATTTCATTTGGTGTAATTACAATATCGGCCGGGTTATCATTATAAGAATATCCAAAATATTCTAAATCATCATTCCATAACTCAGTTAATTTATGAATCTGGTCCTCTCTATAAGCTTCCCACCAATTACATGGTTTTTTACCAGCTTCGTTTTTAGCGTTGTTGGAATAATCGGTAATTGGTACATTGATTAAATTACTAAATAATTTTATATCTTCATTTAATCTTTCAAATCGAATGACAATACTATCATTCTCCAATATCCATTTACCATCTTTATCTTTTAATTGTGAAAATAAAGATTTTTTAAATGCAGGTACATGAAATGGAATAGTATCATCCAAATATATATCTACAAACTTTTGGAAATCTTCTTTTGTATATTCTTTAGTTGGTAATTCATGTGAACTTCTACACCAAGCCCAATCATAGTTAAAATAACTAAATAATAAAGCGAATGGATTTCTTACAATAGTTACAACTCTATCAGTTGGTTTTAAAAAGTAGGTATCCACATCTCTATACATACCCCATTCTTGTTCTGGAAAATCCCAATCTCTCCAACCCTTTATTTGAGTTGGATATAACCAACTATGTCCAACAGAACGAACTCTTTTGTGATTACCACCAATGTTACCATACTTTAAATCAAAATTCTTCTCAAAGAAAGTTGATGCAGTTTTGGGTACTTTTACGAATACTAACTCCATTACTTATATTTCTCTATAACATCCGAACAAATACCCAAACACTTACTCACATCATCATTATGAATTTCAGGCATCACTGCTATACTACCAACTATTGGTTGTTTGCCAGGATAAACCCACATATATCCTTTAGAGGTTAAAGTAAGTGTATCTTCTTCATGCCAAAAGTAATGTAGTATGGTGTTTCTAATCCAATACAATAGTTCCACATTTTTACAATGAACCCAAAGTTTATCAGCTCTTTCAGTTAACCACTTATCATCAACTTCATATTGTGGTCCATCATGTCCGAAATAGGTTTTACCATCTACCCACCACATATCAATTTCTACATCGAATCCCAATCCAATTGCCTCATCAATATAATCCGGTCTATTTTCGGCTAATGGCTGTTTACCATTCGTATTACCTCTATGCGATATTAATAACATAAGCTTCTTCTTTTGATAAAAACAATTTATTTATATCGGATATACTGAAATTTCTTTCTGGAATAAACCCATCGTTCCATTCGGTTTGGAATATATTTGCTACAATTTTATATGGATGTAATCGTTGAATATCTAAAATTTCAAAATTATCTACCATTAATTGCCTACCATCAACAATTCCCCATCGTTTTGGTTCTTTTGACATCAAATATGAACGAGTTAAATTAATTTCAGGTTCCCAAAATTCATATTTTTCGCCATCTCTAATATGATACACCAATCCATTTTCTAAATTAAATTTGGAAGATTCAAACATTAATTTTAGATTATCAGTAGTTCCAGATATAATGTGGTCTGAAATGTGATACTCCATAAATGTCCAATGCCTAAAAAATATAGAAGAACAATGTATTTTATTAGGATTCATTGCTACTTCATACGCAACATAATCTAAATTAGAGTAATACTCATCCCCCCTTAATTTAATTACATAATCGGTTTTAACGAATTGTAATCCTTTAAGAGTAGATAATATTTGATAATTAATGTTTTGATGTCCACCTTCGGATGGTAATTTAGTGAGTACTACATTATAAGTTTGAGGAATATTTGAAAAATCTACTTTAGTATCAACCCAAGTAGAAATAACCACATTAGCATGTGGATAATGTTCAATCAAAAAATCAAGTGAATCTTGCAGAATCTTACCCTGCAATAGAATCGTAACATTTTTCATTTTTAAGTTTATCGTTTAAACTTCAAATTTATATAATTTATCAAACCCATAATGGTGGGTGCCCACAATCCAATAAATAGACCTAATTCAAATTCATCCAATATCAGTACTAAGTAAATTGAAAACAAAATTGAAAATAATACACACATCAGTAGTATCATTTCGGATATTGGAATTCTTCTCATATTATCTCCTAATAATCATTGTCAAAGTAGTTGTTTTTATACTTTTCCTTTCGTTTGTAATCAGAACTCTTTTTTGTAGATTTTCTTTTTCTTGCTCTATCGAAATCATCATCCCAGTTATCCAACTGAGAATCTCGCTTCACCTTTCCCATATCAATCGTTGAGTAATCTTTTGGTAGTATCCGCATTATCTATTTGGGTATCTACCAATTTATTTAATTGTTTAATAAGTTTATCTAATTTTTCAATATCCTTTGAATGATTTACATCAGAATTAGAAGTACTGGTGAAGCGATTGATTCGCTCCTCCAGTCTTTCTAAATCCTTTTGACAGTTTATCTTACCAAGTTTTAGTTCATAACTTAAATCTGAGATTTTGGTTGTTAATCTAAAAATAATAAAGGCTAAACTAGCTATTACTGATAGAATAGAACCAAAAATGATAAAATATTCCATTTCCATTTTTACTTCTTATTGTGAAGTTCGTAAACTTTGTTAATCAAGTTTGTTTTGGTAAGTGAAGAATCCAATTCAATATTGAAATCCTTCTTAGCCATTGCAAGTAACTGAGCTTTATTCATACCTCTCAATTGAGATTTAGTTACTTTCTTAGCTTTACCCTTAGCTGCTTTAACAACATCTTTCGATTGTTCAACAACTTCTTTCACAGCATCGGCAACTTCTTTAGCTTCTTTAGCTACTTTCTTTGCTCTTGCTTTGACTTCTTTTGCGGTTTCTTTTACATCTTCTACCGCATCCTCAATAACATCAGGAATTAAGTCCCCATCCCTATCAGCGATTTTACCACTCTTAATAAAGTAATAAATAACACCTGCCGAAACAGCGATTACTCCTAAAATAATTAAAATTGTGTCCATAATTTAAATTTAGTGTTTAACATAAATATTAATAGAATCAAATAAACATATGAACATCGTTATCATCTTCAGAATTATCAATTTGCCCAGCCGGTGTTTGTGGCTGAGGTGTGTTTGTTTGAAGTGATACCAATATCAATGTTGCTAATCCTATTAATGCGTTTTGGAAATACACTTTAATACTCTCCATACAATGAATACTTTTTTTCAGGTTCGGGCTCTATAACTTTTTCTTCTTGTTGAATCACATAAGTGAAGCCCTCTCTAGCATCCATGTAGAATTGTGTATTTCCGTTCTTTTGATAGATGTACTCTAATACATCTGTTAGTGAATCTAAAATAACAGAAGTATTATCCAAAGGAGTCCAACGGTCACCCGGTGGTACTCTTTTAGCAACTTTTACTTTTACCTCTTCGGTAATAACTTCTGGTTCTTTACTCATTACTCAATAACTCTAATAATTCTGCTCTCCTTTGCTCCACTTACTTTGTAATCAATGTTCACTCCAGCATCGGTAAAATCCGATACAACTCGTGCTTCAGCTTCGGTAACTGACATTGCATCAACTAAGTAGATTTCTTTTCTTAATTTTGGGTTGCCATTTTTCATAGTTGCAACTTCTACTTCAACAGTAACTTCGAAATATTTCATACTTTCTATTTTTATATATTATTAATTTAAGTAAAGATACGAAAAAAATTTGAAAAAACAAAAATTAATTCAAATTTAATATTCGTACTCCTTTTTGGGTCCAGTTAAGTTCCCATTTATGAGAAATGAACAATTAAAACATAACATTCTGAGATTATCATGCTTATGGTTTGTTCTATCCCCATCTAAGAAATCCAACACCAATGGAACTCGGAAATCAGTTACCCTTCTTTCTTCAAATCCACAAGAATTACATTTCTCCAAAAGATACCCATTATTGAGTAATCTTTTCTTTAATTTCCAAACTGGATAGTCTGGATATTTCCCTGCTAAGATATCATCTAACCCATGTGCTAATGTACCGGGATTAGTTCCCTTTCGAATACCAATACCATGTGGATTTTTCAAATCCTCAAAGATACCATATTCTTTAGCGTACTTCTTATATGTGTTGTAGGATACTCCCAACATTCTAGCTGCTTCAGCAGCTGAACGAGCTTTTAACTGAACATTTCTGATTTCAGATTCTAAGAGTGGTCTTGCTCCTAAACCTCGTTTGGTTCGGTTTTTCGGAGCTTGAGATAAGTCCTTTGTTGGGTCAAAATTAGGAAATAACGATTCCTCGTTTGTAACATCTTCCATTTTTATATACTATTTAAATTTTTGTTCTTATGTATATAAATATAGGTTAATCCTTTTTTTCTACACCAAAATCGGAAAGTTTGTACCAAGCTCTTTCGTGAAGGAAATAAAGTATCATTTTAGTAAATACCTCTACTCCACCTATGGTTAATCCCATTTCCCAACTTCCAGTGATTACAGCTGATAATACCATTGTATCAATTGTACCAATTACTCTCCAACTGATTGTTTTTGCGATGTGTCTCTTATAGCTTACCATCGTTTCTCATTTGTTCTCTAATCTTTGTAGCTGATATTTCACCAATGTTTGTTGGTGGTATATGCTCAATGATATCATATCCAACTCCTCTACCATAATTGATAGATTCGATATCAGGAACAATTGAGATGAAGATTCTACCTTCTTCTAATAAATCTTTCAGTTCTTCCGAAAGGTTCATCATAACTTCATGTGCAGTATATGGATTCTTATCATCAGGTTTTACATCTCTGATTGCAATCCATACATTCTTTCCTTCGTTCAATCTCTGGTCAATTAACCAACGATGTCCACCATGCCAAGGTTGCCATCTACCAAAAAATACTGAATACTTCTTTTCTGTGCTTGAACTTTCTTTGTCTGCTTTTGCTTTAAATTCTGCCATTTATTTACTCTCCTATAACTTTTGTTTTTCTGTTAAATAATTTACTATTTTTGTGAACGATTGTTCGGGTTTATCTTTGGTGGTATCCACATCAAAGAAGTTCTTTTGAGGTGCTACATAATCCTTTGCATGAAAGTGGTCTCTTTCTCTTGGAGTAGAGCAATGTACATAGAACTCTTCGAAATTATCTAAACCGATTCTTTCTTTAAATTCTTCTCTTAACCATTCATATGGTGCTACTAAAGATACTACTACATCACATCCTTTTGTAGATAGATACTCAGCTATCATCTGAGCGTTTCGGATGTTGTTAATTCTTCCTTGTTCGGAATAATCTTTATTGACTGTGAGTGCTCTTAAATCATCTCCATCGAGATGGAACACATCTTTTCTCCAATTTCTTTTTTCGGTTTGGAGGAGTTCTACTAACTTCTTACCTAATACAGTTTTTCCATGTGCTGGTTGACCTGTAAACCAGTATATGTTACCTCTTGTCATAACTCATTTTAAATATTACAAATATACGAAATTAATTTGAACTTTCCAAATTAATCTTTCTTAGTTCTCCACTTTCCACCTTTATCACCATACCACTTTGAAGCGAATGCGTTAGCGTAAGCAGATGGATAAACATCATATTTTGCTTTTGCTGCAGCAATTGCTCTATCCCAAAGTTCTGGATTAGTTGGTTCGTTTTCTTCAACGAATAAGTTGATTCTTTCTTTTAGATTTTCTTTGATATATCTTTTCCAATCGGAATGCTCAGGTGCCATATCAACTTGTGTGATACTACCTCTCTGAAATTTGTTTTGGTCTTTTAATGAATAAACAGGTGCTGCGAATTTCTTCTTCATATCCACATAAAACATAGCACCAAAGTAATCAATTAGATATGCTCCTTTTTTACCATCAATATATCCATCTATGTTTTTAAGTAAAACACCAGGAACTTCCAATCCCAATCCTTCTCTACCTTTAATATATCTTATTGGAAAATCTTTTGTGAGTTGGTAGTAATTGTGTCCACTTTTTGGTTTAACCATTGCTTCTTTAATTGATTCTAAATACAATTTAGCTGTATTTGCTAATTGGTTACCTTCTTTAATCAATTTAGCTTTCTTCAGTAATCTTGCAGTTTGAACCCACTTTAATCCAATTCTATTTTTAATTGGCTTTCTAACAAATGCATCAACTGCTTTTTGAACATTCTTATTAATTGGTTTGTAGACTGTATTATCTACGATTACCATATTGCCCGAGAAGATTGATTGAAACTTACCTAAGTTGTTTTGACATGCTTTCCAAATATCAGTTACTAAATCATCAGGTAAAGTTCTATCTCTTTTAGCATTTCTTTCTAATGCAACTTCTAATGAAGTGTTTACGAATACCATATAACAATCGTATCCCAATGATTCAGCGTGTTGTTTTTTAGCTTTGATTTTCTGAACTTCATCACCAGTTCCATCTATAATCATACCCAATCTACCAGCTTCGTAGAATGATTGTTGTTTTTGAGTAAGTGCTTTTGCTTTTGAACGAATTGAATCTTTACCAGTAATTTTATCCCATAGTTCTGGGTCTTCTTTTTCAATCTTAGCCAAATTTTTTGGGTCAATACCATTATCCTTCATTCCTTTTTCAAATGCAGAATCTGAGTTTACAATCTTTAACCCAGTTACGGAGAATGATGCGGTTAAGTTCTTACCTACACCAAAGATTTCTTTTGCAGTATATGATTTACCTGAACCAGGTCCACCTGCCATAAATACACATTTTAAAATACCAGGGTCATCAACACCCTCAGTTAAAATTTCTATAATTATATTCTTAATATTTTCATTCATCTCACTTACTGATTTTGATTTAGTCTTTTTTCCAGCTTCTCTTGCTTTTCTACCATCACAATGTGCTTTTTGGCTAAAACCTTTGGGGTTGTTACAATCTATACTTTTTTTGTAATCCTTACTCCAACTCATATTCTATAAATATATATTAAAAACCCAAAAAGTTATTATTTGGTTGTGAATTTAACACCACCTTGAAAGAATCCATTTGGTACATTTTGAATGATGGTTGGTCTATTTTCTGTATTTTTATTAAATAATACATTTGGAGTACCACCCAATAAACTTCTTCTATCCGTCCAATCATCATCGGCTGATGATGTGTATATAGTTTCACCAGACAACCCCTCTAAAGATGCTTTAATTGCTTCAGGCTTAGCACCGGGATTTTGTTGAAGTAGTAATGCTGCCATACCAGCTACTTGAGGAGCTGCCATTGATGTTCCTTGAATATTACATTGACGATATGAACCATCAAAGTAATAAGCAGCATCTGCAAATTTATTGGTATTTGAAGTACAGCTCATAATTGCAGTTCCAGCAGCATAAATATCAACACCAGGGCCACATTCCGAATAAGTTGCTTTCTGGTCATTGGTTGCACTTTCTGCTACATAATCCAAAGCACCCACCATAATTGCTCTATCCGAATATGGAGATGAACCTCTATGGTAAGCTTTTGTACCATTATCGGTTACCACAAAGTTATTGTAATCAGTTCCACCCGGTATATCAACTTTCAAACCTCTATTTCCTGCTGCAATGGTTACTACGATTCCAGCATCAATCATTTCTTCTACATCAGTATCCACCGATGTGATTCTCGTATTAGTTACAAAGTTATATCCAGCAAAAGTACCACTATTGTTTACCAAACCATAGTTAGTTTCTCTATATGATGCGTTAGTTGTTGTATTTGAATCTGAATAAGAAGTTCCTCTATAAGTAAGCGATGTTACGGTATCAAAGAAAGTACCATATCCCCAACTCATATTTACTACAGTTGGTCTTTTTAATCCCGTCTTAGAATCTAATGTTTTATTATTATGCCAACCTTTTATTACATCAAAACAATCGGTAACCGAAATACCAGTTCCAGTATCACCACTGCCTTCTAAACCATTTACTTTCACAAAATAAACTGCAGCACCTTTAGCAACTCCGTGATTTAATCCAGCAGCAATACCAGCTACATGTGTACCATGTCCATCTAAATCTCTATTGTGATTTGCGTTTTGAGTTCCACTTACCCCACTCAATGAATACCAATCAATTGTTACAGTTCTTTCTACACCATCCAAACCTTTAAATTCAGGATGGTCAAATTGTAATCCACTGTCTTGAATAACGATATCAACACCACTACCATCTAATGTATAAGTGTAATCTTCTGAGGTAGTTGTACCACTACCATAATTATTTGTTTTGGATTTGTGTCTGATTAAACCCCAATTAATGTATGCCCCACTATCTGAAGTTGTTTTTGTAAAATCTCCAGTTTGAGTTATTCTCGGTTCAATAAAAATATCATCTCTGAACTCAGGTGGGATTTCCACTGCCATTACTCTTTCATCTTGTCTTACCAATTCAGCTTCTTCATCTGAAAGAGTGTACCATGTTTGTCTTGGGGAATTGGGTCTGAGGTTTGGAGAATCGACTCTACGATTTGGAATGTATAGTTTACCACCATCATTCTCATTTTCCATATCATCCCAAAAGGATTGATAATCTACACCTTTATGTAATATAACATTGTAAGTTTTCATATGCTATTAAAACATTGCCTGCCAAGCAATTCCGTTATAGAAATAAGGTTTCATTTGAGCACCACTACCACTAACTGCAATACTTCCAGAGTTAAGTGGAGTTGGTAACGGGTCTTTTGCTACGAGAGTTAATATACCACTAAGTGTAGATTCACTTACAAATAAACTACCTGTTATAGTTTGAGAAACACTAAAATCATTATCTCCATCTTTTGTTGCCAAATTTGTTGGTAACTGAACAGATGATGAAACAATTCCAGATGGTATAGATGTAATTTCGTCCCAAGCTACATTACCAAATGATGTTGTACCATCACCAGCTGCTTTAATAATTTGATTAGCAGAACCATCGGATGTTGGTAGTTCGTATGAGTTATTAATCAATACTCTATCAGCATCAACTAAATTAAATGAACCAGTTGCCGCAGCAGGTCCATTTAAACTGTTATATGATAAAACACCAACAGACATCGTTGGAGATGTTAAAGTTTCAGTTCCTTCAGTATATCTAAAATCTGCCGATGATGTTATTATACCCAATGCGTTAGTAAACATTACATCACCAGTACCAGTATCAGGTACTAATTGAGCTGAAGATGATATCACACCAAAGTTGGCTAACTGAGCAGATGATGATACTAAATCATTTGGAATACCAATGATTTGACCCCAATTCACAGATGAACCAGCTCCACCGGCAGTTAAAGATATCAAACTACCAGTACCATCAATTACTCTATATCCATAGAAATCATCAGAATCAGCACTATAAACTAAATCACCTTCAGAGAATGTAAATGAAGCCGTTGTAGCATTAGTAAATGGAGTTAATCTTAATGGAGAATCTGTAATTACTACTGCGTTTGATGCTGATAAGTTTAAGTTATTGGATGAGTAAATAGTTGGTGTACCAGATGTACCAACTGAAATACTTCTAGCAGTAATATCACCTGAAGCAGATATATCACTATTAACTATTAATCCTAAATTTGGGTCAACCGATGCGGTTACCGAACCAGTTGCAATTGATGTACCACCACCAACTCCACCAACAATAGCAGAACCAGGAATGTCATATAAACCAGCACCACTACCACTAAATAAAGAACCAGATGTTGCTATTAAATTACCACCAACAACTCTAACACTACCAGTTTCAGCAGTTATGGTTATACCAGTTACACTATTAGCAGTTATCGAATTATTTCCATCTGATAATGAAGTTGCCGCTACAGGTACTGAACCTTCAATAGCTGCAGCTGGGATTCCGTATAAATTAGCTCCACTACCAGAGAAAGAACCACCATTCAATAAAATACTACCAGTTACTTCAATATCTTGTGTAAATTTTTGTACTGCTAAGAATACATTCTCATCATTTAGACTAACACCAACATCTATTAAATCAATCTGATTTTGTAAAGACTGGGTTGCTGCACCAAATGTCTGAGATGTTACAAATCCCAATACTTCAACTTGTGTAGATGATGATACTATACCTGTTCCACTAAAATCAGGTACAGCAC
>Ga0209137_1003246_pt1 | contig 13777 bp, 15 predicted proteins | sample SaaInl5LU_22_DNA_FD_184642 | JGI IMG/M metagenome (GOLD analysis project Ga0209137, IMG submission 184642) | Marine microbial communities from expanding oxygen minimum zones in the Saanich Inlet - ESP_105LU_22_DNA (SPAdes) (version 2) | ecosystem: Environmental > Aquatic > Marine > Intertidal... | reverse complement strand
TCAGATAATGAAATATGTGATGAAACAAGTAATGAAATAACTGTATCTGAACCAAAAAATGAGAATTCTATTAAAAATAAACAAAGTTTGGAATTTATTAGTAAAGATATTATGTTAAAAGAAAAAAAGGAATGGGATAACATATTAGATGAAGATTCAAAAACATTTAATCCATTAGAGAATTTATTAGATGGATATTGGAATACGGATAATTTTATTTTAAAACCAGTTAGACATTACGCTGATTATTATCCGAGACCACTTCTTATTAGAAACATGAAATCTTCTAAAATGTTAACAAGTATTATTTGTCCTAATTTTTATCCTAAATATATTTCATCCCTTGATACAAAGGTTTATATTGATGTAACTAAAAAAAGAAAAGTATGGTTAAGAGACGAAACAAATAAATGGCATTCGTTGCCTTTTTCTGTAGGATTTAAAAACTTAATATTTCATGCAGTTACGGCATATGTAGATATCATTAGAAGAGAAATAGAAATTTTACCAGAAGAAAATATGAATACCTGGAATTCTGAAAAAGAAAGTCTTGAAAATGTTAATAGTGAAAATTACAATCTTATTGTGAAGAATTTAATAAAGCGGATACCAAAATTGTCAATTCATCCTGAAAAGGAAGAAAAGAGACTTGCGGAAGAATTTAACAACAATGATGATTACAGGGTTGATATTCTTACATCTTTGAGTAATGAATTACCCAATTATTCTAATTTAACAATAGAAGAACAAGAAACCTTATTACTTAAACGTATTATTCATGATGTTAGACATAAGAATAGTCTTATGAAAGCAAAACAGTATCACAACCAAGTAATTGAACATTATAGGTTATTTAATTACACCTGTTAATATTATAACTTATTTAATAAATTTTTTCTCAAGACCAGTTGCTTTAACAATAAAATAATAAATAATACTTAAAAAAACCCAAACACAAAATGTTTTAACAATTGGAATGTAAAATTCTTTCTTTGTATTGTCAAAGAAATATGACATTGCCATTGTTGTAAAAAACAAAACAATTAATGCAAATGTTGTTGTATACGAAAAAAAAGATAAGTATTTATTATCCTTACCTTCTTTGTGCATGAAATATAAAGTTGGAATAAGTGAAACGGGAAAAGCCCACCATATAGCGGCCACAACAGGACTAAGATAGGTTGCTAGATAACTAATGCTTGTGGTAACAAATCCACCTAAGAAGAAATTTTGAATTAAATCGTATTGCCAGCTTTTCATTTTGTAGTAAGTATAAAATAAGTTAGAAATATATTATCAGTTTGAAATAGCAATTTGTTGACCCATACGGATAGTTCCCCTTTTAACAGTAAATTTTTTTATAGCTTTCTTTTCAAAGAACAAACAATGTGTTGACCCACCAAATTGAAAATATCCTAGTTCTTCACCCTTTTTAATTTTATATCCTTTCTTTATTTTTTTGTGAATTATACATGATGATATTTCCACCATCCCAACAGGCATAACAGCTACAATTCCTATATTGGGATTATTACTTTTAATATAAATAATTGCTCGTGTTTGCACTTGTGTAATATATCCTTCTGATAAATCTTGGTCTGTTTTATTTTCTCCAAATACCGTGGATTGACTAAAATATAAACCTTCTTTAACATATGCTTTTAAAACTGTCCCAGAAATCGGACTATGCCATCTATGATAGTTAAATGGACTCAAGAATGCCTGAAACACATGTCCACCGACAAATTTATTAACATATGGTGTATCATTATTTAACATATCTGCAACAGAATAAGGTTGAGATTTTATCCAGAATTTACTGTATTTCTTTACATTTGATTTTATTCTGTAAATAGATGAGTCACACGCAGATACAATTACTTTATTATTATCAATACCCATTATTGGTCGAGCATTTGGTTTAAGTTTTCTTGTAAAAAAATCATTCCACGACTTAAAACCCCAATATTTTTTGTTTGGGTCATAACAGTATGAATCCATTTTAAGTATATTCATTGCATCTGGAGACATCCATCCGTTTTTAGAAGTATTTAATACATACAACGATTCTTTACTGTTTAAAAATTTTGCCCATTCATTTAAAATTTTTTTGAACATATTATTAATTTTTTCATTGCGATATGCAGCAAAACCAGCAGGTGTTCCCATTGTCCATAAAATAATTGCCGAAAAAGGTGTTCCGACTAATAATGTTTTATTGTATGTGGGGGCAACATGTAATACTTCATTTAGTAAGGATAAAAGGTGTTCAACGTTTTTAATTCGGTATTTATATTTTGGTGACTTTGGAACTTGTTCAATCATTTGTGTAACGTACATTCTTTCAATCGGATTGTTTTCTAGCATTTCACGAAATTCAGTAATAACCTTATTTTCTCTTCTCTGTTTTACATTTGTTAGTGGGTGTTGCGAATACCCAGTGTAAGATAGCCACGATTTTTTAGTAATCATTTATATTATAATATAAAGTATAATTATTTAGTTGGACAATATATGAAAACTTAAAAAATAGTGTTAAAAAGAAGAGTTCATTGAATTTTATAATAAACGTATAAATAATAACTATAAAAATATCTCATTTTAATGGATAATACAAGTTCTCACAAATCATTATCACTTCGTAAAATAATAAAAGACGGTATAAATAAGATGTATTTTTTCAGTTATAAAGGTGATACAACACTTGATGCTTTTTTTTTCTTTTTGAAAGAAATCACATGTTTTTTACCGTATGCATCATTATCATAACAATGATAAAATGCCTTTTCACTTTTACTAGAATATGTTAAATATTGTCTATTTGATAAATGAACAAGGTTACATAACCTACATTTATTTTTTGACTTTGTGAAATCAAGAAAAAAGACATCATCGCCTAATCTCTTGATAGCTCGTAGTCCAGAATCATGATGGTACTTTTTAAACCATTCGATACATTTGTCTAAGTTACCACCAACCTCTTTCTTTATTTCTTCAGAGACTTCATTGTCACCAATCAATATTGAAACCTGTTCTTCATCATTTAAAACGGATGAATCACCTTCTTTAACAGATATATATTCTTCATATTCTTTGGTAAAGGGTGTAAGGTCCTTTCCACCATATGATAACCAGTCTGATAGTAATTTTTCAAGTTGTTCTGTTTTTGTTTTTGAGTGATTCAAACAAATGTAAGATTGATATGATTCCCATTTACCAAGACCCATGTCCCAAACTCGTGACATTAATATTGTTGGGGTTGATGGAACTTCATAAATTAATGCTGGTATAAGATTCGAATTAGCCTTATATCCAAGGTCTCGTAAAATCAAACTACGTAAATCTTTTGCAACTTGAATATTTACAAAAATATTAGGGCAAATAACCCTAATTCTATCCTTTTCCTTGTTTCCTCGAATTAAATAAATTTCAACTTCATCAATTTGAACTAGTTGTTTAATAACTGACGAAACTGTTTTGTTAAATTTTTCAATATCTTTATCATCAATATTGTAAAAATACCAAAAACAAAATGGAAAAGAAACTCGAAACATTAAAGGTAATAGTTCGGATTTTTTTTTATTTTCTTCCTTCTTGTTAAAAATATCATCAGAAATCTTTTCTAAATTACTACTTTTTGTTTTCTTTTCCTGTTTTTCATCATCCGATTCGTCACCCGAATCACCACATGATTCACCACTGGTACTTTCTTCTGAATTCTCAACTTCAGAATCGGAAGAATTGTCATCAGATTGATAATCGATGTCAGGTTTTGTCTTATTGTTTAACATTTTAAGGTTTTACATTAATAGTTTTAAATATATTAAAAATATCGATTTTTATTTATGATATAAAGGATGCTATTGTTATAAGTAACGTACTCAACATGAGTGAAAACAAAGAAGACCATTTTGAAAAAACAAATGATTTCAAATTAGATACTGGTTACGTTCTATGGTATCACTCTGTTATTGAAAAATCATGGGATGCTAATAGCTATATAAATTTATGTGAAGATATTCCAGATAAGGTTATACGTACTGCAAAACAACTATGGCATGTCTATTCTGCTCTTGATAATAATTTTACAGCAGGGATGTTCTTTTTAATGAAAGAAGGAATTATGCCAATGTGGGAAGATCCTGGAAACGCTAAGGGGGGATATTGGTCATTCAAAGTTACTAAAAAAAGTTCAAATCTCACGTGGAAAAAACTAACAGCTGGATTAGTTGGTAATTCCCTTATCGTAAACTCTAAAAAAATGAGCTGTATTACAGGTATATCTATTAGTCCAAAAATATCAAACTGTGTTATGAAAATATGGAATAATAACAGTAAGATAACGGACTGTTATATGTTCACTAAAGAAATTGATTATTTGGACCCTGCTATAATAAGGTATAATAAGCATAAACGATGAGTTTGAAAGAAGAATGTCCCGTTAGAAAACGAGCAAAACTAGACCTTCATTTAAAATGCGATGAAAAATTAGAGATTATAAAAAAGGAGAGTGATAAAATCACAAAAAGACCAATTGATCTTCCACCGCCTTGTCATTGCATCCAATGTTTTGACTATATGGGGGAAACGAATCCAAGACAATATTGTTGCAAATCGTACTGTGAATGTGAGGGTTATAATGAAGAAGAATTGTTACAACAAAAGGTTTATAATTTGAGACGTAGTCCCTATTATTGCGACTCATCATATCCCCAACAATACGAGTATTACGATTCTATAAGTTTGTTTATAGACGAGAATTATGTCGATTCTGTTTCAGACTGATATGATAACTCACACAAATGTTCGTACTGCGAAGGAGATTGTAGAACATTTCGTAAATGTTCTAATCCAAGACCTTGGAAAGATAGTATCATTACAAGACATGGGCTTTTAGTGTGTAAAACGTGTAAAGGGTTATGGAACCGTGATGAGAACTCGTCAAGGAATATTTACAAAATAATAAAATCTCATATAGATGGTCTTGATAGACCCGAATATTTGAGTAGAAAACTTTTCAAGGGTGCTTACCTCGGCTACCCTATAACCAAAATTTACACAGCTTGAAACAGTCAAACCTTGGATTTTTTATTAAATGTCCAAGGGTGTAAAAATTATTTTAGATATTATAGAAAATGAAAACTAACATAGTTTTAGTTATAACAGCAATAGTTATTATATTTACGTTTTTAATACAAGCTGAACAATCTTTTGGTAACATGGTATATGTTCAATCAAGTATAAATGGTAAAAAATATAAAGTTAGAAAATTAGAAGATAAGAAAGAAGCAGCTGATATGTTAGCTGATACTCATGAAAAACTAAAAAAAGTTTGTAAAATACTTGAAATAAATCATAATTCTGATGAACGTGTTATACGATTAAAGGACAAATTCCCACATACAACTTTACAAGAATCTGATGGATATGGTAACCAAACATCATTTTCAATTAATAAAGGAGAAAAAATTGTATTATGCTTACGTTCTAAAGATGGCTCAAATAAATTAGTTGATAAAAACTTATTATTGTTTGTTGCTTTACATGAGATTTCACATATTATGACAAAATCAATTGGACACACTTCAGAATTTTGGGACAATTTTAAATTTGTATTAAAAGAATGTCAAAATGATGGAATATATAAGTGTATAAACTTTTCTTCTAATCCGAAGTCATATTGTGGCATTACTGTTACTAGTTCTCCATTCCCATGTAATAATTGATAATTAAGTAAATTAAAACAATTTACACCTTTGGACATTTAAAATTAACATATTATCATTAAATTATAAAATTATTTATTGATAATATAAGACATATTAAATAACAATGAAAAGTAAAAGTCTTCTATGATTTGTTCGTCGTCTTATGCTCACGCTGTCTAAAACAATTAACGTATAGTGGGAATAAGACAAAATGACATAAAACTTTCAGTGGCATTACTTCTATGTCGGACTAGCCCACCCATAACTTTATAAGTTCTGACCAATCGTAATTTACACGGAATTGAGATGTTTTCCAACCGTTCTTGATGTTTAATGAATGAAGTTCATTTTAAATGTCCACGGGTGTAAAGAATATAAGGACACAGCATTTGTTATTTTAACAGAAAAATGTACATGTAAATAATATGTATACTATGAAATTTGAAAAACAAAAATAAAAATTACAAGGTTATATATCATAAATCTTATACTTTTATTGTTATAAACATAATATTATAAATTAGCAAATGTGTAATTGTAAAAATATATAAAATATAAAATAATATTTAATAACAAATGGAATCAATTAAAGAACAAGAGAATAGAATTAGAAATTTATTACAGAATCATGTTCATCGTATAATTAATAGAGAAAATGAAGAATTTATAGATATTCTGGAAATAATGATGGCACAGGAAAAATGGTTAGATAAGCTAGATACTATAAAAGCTTTTAGAATAACTAGATCTAAATTAAATAAAGCATTAATTTTACAAGTTAGGGTTAACAATTTTTCGAGATGGTTAACAGTATCTTGGAGAAATGGGTCCTCAAAAAAACGTAAGGAAGAGGATCCTCTTCAGTCTGCTTTTCGCCAAGCAATTTATCGCCAAATCATGTTGTGGAAAAAAATATTTGGACCAGGAGAATGTGCAGAATGCAAAGATACACAACATTCTCATGTAAAGTTACACGTCGACCACAAAAACCCTTCCTTTCTTAATCTTACAAAAGATTTTTTAGAGAAACCAATTAACAAAGATGTACCAACAGAATTTGACTATCATTACAAATGTGGAAGGAAGTTTAATAAAAAAGATAACAGATTTAAGCAGAGATGGCAAAATTATCACAGGGAGAATGCTGTTTTGCAATGGTTGTGTCCAAAATGCAATTTAAGTAAAAAGAAAAAATAAAATTACAAACGCAAGAAATCCTAAAATAAATCCTAAGATAAAATGTAAAATAAATCCTAAGATAAAATGTAAAATATTACAAACTAAAATAGTGCAATACTGTTACCATATATAACTATGAAATAACAAATAAGCATTTTATATGTGGATATATAACTAAGATTTAATGATATGTGAAAAATTATTTGTGAAATTTTTTTCTGAACCTATATTATAACAACTTTGACAAAATGGCTGGTGGATTAATGCAACTTGTAGCTTATGGCGCTCAGGACGTCTATCTTACTGGAAACCCCCAAATTACATTCTTTAAAGTAGTGTACAGACGTCACACTAACTTTGCTATGGAAAGTGTTGAACAAACATTTTCCGGCTCTCCAGATTTTGGAAAGCGAGTTACAGCTACCATTTCTCGTAATGGTGACCTTATTTCCCGTGTGTACCTTCAGGTAACTCTCCCTGAAGTTGTTTGCCCTACATCCACTTCTGTTTGCTTCCGGTGGGTTAACTACATTGGCCACTGCCTCATCAAGTACGTCACTGTTGATATCGGTGGTCAACAAATTGACAAGCAGTATGGTGACTGGCTTACTATTTGGAATGAATTGACCCAAAGACCCGGTCTCCAGGTTGGCTATGATAACATGGTTGGTAACACCGTTCACTTAACTGGTACTGGTCTTAACCGAACCGAGGCTACTACTTTATACATTCCTCTTCAGTTCTGGTTCTGTCGAAACCCTGGTCTTGCTCTTCCTCTTATTGCCTTGCAATATCATGAAGTTCGCATTAACCTTGAACTTCGATCCAAGAATGAATGCTATGTTGCATGTATTCCTGATTCTCCCGACCCAGGACCCTGTGGTCTTTCTATTTCTGGAAGTGCTTGCGATCAGCTATTCTGTGTTCCTTCTCTCCAGGCTGCTACTTTGTTCATTGATTATATCTATCTGGATACCGATGAACGTCGACGTTTTGCCCAGAGCTCTCACGAATATCTTATCGAACAGCTTCAGTTCACCGGTGATGAATCTACTGTCAACACAAATGTCAAGGTTAAGTTAAATTTCAACCACCCTGTTAAGGAACTTATCTGGGTTATTCAGCGCGATGCTGTTACTGCTCCTAACATTAACCAGTGGACCAACTACACTGATGACTATGACATTGACTGCCTCTGGACTTCTTGGGGTGATAGTGTTCCTAGTTGCCAACAGAACTTGTTCTCTAATGTTGAAGCCGGACACATGGCCCAGTCCTTCCCTTATGTTTCAACTGTTCTTAAGAATGGCAACATCGACAGAACAACTTCTGAAATCGAAGCCCTCTTTAACACTGGTGTCAACTTCCCATCTGGATTCGGCCCTGGTTCCTTTGCGTCTGCTGATGCACCTGCTGACTTCGCAACTGACAATGGTGCTGGTGGAGGTTCTGACCATGCTGGTCTTGCTCCCCGAAATGCTGGTCGTAACCCCGTTGTTCGCGCCAAGCTCCAACTCAATGGTCACGACCGCTTCCAGGAACGTCTTGGCTCCTACTTCAACCTTGTCCAACCTTACCAACACCACACTAATGTACCTGCCACTGGTATTAATGTTTACTCTTTTGCTCTTGAACCTGAGAAACATCAGCCTTCTGGTACCTGCAACTTCTCTCGTATCGACAGCGCAGTTCTCCAGCTTCAGTTAACTCAAAAAGCTGCCAAGGGTTCCAAAATCCGTGTCTATGCTGTTAACTACAACGTCCTCCGTATCATGTCTGGTATGGGTGGTCTTGGATATGCTAACTAAATTGGTTTTATTCAAACTTATTTCTATTATACAAAAATTCAAAATATTTATATTATTATTTGTTTAAGAAAATTTGTATTAAATTTCTTTAATAAATATTATTAAAAATAATAATAAAATTAAATCACAACTTCTATTATTATTTTAATACTCAATAAGTAATAAATATTAATTATAATCAATAATTTAAGTTTAGACGAACCTTTGCTAAAAATAATATAAAAAGAACGAGATACACATTTTATACAATAAACAACGTCTCAAGAATTAATACCACCAAATTCTGAAAATAAAATTGACGATTAATTAGCACTTATATTGAAGCAAGAAAGCCAGATATTAAAGATCATCGACTAATACCAACTGAAATTATACAAATTAGTGAAAAATTTACATATAATTATTTTCTTAAATTATTGAATATAACGTTTATGATTTCCAAGGATATACACCGGAACAACAATTCAAAAATAATTATTCCAAAGAAAGACAACTTTATGTAAAAGTGCTAATGTTAGAAAAAAATTAAGAAAGAAAAAAGTTTTTTCAAGTAATTCTTGATTATTTGAAAGAAAGAGAAAAAAGATATTTATAAAAATAATATTGTTATAGAAGAAGACGACAAAATACCAGACTCAAACAGAAGAGTTTATAAATACAACAAAGATGATTTAACAAAACACATAGATGTATTCAACGCACGAAGTTCTTGAAACATATCCATCTATTAAGGTTATATCTAGCAAATACAAAAAAAAAGCTATAAAATTATCAACAAACTAAACAAAAATGGAGATATTTATAAAGGTTATGTGTGGAAGATACAATAACAAAATATATATTAAATTATATATTAAAGAATACTATAAAATATAATATTTTTTAATATGGGCACGAGGGAGAGTTGAACCCCTTACAGAAGACTTATAAGATCCTCCAGCATACCGATGACTCCGCGCCCAAACATATTAAAAAGAAAATTATTAATATCTTTGCGCGCTGAGGAAAATTCATCTAAAAATGCACCTAGAAAAATTAAAACATGTGTGGTATTACAACTGATGCTCTTCCAACTGAGCCAATCGTCCTATCATTCTATATAAATTATCGGAAAACCAACTCACACAACTTAAATATCTGTTCCCTTTAAGCCATTTTATATATTATACAAAAATTATAAGAATGGCAATCCTCTCCAAAAATTAGGTTTTCAAATTTTACTATTATAATTGGTTCTTATTTACCAAATGGAATTATAAACTTTTTACTACAATGTCCTTTTACACTAGAGCCCTCTGACCTATATTTTCTTACATAATTATTGTATATAATTTTCATTTGGGTAGTTTATTACTTTATTATTTTGAATTATTTTTTAATGAAGTATCAAATAATCTCATTGCAGTTTTATTAGTACCAAAACTTTTTAATTGATCCATTAAAGTTTGTATTTTATTATGTTCTTCAATTTGTTCACTTAAATATTTTTCAGATAGTGTATATAACATATTATCCTTTATATTTAATGCATGATTTGCCAATTCTTGTAATTGTTTCGTAATCTCAACTTCATGATTAAATGATTTTTTTATAATATCAGGTAATCCTTTATAAGAACCATTTACCTTTTTTAACGATGGTATTTCTGGCAAAATACCAAACGAAAGTAAGTATTTTCTTGCCCAATTAGCATGGTCATTCTCTTCATTTGAATATTTTTTCCATAATTTAGCAGAATTAATATAACCTTCATTTTCAAGCCATAAAGACATTGACAAATAAAGTCTGGATGATTGCTCCTCTTCTTTTATACGATATTGTAATAAACTAATAGTTTTTTTTGATACCAACTTTGATTCATTATTTTTATTATTTTCTTGAAAGTTTTTTTTAGGCATACTTATATTATATACTATTAATAAATTTTACAACCTTAAAGATTAACTTTACATTGAGATTAGAAAAAAAAATAATAAAATTTAATGGTGTAACACTCTAACTTTATAAATATAATTAGCATTCCATAATACAGCATCTCCTAAAACAGTGACGATTGATAATAAAAAGGAACCTAATACAACATACCATTTTGGATTTTTATCTTCAATTGAACCTGCTAATAATAGTATTGAAGATATTGCTGTAAAAATTAAACTTAATACAACTAATATATGCTTTTTATAATAAGTTGCAAAAGGCCATATTATAGCACTTATAAAAAAAACATATAAGATTAAAAATAAATTATTTTTTAATATTCCTTGTGAAGGAACATCAAATACCATTGGTATAACACTTATTAAAAATCCTATGACAGCTAAAAACTGAAAAAAAACTAATATTTTTACAATATTTATATCAATTCCAAACCAAAATTCATGATTAATATAACTTTTATTTGATTTGTAAAGTTTAACAAAAACAATATAATACGAAACCAATACAGATATTCCTAAAAGAAAAAGTATTATAATTTGATTTATTTTAATCATTCATATAAAATACTATATATTTTAACTATTTAATTTAATTATTATATTTAGAAACAATCTCAAACAAAACCCAAACCTAATGTTTCATCACAAAATAAAACATTATGTGTAAAATTTAATATTACAAGAATTTAACATGCGACCAACCTATATAACCGTCATATAATTTATATAGAATTATAGAACAACTAACTCACAAAAAAAAATATTCATTCTTTTAAGTTATTTTCAAAACCCATAACCAAATAAGAAATATCCAATCACGGCCAGTAGCATCCCCATATGATAGCTCCATTGATATGTTTTATATACATCATTCCATTCTCTTAACTGTTTTTTTTCTTGTAAAACTTCAATCATTGAATATTTTTTTGGTGAAAGAACATAATAGAAATATTGTGTTAAAAACACAATTGCTGTAAAACAACATCCTTTTGACAATCCGTTCTTATTTTTTAAATTATACAACATAACTATACCGAGTACAATTCCCAACATACTACCCTGTGTAAATATTCTCATTCGTTCCCTTTTAACTAAATCATAAATAATTTTTTGATTATCATCTAAACTGTATAAAAAATCAATATTTTCTTTTTTAATTTGTGGATTAATAGATACTGCAACTTGTGCTAGCATAAATGCCAATCCAATAACACATAACAAAACACTTTTCATTTTTATTATATTATAGAAACCATAATGTTTAGAAAAACCTTTTCATATAATATAATATAAAGATAGATACTGTATTTTTATATGAAAATACAGTATCTATCTTATAAAAAATGTTAAATAATCTTACACCTTTTCTTAAACTTTCAATATGACCTAAAACTTTCAGTAGCATTACCCCAATGTCGGACTAGCTCACCCATAACTTATAAAGTTATGACCAATCTTAATTTACATCGAAGTAATGCTACTGAAAGTTTTATGTCATTTTGTCTTATTCCCACTATACGTTAACCGTTTTAGACAGCGTGAGCATAAGACGACGAACAAATCATAGAAAACTTTTTACTTTTCATTGTTATTTAATATGTCTTATATTATCAATAAATAATTTTTATAATTTAATGATAATATGTTCATTTTAAATGTCCAAAGGTGTAAAAGTGAATATTTTAATGAATTTTATTATTATTTTTAGATGTAATTCTGTTTTTTTTATAAATATAATCTTTGAAAATTATATAATTTATTATTTTATAAAATTATCCAATTATAATTTTATTCTTTAATAGTTTTATTTAATTTCCTTCTATAATAAAATCATCATCTACATCAAAAAAACAACTTAACTTTTCTTCCAATATTTTTATATAATTATTTAATTTTAATATTTCTCCATTATTTTCTTCTACATCAAAAAAACAACTTAACTTTTCTTCCAATATTTTTATATAATTATTTAATTTTAACATTTCTCTATTATTTTCTTCTATTTTTCTGTTGTTTTCTCCCACTTTTCTATCCAAATCTGAAATATTTTTATCTATTATATTATTACCATATATAGTTGATGTTTTTAATCCATAAAGATATGTATATACAGACATTATATTATATAATAATTATAATATTTTATTTTATAACTATTTCACCCTTTGAAATATAACAATTATTTTCTTCTAAATATTGTTTTACTATTGATTTAATATAATCATCAATATTTATGTCATTAAATTTAACAATATTAATATTTTCTGAGTTAAATTTTGCACAATCATCTTCAACTTCAATTTTAATATAAGAATTATTTTTTTTTAAAATAAACTTTGAAAAAAATTTTTTCATTGATGTATTTATTACTATACTAAATACATAAAACAATAATAAATAGAATACGCATTACTTATTATAAACTTTTTTTATTTTTTTACTTTTTTTGAAGTTCATCAACATCAGCTCTTAATTTTTGAACCTCTTTCAAAATAGGAGCAATTAATTGAATGTAATCAAGACTTGCATTATAATCATTATAATTAACAATATTGGGTAAAGTTTCTTCAACTTCTTGAGCAATAAAACCATATTTTATTCTTTGATCCTGGTTTAGATCAATCCAATTATATTTAACACTTCTTAATGAATAAATTAATTCAGAATTATCAAGGTCTTCTATATTGGTTTTTAAGTTTTTATCAGACGTTGAAGAAAATGAATTCGCAAATACTGTTTCACCTACACTAATCTTTTCCGTTACAATAACATCACCTACTATATCTAATTTTGAATCTCCCGTCCATCTAAGTTTACCACTCCCTGTTAAACCAGTCGAACTAGCGCCAAATGCAACATAAGTGCTTGGGATATTTGTTTGAGTTACTAATTCACTGGTTTCAAAATCCAAACGGTCAGTTAATGATGCATCTCCAGATATACGATTAGATATTTCAGTAGAAAGACTAGTATCAAGAAGAGTAGTTAATGATGAATCTCCAGATATACGATTAGATATTTCAGTAGAAAGACTAGTAGTTAATGATGCATCTCCAGATGCACGATCAAATACTTCGTTAAAAATATTTAAAGCTAATGATGCATCTTTAGCTACACGATTAGATGTTTCAGTAGAAAGACTAGT